>Ga0209125_1003601_pt1 | contig 10476 bp, 8 predicted proteins | sample BarGraIncub1131A_FD_184503 | JGI IMG/M metagenome (GOLD analysis project Ga0209125, IMG submission 184503) | Arctic peat soil microbial communities from Barrow, Alaska - Barrow Graham LP Incubations 11-31A (SPAdes) (version 2) | ecosystem: Environmental > Terrestrial > Soil > Wetlands > Peat... | reverse complement strand
TACCACAAATGCACTTGTAACCCCCATGAAATCAGGGTTTCAAGTGCATTTGTGTAAGAAGAAGTCGTAGCTATTTAATATGCCTACGACTTTTCAATATTTCTAAGGCACTTTTTCAGTGGCCTCCTAATCAGTGTGGTTCTTTGCGTTATATCTTAAATATCCAAGAAAACATCATCTAACTTCTAAAGGCAGTTTTTCGCAGGCTATCCCCTCTACCCAGATCCACTTTAAAGCCCACAGACTGAATTCTACGTTCTATGCAATATCGACAATCTTCTGGATGATCATCCCCACAAATCTTGTTTTCATAAAGTGCGTATTGTTTTCTCACTGACGTTGGTGTAATAATCGGCATGACAACATTGGCACCCGCTTTCAAGGCGAGCTCTCTGCCCTGTGGATGCAGAGTCCCGAGTGCCGTCGTGGCGGGAATAAGGCTATCCGGAATAAGTAACCGTGCCAAAGCCACCATGACCAACGTATCCTCGATAGATCCGGCCTTTTCCGTGCCCAATGGGGTCTCGCTATGAGGAATGAACGGCCCGATTCCTATCATGTCTGGACGGAGTCCCATTAGATATCGTAAGTCTTCTGCCAGATCTGCAAATGTTTGTCCCGGCAGTCCCACCATAAACCCCGCTCCCATTTGGTATCCAAGGTTCTTCAAAGCGTTTAAACAGGCCCGGCGATCATCAAAGCGCATCGTGGGGTGTAGCTTTTCATATAGTTCTTTCGAAGCCGTTTCATGGCGCATCAGAAAACGGTCCGCACCCGCAGCGAAGAGGCTTTGATAGGTTTCCATGCTTCGCTCCCCAATCGATAACGTAATGGCTACCTCGGGATAACGTTCTTTGATTTCATCTATCAGAGCAACGAGAATCTCCTCTGTATACCAAAGATCTTCACCACTTTGCAAGACGAACGTCTTATATCCTAATTTATAGCCTTGATCACAGCAAGCTAGGATTTCTTCCGGTGTTAACCGATAACGTTCCACTTTGTCATTGGAAGCCCGAATTCCGCAGTATAGACAGTCCTGCCGACAAATATTGGAGAATTCGATAAGCCCTCTCATGTAAACTTTATCCCCGTAATATGCATGTTTCGTCTTTAGTGCATAGCTATAAAGGTCTTCCCTATCCGCATCAGTGATGTTTTCTAAGAGAACCGTGATTTCCTCTCTTGTGAGATCGTTCGTTTGATAGGCTTTCTCTAGTAAATAGTGCATGTCACTCACAAAATCGCTCCCTACATCCGGCGTTATTGATCGTACTCAGTCCCTTCATCAAAGGTCTTCTTCCAAAATCATCTTGGCCAAGGGGAAGGGTTCAAGCGCTCTCGGAAGTAATCCCTGAACATAGGCAATGAGAATACCGTAGTTTACAATGGGCACATGATGATGGTTTGCACGTTCTATTCTGCTGAGCATTCCTGTTCTGTTCAACATACAGGCCCCACAGTGAACGATGAGGGCATATTTCATGATGTCATCCGTGAAAGTTGCTCCTGCGGAGAATTCAAACTCTAGCTGCTTACCGGTTCGCTGACGGATCCACCTGGGTATCTTCACACTGCCAATATCATCAGATTGTTTGTGATGTGTGCACCCTTCTGCGATTAAAATCTTATCTCCATCCTTCAACGTTTCGATGGCCTTAGCGCCTTTTATGAATTCTGTTAAATCTCCCTTCTGCCTGGCAAATAAGATAGAAAATGAGGTCAGTAGAATATCCTTCGGTGTATCTGCCGCAACCTTTAGAAATACCTGTGAATCTGTGATAACCAGCTTTGGTTTTTTAGCCAGATTACTTAAGGTTTCTCTCAGTTCGTATTCCTTCGTTACGATCGCGATGGCATCACTTTCCAATATGTCTCTGATCGTCTGCTGTTGAGGAAGGATAAGCCTTCCCTTTGGAGTGGCAGTATCAATCGGTGTAACAAGTACCACGAAATCACCAGCGTTAATTAAATCTCCCACAATTTTAAACTTATCTTCATTCTCGGGAATCACAGAGATGATGGCCTTCTTTAATTCTTTCATTCCCTGTTTCTTAAGTGCTGATACAGCAACTACCGGGGTGCTTAGTGCCTCTTGAAGACTCATTGCTATTTTTCCATGGTCACCGCTCCCTAGGATATCAAGCTTATTTAAAACCACGATAATTGGTTTCTTCTTTTCCTTAAACTGATCAAGTACTAACCTGTCCTCTTCACTAATTCCTCTCGTGACATCCACGATTAACAGTGCAACATCGGCAATATCTAGAATCTCTAAGGTCTTCTTTATCCTGAGCTCTCCTAATTCGCCGACATCGTCTATTCCTGCTGTATCAATGATCACACAGGGTCCAATCGGTAATATTTCCATTGCTTTAAAGACAGGGTCCGTCGTTGTACCTTCTACTTCTGACACGATCGCGGTTTCCTGTCCTGTTATGGCATTAATTACGCTGGATTTCCCCGCATTTCTCTTGCCAAATAAGGCTATATGCACTCTCACACCTCTCGGCGTTCCATTTAAGCTCATCTAAATTCCCCCAAGGTCATTTAACAGGGACTGTATGAATTCCTGTTGTTCTTGATTTCCTGATATTTTCGTTTTTATGCCTTCAAACAGCTTTAACAGCTTAGAACCTTAAGTCCCTCTCTCCAGATTCAATTCTTTTAAGCTTCTCTCGGGTCGCTTCTCTCGCTGCCTCTTTGGGAATATCCAATAAACCTTTTTCGATGACTTTTTGACCCATTTGCTTAAGTTCCTCATCCGCGTAATCGAGAAGAAATTCCCTAAAGGTAAGCAGAGCATTGGGTTGACAAACATTGTGTATTTGTCCGGCCTTAGCCAAAACCATAAACCGTTCCCCGGTTCTTCCTTCTCTATAGCAGGCAGTACAGTAGCTTGGTAAATAACCACTTTCACACAAACCTTTAACAACTTCCATCGGTGAACGATGATCTGACACTTCGAATTGGGGTTTTTCCTCCGCTTTGTTAATTCCATATTCCTCTGAGTATCCACCCACGCCTGTGCAGGAACCCGCACTGAACTGTGAAATTCCTAGGGCGAGTACTTCTGCCCTGAAATTAGGTTCTTCTCTTGTCGATAATAGCATTCCAGTATAGGGAACGGACAATCTTAAAATCGCCACTAATTTCTTGAATTCATTATCCCTAACAAGGTATGGAAGCTCGTTCAAATCCACTCCCTCGGCAGCTCTCAGTCTTGGCACAGAAATGGTATGTGGTCCAACGCCGTACGCTTCCTCTAGATGTTCAGCATGCATAAGCATGGCTATGGTGTCGTATTTGTGGTCATATAAACCGTATAATACACCAATACCGACATCTCCAATTCCAGCTTCCATGGCTCTGTCCATGGCTGTCGTATGCCAATTGTAATTGTGCTTTGGACCCGTTGGATGCAAATTTTCATAAGATTCTTGATGATACGTCTCCTGGAAAAGTGTATACGTCCCTATTTCAGCCTCTTTTAGTCGTCTATAATCCTCAACAGTCGTTGCGGCAATATTGATATTAATTCTTCTGATACTTCCATTATCAAATTTTAAAGAATATATTTTCTTGATGCACTCAATCACATAATCCAAGGAGCAATGAACGGGGTCTTCTCCTGCCTCTATGACAATTCGTTTGTGTCCTAGAGATTCTAGGACCTTCACTTCCTCTTCCAATTGTTCCATCATCAGTTTACTTCTCTTCAGACTCTCATTACAGGCCTGATATCCGCAGTAGACACAACCATTGACACAATAACTACTAATATAAAGGGGTGCGAATAAAACGATTCTCTTGCCATAAATCTTCTCTTTTATCTCTTTAGCAGTTTTAAACATTTCTTCCAAAATGTTTTGGTCATCGACATTTAAAAGTACAGCTGCTTCTCTATGCGTCAACCCTTGGCAAGTCTTTGCCTTTTCAAGAATTGCCTTTACATAGTCTTTGTCCTTGGCTTTTTCAACGCCTTCGTTCAATGAACTCTTAATTTCTTCCTCTATAATAAAATCCGTCGCCACAAATTCTTTCATTCGTTAATCCTCCAATTTCTTAGTTAAGGCTGATTTAACATTGACGCCTTGAATTTTCCCTAATCGTCCAGTCATTGCGCTAATTTCATCCGAGGTCCCCTCGACAATCAAAGAAATAATTGATATACCCCTTTCTGGACGAGGGATTCCCATTCTTCCGATGATAATTCCCGCCAACTCATGTAATGTTTCATTAACTCTACCAGCACTTTCAAATTCTTCAATGACAATGCCTATGACGCCTATTCGCTTATCCATCCTTTTTGCTTCCTCCAAAAAAAGAGCCTTCTACCAATCGTAAGAAGGCTCTTTTGCAATTTAACCCTTCTCTTTTTGCTCAGAATAATCCTTACAATCAGGTAACAGTTTTGTGGATCCACTATGCCGGATATATCAGCACAGCAGATTTATGAAACTTAGTTCAGGTGGAGTTTAGTTGAACTTATCCAGGGGCATGAAGTTTTACAATGTTCGATGCTACCTTAACTAGTTCGTCTTAACTAATCATTTGATTCTAAACGTGATTCTATACGTGAGTCCCTTCTTCGAAAGACTAAATCTTCTTTCGTGGAGTATAACTGGTATGCAGCAATTGTTGCGCTTTTGGTCCGTAGGGTTTACCCAAATAGTCTTTATACAGACCTAAGATTGCCAGATTTTCGTGCGACTTGCGCAATGGCTTGGACCGGTCTTCTCGGTAAATAGCGGCAGCTCGAGCTTTAATGATTTCCATATTTCCATGGTGATAGGGTTGTCCTCCGCCCCCGATACATCCACCCGGACAGGCCATAATCTCGATCACATCATAATTGGTTTCCCCCGCTTGGATTTTCTCCAGAACAGTACGGGCATTACCCAGACCATGTATAACAGCAACCCGATAATCTCGTCCAGCAATCGGGATGACCGCTTCCTTGATCCCATCCATTCCACGAAGAGCCTCAAATTCCACCTTTTCCAAAGTCTCACCGGTTAGTACCTCGTAGGCAGTCCGCAGGGCAGCTTCGAGCACGCCACCCGTTGCTCCGAAAATTACGGCAGCACCGGTTGATTCCCCTAAGGGGTGATCAAACTCTTGGTCTTTTAGATGATCAAAATGAATGCTGGCTTCTCGTATCATGCGAGCTAGTTCGCGTGTAGTGATAACGATATCCACATCCGCAGTTTCTGCACCTTGCGAAAGCTCAGGACGGGCGGCTTCGTATTTTTTGGCGACGCAGGGCATCACGGAAACAACCGTAATGGATTTAGGATCAATGCCCAACGTTTTAGCATAATAGCTTTTGATTAACACCCCTAACATTTCATGGGGGGATTTACAGGTTGAAGGAATGTCCAATAAATCAGGGAATTGATGCTCAAAGAATTTGATCCAGGCGGGACAGCAACTTGTGAGAAGAGGCAGGCGCCCACCATGTTTTATTCGGTGAACCAGCTCGTTTGCTTCCTCCATAATGGTCAAGTCAGCCGCAAAATCCGTATCAAACACGCGGTCAAAACCAAGTCGTCGAAGCGCGCCCACCATTTTTCCTGTAACAATCGTTCCTGATTCTAAACCAAAGCCTTCCCCCAGAGCAACCCTTACGGCTGGTGCCGTTTGTACGACGACAAATTGGTTGGGATCGTTGAGGGCTTCCCAAACTTTGTCGACTTGATCCAGCTCGATTAAGGCACCGGTGGGGCAAACTGCGATACATTGTCCGCAGAACGTGCAAGCGGTTTTACTAAGCGGTAAATCGAAAGCAGTTTTAATCACCGTTTCAAAACCACGCCCCACAGCTGAGTATACGCCAACTGTTTGAACATCATTACACATTGTTTCACAGCGTCGGCAGCGAATACATTTGTTAGGATCTCGGACAATGGAAGAACTCGATTGGTCAATTTCAAATTCAGATTCTTCCCCTTCATAGCTAATCGCCCGCACGCCTAATTCTGCAGCGAGTGATCTAAGGTCACAGTCCATATTTTTAGCGCAAGTTAAACAAGATTTAGGGTGATCAGAAATTAGAAGTTCCACCATAGCTCGTCTGGCCTGGATGGCACGTAGGGAATCAGTATTAACAACCATACCGCTTGATACTGGCGTTGAACAGGATGAGGCCAGATTACGTCGGCCCTCAACTTCAACCACACAAACTCGGCAAGAAGCAATGTTATTATTGTAATGCATTTCATTCAGTTTTAGATAACATAAGGTTGGTATGTCAATATTTATGGTTCGGGCTGCGTTTAGGATGGACATTCCCTCCGGTACTGTCAGAGATATGTCGTTGATGGTTAGCTGTATATCCATATGGAGTCCTCCTTCAGCGGTAACTTAATGGCGGATGATGGCGCCAACGACGCGGCATTGTTCCATACAGGCCCCACACTTCAGGCAACGTTCTTGGTCAATGATGTGGCGTTTCTTGGTTGAGCCAGTGATGCAATTAATGGGGCATTTCTTCGCGCAAAGGGTACATCCTACGCATTTCTCTGTAATTTCATATTTCAGCAAGCTCTTGCAAACGCCCGCAGGACAGGTTTTATCGACGATATGGGCAATGTATTCATCTCGGAAATACTTTAGGGTGGAAAGGATAGGATTCGGTGAACTTTGCCCCAGCCCACAAAGGGCAGTGTCCTTAATAATGTTACCCAGCTTCTCCAACTGAGCCAAGTCCTCTAACGTCCCCAGGCCTTCTGTAATTTTTGTCAAGATTTCATGAAGCCGCTTGGTTCCGACTCGACAGGGGGTACAACGCCCACAGGATTCATCCACGGTGAATTCAAGGAAGAACTTCGCGATATTTACCATGCAATCGTCTTCATCCAAGACAATAAGGCCTCCAGAGCCCATCATGGAACCAATGGCCGTCAAAGACTCATAATCAATGGGAGAATCTAAATATTTAGTCGGGATACATCCGCCAGAAGGGCCTCCAGTTTGTGCCGCTTTGAACGTTTTATGATGCTTAATTCCTCCACCAATGTCAAAGATGATTTTCCGGAGGGTTGTCCCCATGGGAACCTCCACAAGCCCCACATTATTAACTTTTCCTGCTAAGGCAAACACTTTCGTCCCTTTGCTTTTTTCCGTACCAATCCCAGCATACCAATCGGCTCCCTGTAAAATAATCGGTGGGATATTAGCCAACGTTTCCACATTATTAACACAGGTTGGTTTGCCCCATAGCCCTTGTTGGGCAGGAAAGGGTGGTTTAACAGAAGGTTCCCCGCGGGTGCCTTCGATGGAATGAATTAAGGCTGTTTCTTCACCGCAAACAAAGGCACCAGCTCCGTATTTAAGCTCAATATCGAAGCAGAAATCCGTGTCCAAAATCCCTTTGCCCAGTAAACCGTATTCCCTAGCTTGTGCAATCGCAATTTGCAGACGATGAATGGCTAAAGGATATTCTGCTCGAATGTAGATGTAACCCTGGTTTGCCCCGATCGTAGACCCCGCAATACTCATCGCTTCTAATACACTATGAGGGTCCCCTTCCAAAATGGAGCGATCCATAAAGGCACCTGGATCCCCTTCATCAGCATTGCAAATGATATACCGCTGATCAGCCTGGCTTCTACGCGTTAATTCCCATTTTAATCCAGTCGGAAAGCCACCGCCCCCACGTCCCCTTAGACCACTTTTCTTAAGTTCGTCAATGACTTCGATAGGGTCCATTTGGATCAGAACTTTCGCCAAGGCCTGATAACCGTCAGCCGCGATGTATTCATGAATGTCCTCCGGCGCAATTTTGCTACAGTTGCGTAGAGCAATACGAAGTTGGCTATGGTAAAAGGGGAGATCGGAGGCAAACCGCTCTTCCGTGTTTGGATCCTTATAGAGAAGGCGTTCTACTTGCTTCCCTTGAATAAAGTGTTCTTCTACAATGTCAACGACGTCATTGGTAGAAACTTCAACATAGAGGGTGTTATCAGGGTGAATTTCAATCATCGGACCCTTTTCGCAAAAGCCAAAACAACCTGTCATAAACACTTTAACCTGATCAGATAATCCGCGTCGATTAAGTTCTTTTTCAAGACATTCAGCAATCTTTGGACTTTCTGAGGAGCTACAGCCAGTTCCTCCACAAACCATAATGTGCCGTGATAGGCCTTGTGCATCCTCGATTGAGACAGGGTCAGTTACGTGTCGTGTTTCAAAAATTATTCGGTTCTTAACTTTCAGGGCATTTAATGCCTCAATATTTTTGAGTTTCATATGGTTTTTCCCTTCCTTCAGCGACGCTTATAACGCATTTCAAGTACTTTGTAAGCGTTGATTTCTCGGGGCTTAACTTTCCGGGCGGTATTTTTCCAGCACCTCATGAATCTCTTGTGCCGTGTGTAGCCGTCCATGCACTTTGCCATCGACAATCATAACGGGAGCGAGGCCGCATGCTCCAACACATCGCAGAGTTTCTAGCGTAAACAAATTATCAGGCGTGGTTTCTCCCGCTTTAATCTTTAGCTGACTTTCAAGTTGATCTTTTAATTTATCCGACCCTCGTACAAAACAGGCAGTGCCTGTGCATACGTTAACAACGTGTTCTCCCCTAGGGACCATGGTGAAAAATGAGTAGAAGCTCACGACACCATAAACTTTCGCTGAAGGGATATCAAGCTTCTGAGCGATATGCCACTGTACATTATCGGGGAGATAGCCATAAATTTCTTGGGCATAATGCAGGATTCCAATTAAATTTTCCTTTTTGTGGGTTTGGCTGTCGATATAGTCATCCAGCCTTTGAGCGAATTCATTGGGCGAAGCGCTGTCACACATGAAAATCCTCCTTTCATTCAGTAAAAAGCTTGCTGCGTTTCAACCTCCTTTATTACTACCTTTGATCGTCTACGTTCTACAAGTTTCAGCCTACTCTGCATAACGTCTCACCTTTTAGCTAGAGTAAGCTAAGTCACCATAGGATTAAGTTTATCGTCCATGGCACTGCCTGTCGTGTTTATGATCATAAAAAAAGTGTTTTATGAATAAACAAAATACTTGTAAAGTTTCACCAATTAAGATAATGGCATAGTGGAATCAAAAAAATCCCCCAAAGGGGGACTTTTTACAACGGGATAAATAACTTAACAGGTCGGCCAACTTTACCATATTTCTGTTCAGACTTTAATACTCCGCGCTGTTCAAGAAATTCAAGATAACGGCGCACCGTGACTCGAGTCATCTTTACACCTTCCGCCACTTCCTCTACAGAAATAGGACGGCGAGTTGCTTGCAGAAGTTGAACGATCTGGCCAAGCGTGGATTTATTTAAGCCCTTGGGCAGCCCTTCATCTCCATGACACCAAGGAGTATCCAGTCTGAATACCGGCTCAGGCTCAGTCTGCTCTATAACGGCATTAATGTCACTTTCAGTTGAGACATCCTCAATATTGATATTGGTCGCCAGATTAATTTTCCCAGTTAGAGATTCGATCTGCTCTACCATTTGGTTAAAGGCATCCTCAAGCTTTCCAATTTGCTTGGCGCTGGAAACCTCAATTTCTTCGGCAAGCTGTGAGGTTGCAACCTCCGAAGTTGCTAACATAATATTGTGCAAGGGATGGTTGGTGACTCTCTGAATGAAAAACCAGGTGAGAAGTCCTACCAAAATTGTTATAACTAACCCTAGTACGGCCATTGTGATTAAGGGTCGAGTGATGATTTCCTGCACATAGGCATGGGAAATCCCTACAAAAAACATCCCAATTATTTTACCATTCTCTGCACGTAATGGAACATAACCCGTTTGGTACCTCTGTCCAACGACATTAGCCTCTCCTAAATAAGTCTGACCATCTTTAAGAACAGCCTGGGCTATATTAGCAGCAACATTGGTACCGATCGCTCGTTCGCCGTTTGAACTGCGTACGGTGGTCGCTACTCGCGTCTCCCCAGAAAATATCGTGACAGTATCTCCCGTCAGACGTGATAGATCATCGACTAAGTCATTATTAAGACTGATCTTAATAGGTCCTTTATATAGGTCCCCCTCTCGCACTGACCACGCGCCAGGGTATTTCGTATTAATAATCTCAGCACTGGTTGCTAGATCTCCTTGTGCTTTGATGATTGCGGCTGCCACGTCGCGATTATTTCTTACGAAAATCGTTCCTCTCCGGAGTTACACTCCGTGTTCGCGCCTTATAATTAAGTCCCAAAGACAATAGGGATGCCCGAGAACCACTTTGGGATCTCTTCAATATTGCCTTATTCATAACCTAACTTAACTGACTTTTGAAACTTGATATCCTTTTAATTGAAGTTGCCTAATAACTCGTTGTTCCTTGTCTCGTTCGCGCTCTGCTAAATGATCAGTGCCGAATTCTTTGTATGGCTCTTTGGTAAGTAATATATGATAAGCAATTCTAAGAATTAGATGGCCTAGGGCAAGCAATGCTTTTTTCTTTCCCATGCGCTTTACCCATCGCCAATACGTCGCCG
>Ga0209125_1003598_pt1 | contig 10482 bp, 11 predicted proteins | sample BarGraIncub1131A_FD_184503 | JGI IMG/M metagenome (GOLD analysis project Ga0209125, IMG submission 184503) | Arctic peat soil microbial communities from Barrow, Alaska - Barrow Graham LP Incubations 11-31A (SPAdes) (version 2) | ecosystem: Environmental > Terrestrial > Soil > Wetlands > Peat... | reverse complement strand
TCATACCTACCGATAACGCATATGCCGTGGCACCAGCTGTGACTGTAAGGCGGCTAGTAGCTCCAGCAACCGGTGAAGCCATCGTAACCGTACAGGCCGCCGTCGCTGCAACCATCGAAAGTATGGCTGAGTTTCCACTTGTCAAAGTCCATGCTGCAGCATTTGAGGATAGGGTGAGAGTCTGTACAGTATTTGCAAGGGAACGTGCAGATACTGCTCCGGTAAATGCCGCCGCCGCCAAGGCTGCTCGGCTCGTATCTACAGGATGCACGTGGTCTGCTCGTGCCGCCGACTGCAACGATCCAACCGCCTGAGTCCCGTTAATCTTAATGTTTGATGCGGTAGATTCAAGCCCGATAGGAACCTGGCCAAACGTAATCGCAGTGGTACCAACAGTAATTGCGGAGGCATTTGTGCAGACGAACTCATAGCCCATCTTATTAACCGTACCGTCGGCAATGACCAGCACTAGCCGCTGCCTTATCTCAGTATCCGTATCCATTCCAAGAGTGCGCGTCCACGCACCCGCAAGCACAGTATATACACCATTCTGCGATGCTGTGGTCTGTGCTTTAAGTAAAACAAAATTTCCAGCAATGAGAGCAACCCCGTCAATGGTCTGAGGACCACTGAGGGTTGCCACGTTTGCTGTTGATGCGGCCTGCACTGAAATGTCAGGAATAAAGGTTTCACCTTCAATCGACGAACCTACTTTTCCGTTCATCTGCACTTGTAACTTTCCCAGCGCAACAAGCACAGTATCAGTTGCCGTTATGGCCCCGCCAGTTGCAAATGAGATGCCGGTGAGTACAGCTTTCCTCACCGCATCAAAAATGCGTCCAGTTAAATCGCTGAGAAAGTCCATGACTTATCCTACAATGGTTACGCGCAAGGAATTGAGCGCAGGTGCAACGACGAATGTGAATGTGGCTGTCGTGGAGGTGGACGCGACCATATCGCAGTAGACAATTGAATTATCCGCCACCAACCGCACAGAAGGCACAATATCCTGAGTACCCAGGCCATGGGTAACGACAATCGAGGTTGCCACGCCATCACCAATGTTCGCGGCATACTTGCCCTGCAAGGTTCCTGTATCGGTAATGACGAGATCTTGGCCGACCAAGGTGATCGTGATCTTGCCATTCGCCGATTTGATTGCGCGGAAGTTGAAGGTATTGCCTGTGGTATTGTCCAGGACAGCAACGCCGGTAGCTCCTGCTGCAGTACCCGCCTTCCATGCTCCTGGACCAGAGGTCTGGGTGAATGCGATCGCTGTCGTGCCGAGCGTTCCGCCTGCGTCGGAAATACAGGTCCAGCCACAGTCGGCATTGGTCGTTCCGACTTCGGAGAAGAAGAAGCTCGACGGGATTTCCGTCCATACATTAAAATCGGTGGCACGGGTCAACACGAAGTAGACTGAAGCGGTTCCAAGGGTTGTAACGGTATAGACGCCGTTATTGGCTGCAGTAGCTTCGTTCTTGACGAGAATACGGTCACCGAGGGCGGCATTGATGCCGTCGACGCTCAATACGCCAAAGATTGTTGCTGTAATTACATTGGCGGCATAAGCATTGGCAGGTAGGGCTATCGCTGTTGCGAGGCGAACAGAATCCTTTGGCTTCTGGCCCATGGCATGCGCATCGACATAGGACTTAGTTGCAATGTCCGCATTCGCGACCGGATCCACAGCTTGCGCGCGGCCTGCGGAATCACGTTTCATCAGAGTCGATACCGTAGCCGTCGGTACCGCATTGGCAAGCAGAGCTTTATCCGCAGCACTCATGAAGCCGTCAGCACCAGTCGTAGCCTGCCCTGGTAGCGCATGCTTATGGTCGATGCGGGCAACTTCGAGTGAGGAGCCTGCAGCAGCGGCCTGCGCAACGGTCTCGGTAGTTGGAACCGTCGCGCCCAAATGAGGGACGATACGCAAGACTGCGCCATCCCAAAATACGGGATGCTTGATGCCTGCTGTAGGATCGTACCAGAATAAGCCTTCTACTGGCGTACCCGGTGCGCCAGCAAGTTGCTGGAGGCGGAGATTCAGGATCTCCAGATTGTTCATATCGATGTTACTTAATTCTTTTGAAGCCATTTTGATCTCCTTAGGATAGGTAGGCTATGCCGGATATGGATACGGCGAGGTTGATTGTTACTGTATTATCATTGACATATTTCTTTTCGCAGCCGACCTCGGAACCGTCTTCCAGCGATACAGTAATATGGGGCCGATACCCTAAATTATGGTTGATCACCCAGATGTCTGCCGGGGTAGTTTGCGTGTGGGTATATCCTCGTTTTGCAAATTCACGAATCTTAACCCTGTATGTACCGACATCCCCGATCGCTACCGGGATTTCTCCGAGGCCTTCAACGTCAGAGAACTCCATTGGATCGAGTTCTGAAATTTTGGTCTCGCTCATAACGTCTCCAATATGATTATCCGGCCATCTTCAGTCGTCAGCTGGTCGCCATTCTCTGTCAGTAACGGGTTGCCCGTAATCCCGAAGATCCAGCGTATCAGGGTAAACGGAATGATGTTGTCCTCGAAAGCTTTTACCAAGGGCGCACACGCAGCCTCGGCAAATGCGATCCGCACGCCCCAGGTATATTGTTCGTCTTTCCCATAAACAGGGAACCCCGACCGGCTCACGCCAGCACGGAATAGCCTTGGTGGATGCACGATCTGGACGTGATATCCCATGGATGCCGCCAGCGCAATATAGTGGTGCTCGGCAATGCCTGAATCAGCGTTGATTGCGGCGAGAAGAGCCTGCCGACGTTCGGTAAGGCTGCCCGTGCCATCGAGTTCATACAGGGCCTCCCAACGGGGCAACGAGGTGGTTGCCTGGTCGGGAAATGATTCATTATGCACGGCATCCATATACCCCATGCACCGGTCAAGCTCTATGGCGACCGCATTCTGCTCTGCGTCCATTTCCAGAGGATAGAGCTGCGCAAGGGCCTTGGAGTGCGGACTGGTGGCCAAGATCATAGCATCTCCACTGTGCCAAGCACGAATAGCTCGGTGGAGCCTGCCTGGATAATATCGGAGACCACGCTATAGATGCCGCCGTTGCGGGAAAGACTGACCACCGCATTGACCGCGCCATACTTGATCGCGAACACGGTAATCTGCGCAGGGATAAAGATAGAGCCTGCGTCCATCGCGGCAAAATACTGCCGCACTTCTGTACGGAACGACGCGACCGAAAGTAATGTTCCCGTTACGGCAACCTTTAGCGATATCGTCGTGATGGCAGGAACCGAAACCCAAAGTTCACGGGGAGCAACAGGGCCTTCATAATCTTGGTGCGCCCGGACTGCTTCGCACATCCGCATGCTCAAGGAGGCAGGCGCAAGTACGGTCATCAAGGTTCCTGCACCATAAAAGTTTTTCAGAACCGTTGCAGATGTCGGCTGTTCGGATTCCGCATTGTTGAAGTAGAGTTCCATGCCATACGCCGTGAACGCATGATAGGCTGGAACAGCATAGGAAGACAACTGTGACAGCTCGGCCAATTCCAATTTCCAGAATCTGGCTGACGTTGGGTAAAATTCAAGCATCGACCACCAGAAGGAAGCCGTAAGAGATCCGTGCGAAACCCAAGGCCCACCGACATTGTCAGCATGGCTCACGAGGAACCGCGCCGTGCGGCTGGTGTGGGTGCCAATTCCAACCCCGAATATTGCCTGGGCGCTGCCTAGGTCGATCACCAGGGACTTGCCTTCATCCCCTGCAGTTGCTGAAAATCCAATGGTATCCGTATGCGGGTTTGTCAGGTTGAATGCTGAAAAACCAGAGAAGCTACCTTCCAGCATGGAGGCCTGCAGGGAAAAGGCCTTTCCGTCGCTTTTTGTCTCAAGGGCCCAGCGTTCAAAGTCCCCAGTCTTGCCGCCCGATACCGGATTACGCAGACGGGCGAGCAGAACGGAAAGAATTTCCGACGGAGTCAGCCCGACAACGGAGATGCCCTTGCTTGCCGCATCCTTCTCGAGGCTTGCCTGGGCCATGCTGGTGAGGAAAATTTGGTCGAGCGTCCAGTCCGTCTGCTTGTAGAGACCCCAGACTGCACTAGCCGCAGAGGCGAACCGCAGATAGGTATCTGTTCCCTTCGATACGTTGATGTCCGGGTTGATCCCCTTCGCCTCGGTGATCATCCGCTGGAGGATTGCATCGACGCTATTATTGGACATCGGAGACCTCTACGAACCGGCTAAACGAAACCGAACTTCCTGTTTTGGCAAAAACCTCCACGGATACATAAATGCGGCCATCGCCCACATCGGACGAAACGGCCTGCATGCTATCCGCGTGGCCTAAGTCGAGCATCCATTGCAGAGCTTCCAACGCATATGTCCGCGCGCGGCGGACAACCGGATCCGAACAGACCTCGCGTGCTAGTTCCTTAAAACGGTGACCAAACTCAGGGCGCTTGTATAGCGATCCCTTTGATACCGTCATGGACAATTCAACTTCTTCTTTCAGCTGCACAAGGGTCATTGCAAAAACTCCGGAAAGGTCATGGGGCTCGGCGGGACGGTCGGCATCGTTTCGGTTATGGCGATAGATGCGGTTTTCAATAGGTCTTCAATGGCCTTAAATAGACGTTTGTAGGGTTTGTCAAAATCAGAGGTTGTTACCTGTGCCGTAACAACTGCGGTCATTGCAGGGACTAGTGCGGCAAAGGTCGGAAGCACCGAGACAACGACCGTCCCTTCATGGGATGCGGTGCCCATAATTGGGAGTGCTTGCCAGTAAGCGCAGACTCCTGCCGCCATCCGGGCGATGCTTGCAGGCGTATTGTCGGTCGTGAATGCGGCTTCGAGCACGGAAACGTTGCCGCCAGCCGAGCAGTCCGCACCAGGGATCGTAGCATCCTTGGCATAGGCATCATAGGCTTTAGCCAGATCTGGAGCAACTGGGGTTTTCCCTGTTGCGGCTCCAACGATGCGCGAAAATTCAGCGTCAAGGACATCAAGGTCAAGCACCTGCGCCTCCGATATCTTGCCCAGCGGGCGTTGGAGGGCTCGTTGGAGCTCCCAGATTGCCTACATGCATATGGGCGTTGTACTTTGTCCGTAAAGCCGAAAGAGCGCCAACGGAATCACTCACGTCGCCTTTCACAACGAGGTCTCCCGTGATCTCTACTCCTTTCGGAGCCTTGATCTCTATTGAGCCATCGGGATGGACGATCATGTAGCAAGACTTCGAGGCATGGATGGCGCGTTCGCCCTCCAACAGCTCAGGACGGTCATCGCAGTCGGAGGCAATACCGAGCACCACGTTTCCAAGGCGGAGGAACGTGATGCGGTCTCCAGCCTTTGGTACCGAACTGAATCCGCTCTGCTGCATGAGCTGACGGTTCTGCACCGATACGCCGCCAGCCTCGGCATTCACCATGCGAAGCTTTCCCTTCAAATCTTTGCACGAAGTCACGATAGAGGTGAAGAAACTCATCATAGCAGAATCCCTCCGGCCTGTTGCCGTATCTTGGTGCGAGGGCCTTCTTCTTTGGAAAGGGTAAACTCCCGCGAAACGATCAGGAATACACCTGACGCTTCATTGGACTCATCGTCAACTTTGCAGAATACGTTCATGGACCAGTTCTTTCCATTCTGGGCATGGCCTGGGACTGTGTATTCAAGTTCAAGCGCCTTTGCGTCTTCGGCGGACAGGCGAAGTTTTGCCGTACGCGAAGCAAGGCCTTCTTCCTCGTTCCATGAAACTACGAGAGGCCGCTTGAACGGAAATTTTTTGGCTGACAGCTTTGCGGCAACGTGGGAGATTGAGCCTTCATCATCCTGGCTTTCGCCCATGATAAGGATCTCTGAATGACGATCCTCTATGGAATCCACCACGGAACCTTCGATATAGTTTGTCTCTGCTGTTTTCCCGATGATCCGAAAAACAGGAGAACCCGTAATTGCGGGCTTATCGATAATGAAGGTACCATCGGCGGCAGCCCAGAAAAGGAATCCTTGCGAGTTCGCGGCCTTCTTCAACACATCAAAAACGGTATCACCTGGCTTCGCCTGTACAAAGTCCCGTTTCAGTTTCGCCTTGTCGGATCCACCCTTGAACAGGAAATTTTTGGTGCCGATGAACGGAAGGCCTTTCACGAGGTGTGCGACCAGCTTCGGCAGGTTCGTGGGCATCGATGTCCTGAAATTGGTCACGAAGGAATCAGCGAGAACGGAACATAGGGAGCGTCCCGTTACCGTCCTTGTGCTGCCGGCACGGCTTGTCTTGCGCGTCACCTTGTCCACGAGGCCAGTCATCTCAAGCGATCCATTCACCCAGATCTGCGCGGTATTTCCTGCCTTCGTCTTGATGGTCGCCGTTGTATCAAACTCAAAGGAACCCTCGGGCGCATAAAGATCGCCGGATACCGTATAGCGGATCCACTTGCTGATCTTTTCTCCGCAAACGCGCAGCTCCATCACATCATGAGGCATAGATAAGCACCTCCCCTTCCATGAAGGTGGGGTTCTTTACGCCATTGAGGGCGGCCACTCGGTCGGCCGCTTTGTAATCAAGGCCCTTCGACGCGCACAGGACATGCAAGGGCATTGGATTTGTCAGGGATACTGTGCTCGTGGTCATGTACTGAAGCTTGACGCTCCGGACGCTTTCCATCAGATCGGCGGCCATCTTTTTGATGGAGTCGGGAGCAAGCGAAGTTCCTAGGTTCTCCTGGATCATGGCACGCACAAGCGCCAGCATGTCCTCAAGCTCGGCGGGCGTCAACAGATAAACCGGCTGTGGCTCAGCCAGAAGACGGCCGTCGCCATCCTCCAATTGAATTTTTTCGGCGGCGATGGAAGCGGACAGCGAAGCCTCGTCCTGTGCAACAAGACGGGCTGCTTCGCGGGAAACCGTTGCGCAGGCTATAGTCGTATAGCCATCACGCACCACTGGTGGCGAATCAGCCACGACCGCTTTGGATGTTATTAAATCCGTGATGAGTGCTGCAATAACCGACTTGGAGCTGCTACGGGTATTTTCATTGCTATTGCGCGGATCCACCTTGCGGGCAAGCGTAGTATAGGCTTCGGCACACTCCTGCAATTGTTTTGTGAGCGTGCCCGACAACGTCGAGGTATAATCAATGACGGCACTGATGGCATCCGCTGGAGCCTCGATCTGGGAAAGGACGCCACCAATCTTGCCCATCGTACTTTGGCAGCCTAGGGCAAAGCTACGGGCGACAGCACCCATTGCGCCCCATTTGTCCAGCAACGACCAATCTGACCCTTCCACATCAGGGACACCCTGCTTCTGCATTTCCTCCGCAATCTTCTCGGCGACTTGACCGTTAATGGCTGCAACGGACACGTCTGCGGCCCGCTTTACGTCTAGGTATGCCTGGGCTTCAGGGCGCAGGCCTGAGACTGTGAAGTCGAAGCTGAAGGACGCAAAGCGCTTACGGTTGTTGCGTTTGAAGGATGCGGTGCCGGGATATCCATGCAAGGTACCGAAGTCGGGATGGAATAATTCAACGGGTTTGGAGAAGCGCTTCAGGAACCAGTCACGGATTGCTTCGTATTCCTGGTCGAACTTTGCGCCATTGATTACGCACTCGAAGGAATACTTTTCAGGGTCCGTGCCCATGTCTTCAATATCAGCACCGTCTTGGAAGGGATATTCCGTAACGGCAAGGGCGTGCGCGATGCTTCCATCAACGCTGACGAGGTCAAGTTCCCAGGGGCCTAGTTTTGAGGTGCTCATTGGTAAGACCTCCCGCTCCATGGGATCGTACTGGCGTTGACACTACCCTTGGTCTGGGTACCGCTAGTTTGTTCGATGGTTGATGTTTTCTTTTCAGAGTCCACATAGATCTTAAATTCTTGGTTAATTGGAGTGTCTGTACTAGGGTTTTTCCCAATAGCTTTTGCCGCTGCCGAGTTCGGATTAGATGCTATTTCCTTTTTCATCTGATCCATGTAGAATGCGCGCTTCTTATTTAACTCGTCGATCTTCTTCTGATTGCTAAATAGACCTGGGATCAGGTTGGGCAAAAACGCATTCTCTGCATCCAATAGTTGAAGATTGGTATCATCAACATTTTTGCTAAACGCAGCGGCTTTCTCTCCATAGCGAGCTTTGTATCCTGGAGCCATTGCGGCCATGGCTTCTTCATTTACTTTCCGAGCCTCTTTTTTGGAACTCCACCATTCATAGATGAGCGTTCCAGCTTCAATTATCTTTTCGGTTGCCATCGCCGTAGCCATGGATAAAAGGCCCATTCCTAATGCGGATCCACCTATTTTATTTAGTCCACCGCGCATTTTTCCGAGTGCTCCGCGTGTCTTCAGCGCCTCATCAGGCAATCCGGATAAAGGATTGCGCTCCATCGCAGTCGGGTCAACATAAGACGTCATGCCGTCAGTCTTTCCCATCATGTTCCAATTGGTAACGTACACCTGTTGTACCCCACCGACACCTCCAGCGAGTTTCCCTGCAAGACTTCCTGCACCAGGCGCTCCGGCTGGTTGTGAACCAGAGATAATCCCGCGCAGGCCCGCAACGCCATCGTTGAGCCATGAACCAAGCTTAACGGCGGCAAGCGCTGTTGCTGCGGCGACAAGGGCATAGAAACCAGCAGTTGCGAGCGCTTGGTGCTCATTGAGAAACTTCAGCTTATCAGCGACAACCGCTATGGGGCCCGCTAAGTTCATCGCGAGCAACTCCTGCGCAGCGCTTTTCGCCTGCTGGATTTGCATTTTATTGGTCTTCATTACGTTGCCAAATTTCTGCTCAACGCTATTGATTTTCTCCCCATCTGGAGCAGCGTTCTTTAGGTCTTCAAAGAATTTGAAACCACCACCTTCCGCTTTATATAACTGCTGGAATTTGTCAAAAAAGCGCAAAGCCTCTGCATCGAAACCAAACTTTGTTAGCTTTTTTGTACTTCCATCAGTGTATTTCACAATCCTTTTTAGGATCGTTTCAGTGTCCTTGAGATTCCCCTTGGAATCAAAAACATCAAATCCAGTAACCTTTTTAATTCCTTTTGCATTTTGCTTAAGCGCTCTGAACGTAGCTTCGATTGCTGTCGTTGCAGCATCAGAGTTTCCAGTCTTACGGGCAACCTGCATCATCGCGCCAAAAGCGGGCAGAGTATTCTTTGTTATACCACCACCCGCAGCTGCAGAAAATAACCGTTCACCATTCTTGGCCATATCAGCAGGCGTGAACGCGCCCATGTCTCCCTGCGCAGAGAATCGCTCGTAGAGCCCACCAAGTTCGTCCTTTGCAACCCCAAAGTTGGTACCAAGCATGGCTGCAATCATTGCCATTTCACTGAATTGCGCATTAAGGCCAGTAGACGCAGTTGCGGTATCATCCAATAAGGCTACTGTAGTTTCGCCATCTCCAGTTACATCCACGAACTTACTCATACCGGTAATCAGCTCTTCTACGGATTGCCCTGTTCTTTTAGCGCTCGCGTAAACTTGGCTAGTAACATCAATAATCTTCTGGTCACTCCAATGCGCTTGGTTCCCCAATTGAACCATGGCAAGCTGGACATCATTAATCTGACTAACCGCCAACGCCATGCCGCCACCAGTCAGAGCCGCTGTCATAGGCGTAAGCATTCTGTCTGCTGAATTTTTCATAGACGCGTTGAGCCTGCCCATAACAGCACCTGCTCGACCACCAAATGTATCGACAGATGCAGAAGCCTTGCGCAGGCCTGCTTGCATGCCAGTGGGGTCTGCCCCCAGCCGGAGCATTATGCCTTCAGTCGTCTTCACCTATGATTTCCCATCCGTCAGAATCAGCATTTGATTTGCCGTATAGCCCTTTGAGAGTAAATACGATGTGCCATTGGCTCTCGGTCAGCTTATTGGCTGGGATACCGAAATACGCAGAAGCTTCCACGCTAAGCGCAAATCGGATACCTTCCCAGGAATCAGGTCCGGAGTTTTTTTTAGCATACCAAGCAAGGCTTCGTGGTCTTCTTCAGACGTTGCTGTTGCACAAGGATCGCAGAAATCGCATAATGCATTGTATTCTTTGGAAAGGAACGACAATTCATCATCGCTGACGAATGAGCGTAGCTTCTCAACAGAACTAAATAACGGAAGTCCCGTAGCTGGATCAATCAACGCCTTCCAAAGCCCATGTGCCGCTTCCTGTGCGCGATAGTCAGTCAGGTTATGGATGGACACGTCGACTTTGGCTGCATCAAATTCTTGCTGGTTCTCGAAGCGAGCCTTGCGAGTCTCTTCAGCACTCAGCAAACGTACAGCAACTCGGACGCCTGGTTTGCCTGGCCAATCGAACTCACGACGATTATCTGTACCTGAACGCATGCGCTCAAGAAGTTCTGATTCATCTTTACCTGTGCGGATGCTACTGAGTAGACCGCCGCCCATCAGCTAACCTTCCGAGCTTTTGCAATGAACTTGATTTCAAATTCATTGGCCTTCTTGCCATCCGTTTCCCGCTCGGCGACTTCCTCGACATAGCAG
>Ga0209125_1003597_pt1 | contig 10484 bp, 9 predicted proteins | sample BarGraIncub1131A_FD_184503 | JGI IMG/M metagenome (GOLD analysis project Ga0209125, IMG submission 184503) | Arctic peat soil microbial communities from Barrow, Alaska - Barrow Graham LP Incubations 11-31A (SPAdes) (version 2) | ecosystem: Environmental > Terrestrial > Soil > Wetlands > Peat... | reverse complement strand
TTCGTAGTGAGGTTGGAGCAAAATATTTTCTGAAAATCAGAAGCTTCATTTCCACATTTTCGAAAAACAATAGAAATGTTTTTCAGGGAATGAAGGATGCCTTCGACGATAATGTTATAACCTTAAAAATGGAATAATAGTATAAGGCCACTATACTTTATTTAGAGGCCTTATTTATCGACCCTATATCTGAACTGTAACCTAATTTTTCTACTAATTTTCATCAATCGTAAAAACAGGATTGATGAATCATTTATGAAAATTACGACTTAACTAATTCAAAAATTCTCTGTAAATGCTTATTGTTTTAATCATACTACTTTTGCACAATAACATTCCATTTTGTATATGGAAATGGATTAGATAAATAATGAATATTCTCCTCTATGTAGGTGACATCAATATCTGCCAGGCTGATAATTTTCCATTTCTTGAATAGCTCTCTTATTCCTTGTTCATCAAAATAATGGTGGGGTACTCCTGCTTCAGAGCCATCTTCCATGACAAAAGTATTTTTTTCAATTTCTTTTCCCCTAAGGTCTGCTTTACCTGATTTTGTAGAACGTAATGATACCATGAACATACCACCTTCACAAAGGCTTTCATATACATTATCTACAGCTTTATTAATATTACTAATAGTGTTATGATGTAGAGCATCCCAAGAGAGAGCACCATGAAAATTCAAGCCTGTAAAGGGGTTAACAGTCATATCTGCTACTTTAAGATTTGCCATTAATCCACTACTTTCAAGCCATTTCTTGGTGTAATTAATTCCATTCACAGAAATATCACTACAATATGCGTTATGCCCCATCTGTGATATTAGTACAGCATGTCTTCCAGCACCACAGCACAAATCCCATATTGATAATGGTCTATCAGGAAATATGCCCTCAAGAACTTTTATAAATTTATATACTTCTGGCTGTGGTAAGGCTGAAATAAAATTTTCATTTAGAAACAATTCATTCCATGTTGCCATTATTTGAACCTCCATTCTCCAATTAAAATTAAATTATTACAGAAAATAAGACTGATGCATAATATTTTACTAAGTAGTCCCTTATGAAAAATGTGAACTAACCTATCTCTTCTTAATCAGAAAATTAGTGATTGTCCCTAATATTAATGTGGGGATAATCGCTACAATAATAATTGCAAAGATATTACTAACTTTAACAGGACCCATTAAATTTATTATAAATATTATCACTATTATGCTATAGAAAATTATATAATCTTTCTTTCTAAATCTCATGCAAATTCCCCCTTTCAACTACTTCGCATTTCATTACCTTTGTTACGTAACTTAGGAAAACTTAAAATTATTAAGCAATAATTTCTAATTATTCTTTTCAGTCTCTTTTTTTACAAACTTATCCGAATAATGCCATATCATAAATATTAAAATTAATACACAACATGATAAGCCAACTACAATATTGAATTTTTTATAATGTATACAAGTCGATAATAGCCATAGAATACCAAGAATTGTTATAATCCACCTTGCCTTATTCATTTTCATGTTTATTTTCCTCCATAAAATAAATATACCCTCGATTCTCAATTCTAAAAAATCATTAAAACAGAAATCAACTTAACAGACCTCTTTAGAATATTTGTCTTAAGTTAGATGAATGATTGCAATATTTTCCATTCCTATTCAATATTCTTTCGATACCCTCGATACCCTCTTTTTATTAAATTTGATAAATCTTCTATTCGTAAAAGAACTCTTCCAGTAATTCTACTTGAATCTACAATTTGTATACTTTTTTTCTCATTATCTAAAAAACTTATAAATATCATAACATGGCTTCCAGGTAGAAGTATAATATCACCAGGTAGAAGTAAATTCGTTGAATTTAAAGGTGTTGCAATATTAGTTATTGACACAGTAGATACTCTTTTTGTTAAACCCCAGCAAATTTTAACAAGCCCAGAACAATCAACACCAACACAATACTTACCAACCCCATTATCTCTATAGTCTGGTACATTACCTGCAAACTTTCCGTCTGCAATTCCAGTATCAAACTCTTCAATTGTAGTACAACCACCCCAATTATATGGTACTCCCTTATTGAATTGCTCTATTATCCACCATCCACAATTATATTTATTACTTATATAATTTAAATCTGGCGTATTAACTAAAATCCCATCAGTATCATACCCATGAAAGAGGTTATTAATAGTCGACTTCCATATATGATTAGCATAAGTTACAGCACATGAAACCACATTTTCTCGCCAAAATTCATTATCTAAATTATTGTTTTTCATATCTACCTCCCAAAATTCTTTCTTCTAACTCGCTTGATTATAAGAAAATACAATTATACAATATCCCAAATATTTATTTAATGGACCATTTAAGAATATTTTTCAGAATAATTTTATTCAAGTGAAAGATTTTGAATGATATTTCTATATATAAGATAATGTGCTTCATCAGACGGGTGTAACCCATCATGTTTTTCACCCTTACCAACCATTAAGTCTTCTAAAGTGTGACCAGAATTCATCAAGTAGCTATTGATATAGTCATAATGACTTATAAATTGTACTTTTTCTTCTTCCGACACATCTTTTATCACATTGTTTACATTGCCCATTGTATATAGACGATTGGGATACGCCTGATTCTTTGGAGTAGAAGGATTGGGAGACATCAGAATAATTGTCTTATTTTCGTGTTTAAGATATTTAACAATATAAGTAAGGTTGTTATATAGAGCTGTCATACCCTCCACTTGCTTTCTATCATTTGCACCAACCAAAATGAGTATTATGTCGTCAGTCTTGTTATATAAATTCAATAAATTATCCCTTAAATGTGTTGATGTTATATTGCTACATCCATTATTAACTACATGACTTTTCGGGAAGTTTTTAACTATGTACTTTGTCAGAAGCGAAGCCCAACATTTTTGCCCCAGTTGTCGCTTGAATTGAATACCATCAATGGTGATGAAAAGTTCTCCTGAACGGTTATTGTCCGAACTACCTCCCCCTGCTGTAATGCTATCACCTATTAGCTTTATTATTGCACCTCTTTTAAGTATTGCCTTAATTGTTTCAAAATTATGGTCCATTCAAGCACCTCTCTTTATACATAAAATGCAAATAACTCTTAATTGATAATATATTAACTTTGTGACATCACTACAGAAGATTGCGATAAAACGAAATGAAAATCATGCTCATATTTGCTTAATTTCATTTAAACATTGCATACAAAAATTGTTTAGTTTTAATATATTGTATAAAATATTTTCTTGAAGTCTTTCACTCGTATTTAAAGCTTTTTCATACATATCTATTGATATAACCTTTTGTTCCAATGCTTCTTCAAGTTCATCCATATCATCAATTATTATTTTTCCATCAGGATAAACAATCAAATCTAAAAATAAATCATTTACGTAGACAATTCCGTCTTCATCAAAGCCATAACCATCAATAATATCAATATACCAAGCAATCATGTCATCTCTGCCATTTATAACTACCATTATTGTGAAATCTTCATTTTCAGGTAAAATTCTTAACCATTTCATTCCACTATCACAAAATATAATTTCTTCGCCATTATAATTCCATGTCTGTGGCATAGTGACACTATCCAGTAATATCAGTGCAACATAACAATTAAACTCCTTATTACTAATCTTTTTCTGAATATATCTTTTATTTTCAATAACTTTAAATACATCACACGTAAATCTATCTTTCTTAATTGTTAACTGTTTCATATAATCTCCCAATTTTTATATAAATAATTTCATTTGTCACAACGGAAGAAAAAGCGAATTAATTAATTAAATCTACTTCAAGCTCAATAATAAAATCTTCATTTTCATCAATAATTTCAACAGAAATTTTATCTACTATTGTGGTAAAATTTTCTTTAATAAGTTTAGTATCTTTAAATGCTACATTTAAATTTTCTTTTGAAGTAAAACTACCTATTGTCATATGAGGCATAAATGTTTTTTCACTTAGCCAATCAAGTTTATAGTTTTGTAAGATTCCTGTATATAATTTTTTACTCAGTTCCTTTATTTGTTCATTACCTTGCTTTATGTCTAAAAATAAATACATACCTAAGACGTTATTAACTTTTACCATCTCCTGTAAAGTCAATCTAAACTGTCTTGTTCCATAAAGTACTTTCTTCAAATGTTCCTTAATTTCAATTGATGTAAGATTACTAACAAAAGTAAACACCAATGTAATGTGTGGTCTAACGTGATTTGCAAGTGGGTCATATTTTTCTCTTATTTCATTTATAAAATTAATATTTTCAAACTGTGGAAATATCATTATGGTTCTTTTCTTGATATTACAATTCATCTTAATCCCCCTCAGTTTATAAATATATTACATCTCAATAAAATACTAAATCGTCCCCTAAGAATATTACGAACTATTAATCAATTATGATTATGATAATACAATGCCTTTTTCTATTTTATTTCCTTTTAAAAATTCTTTTACCTCAAGAGGTTTCCCCCCTGGAAACTGTAATATTTCTATAATCAGAATACCGTTATTGGTGGCGACTGTAATTCCTTCATTATTTGCATCTATGATATAACCAGGTGGTTTAATAATATTTGCCTCTAATGACTTGGATTTGAATATTTTAATTGGAATATCTTTATAATAAGTATGAGCAGTTGGCCATGAGTTTATATTTTTATATGGCCAAGAACTCAATCCTCTTATTAAATTATGTATGTTAATACTACTGTCATTCCAATTAATCTTTGCCATTTGCTTGTTTAACATCTGTACATAAGAACTTCCATCACTCTGTTGTTTTACCCCACAAATTTTACCTGTGATAATTCCATTTATTGTTTCCTCTAACAGTTCAGCACCGTTTATTTTTAATAATTTGTACAATTCTCCTGCTGTCATAGATTCAGATATGTCAAACTCACTTCTCATAAGCATATCACCCGTATCTATACCAGTATCCATTAGTATAGTTGTATTTCCAGTTGTTATTTCCCCATTTATTAAACTCCAATTTATTGGTGATGACCCCCTATACATTGGGAGGAGAGATGCATGTAGATTAATACATCCGAGTCTTGGTATGTCAAGTATATGCTTAGTTATGATTTGACCATATGCTACAACAATAATAAAATCAGGTTTTATTTCTTTTAATTTATCAATAATTACAGAGTCTGTTTTTATTTTTTCGGGCTGAAAAATTGGAATTTGATTCGATAGTCCGACCTCTTTGATTGGTGAAATTGCTACCTTTTTCCCTCTTCCGCTTGGTTTATCAGGTTGTGTTACAATCGCACTTACATTATATTTCTCTATCATTTTCTTCAATGAGGGAACTGCAAAATCAGGAGTTCCCATAAAAACTATTTTCATTATTGATACCTCCCTTTGATACTACAAAATATATTTTGTAGTTATTCATTAGTTACACAATATTCTACAATTGTAATTCTCCTATTTGTAAATTATAGCATAATTTGCAAATGGATTATAACTATAATTGTAATTGTTATAAACTACTTATATAATCTATAATCTATTTTGTGGTTTTCCCATGACTACTGTTGTACTTCCCAATTAATGGTTATGGCATCATTTTTTAATCCATATCTACTAATAATCAATTCATTCCAAGTTCCTGCATATTCTCCTGCTATCTTTCAATCTTTCCCTGAAGTTTTTTTTCTTTGATATTTCTCACTCATACTAAGGAGTTTATTTAATCTTTTCTGCTACTCTGTAGTCGAGCACTAAACTCGTACAACGAATCCCCCACAAACCAGCATTCCTGCGTTCACATTTCTGTACCAATTTTTCTAAAGTCGTTCAACAACTCCTGCAAAGCTCCCATTTTAATTCCCTCATTCTCCCAATCCCAGGGAACAAAGTCGTTCAAAATTTCAATTACTCAACAGGAATTTAGGGTTAGCCTTTCCTGCTTAAAATCAATCTTTTCCTCAATCTCTTATTCAGAATCCTTAATTCAGGAAGCATTTCATCAATCTTTTATTGGATTTATTCATCTATTCTTTCATTATTAATGTCAATTGCATCTCCTACATTTTCTCCTGTATACCCTCAATCCTTTCTTCAATCCTTCATTTCCTGGGTCATTCTTCAATCATTATTCATTCGTCAGTTCTATATTTATTCTCGCTTAAAGAGGCTATTTCCAAGCCTTATTATTAGATGCATTGAATAAACTCCTGCATTGAAATCCTGCCAAAAATCCATCATTTACTTCTCTAAATCCTGCTATAACTCCAACTTATTTTCAATTGAATACTAATCAAATTCAACCTTTTTTCTTTCATTTATCTTTTTATTCTCCTGCATCAATCTCCCTTTTCTCCTGCCTTTTCTCTCTCTTTTCAATCCTCTTTTTCTCCTGCAAAGTTCAATCTTTCCTTCACCCCACTATTCAATCTTTACTTCATGCCTTTCTAATCATTCCTTATCTAAGCCTTGATTTATCTGGCTTTATATCTTTATTTCTTCCTGCCTATTTGCTTTATCTTAATTTAAATCTGCCTTTTTTATCTGGTTTTTGTGGGGTTTTTAGTGGTGAATAAAACAGGAACAGCTTCTCGTTGCGAGGTTATTTGGCTGGGGTGGTGGGGGGTGTTTTGGGGGGGAAATACAGGAAGGTGATACAGGAGAAGGTTCTATTTTTCAGTTATTTTTTGGGCTGGATTTGGGTAAATGGTAAAACAGGAACAGGAAAATAGGATTAAGTAGTCTCTCTCCTTAATCCTATCTTATTTCTGGCTTAGTTGTGGATATTACTGGCTTCACCAGTAATAATCACTACTTGTTTTATTCTGCTTTAATCCTTGTTTCTACCTTGCTTCTTTTTCATGCTTCTGCTCAGGTTTTTTCAAAGTGGCAAGGGTTTCTTCATTGGCTACACTTATTAGCCTGTTTTTTCTACCTTAGTTCAATCTTTTTAATCAGGTTTTAAATCTTGAAAGGGGTGGTATTGAGACAGGAATGTTAAAGTGCTTTTGTGAATACAGGAAAATCTTCTTGCTCTTCTATCTTGCTTTTTAATCGCTCTTTTATCTGGTGGGATGATATGGCTTTTCTTTGAGGGTGGAGGGTAAAATAAATAAACCAGGAAGGAAACAGGAGTTTCTGCTCCTATTTCTACCTGGTTTTATTGAACAACTTTGTTACTTGTTGAACGAGTTTATTGCTTGTTGAACGAGTTTGCTTCATGGATACAACAGATGTTCTTCTGAAAGAAAGTTGTGAAAATATGTATACCCATAATTAAGCAATTAGTGATCTATAATTTTCAACTAATGAAACAAATTTGTTAAAACCACATCAGTATTCTATTAATATCTTACATTGTTCTAAAAGAAAGTTGTTAAATATGAGATTGAATTAAAACTTAAAGCGTCATTTATACCTAAGATAATTATCTAGTCGAGTTTGTATTTTATTTCTATCCTTAATGACTTAAACTTTTAAGCAGGAAAGCTCAAAATAACATGCTTTTATATACAAATTGGCTACCTGAATATTGTTCAAATACAAAATGAAACCGATACACGAATAATGTTCTTTGAAAAGTAAATAATACGGCAGTTAAAATACAAACGCTTACTATATTTCACATAAAAAGTAGTATATGTTTAAGAAAAGATGTTATAATTATCAATAGTTAGTTCGAAATAGTAGAATATTGTACATGAGAAGCATTCAGAAAATAAATGTTCCAGCTGAGATAAGCCGCTGGCCTTGGTTCTTACTGCCAACGGTACCAATGGCAGTAAGTTAATATTCTTGCGACAAATAAGATTATAGTCAATTGAAAGTAAGTCTGTCTTCATTTGCTTTTTTATGAAATTATGAAGCTATTTATTTCAAAGTAGGAATTTTAGTAACGCTAACGATACTGTTGATTTGTTCTATGTTTAATTTATATTGAATGGAGGTAGTTATGCTAAATCATATTGGTACTCAAATTATTACAACAAAAAAGTTGACTTTACGTAGGTTTACGGTAGACGATAGTAAAGATGCTTTTGAAAAATGGACGAGTTCCTACGATTCAAGATTCTGGGAGCCTATGCATAAAATTATTGAAGAAACAGAACAAATGATTAATGAATATGTAAAAAATTACGACAATGCAGACTGGTATATGTGGGCCGTTATCTATGAAAATGAACTTATTGGCTTGGTTTGCGGAAATGAAATAAACGAAGATATAAAAAGCATCTGTATCGGATATTGTATAACAAAATCTTGCTGGTCTAAGGGAATAGCCACAGAGGCAAGCAAAGCTCTTATTGAATATTTCTTCGATATAGGTTTTAATAGAGTTTTTTCATACCATAATCCTCTAAATCCCTCAAGTGGAAGGGTTATGCAAAAGTGCGGTATGATAGCAGAGGGAAAAATCAGGGGTGGTTCGATGTTTGCCGGGGAAATCTGTGATTGTTTACAATATTCAATATTAAAATCAGATATTAACTAATAAATTTTGGTGGTGTAACTGTGAATAAAATCAAGAATATAGTTAAGACATATTTTGGAGTTGATTGTACTGAATTAACCGAAATTCATGGCGGTTTGTCTGCTATGAATTATAAAATTAAAACAGATAGCAAGACTTACTTTTTAAAAGTGTATGATAAAAGAAAGACTCAAGCGTCTATGTGGACTGAAAATATAAATTATTACATGCCGATTTTGGTGTGGCTCAATGAAAACACTAAACTGAAAGGTAGGATTGTTCGTCCAATAAAAACAAATATGGGCGATTATAGTTTTGACGACGAAGAAAATGTTTTTTTATTGTTTGATTATATTGAGGGTGAACCTATCGGGAAAACATTGACGCATGGTCAAATTTTAGAAGCAGCCGATATAATGGCTTGCTTACATAGTAATGGCATTGAGATTCCTGTCAATACGGAACAAATAAAAGAGGATTTTTCTGTACCTTTCTGTTTTTCATTAGAACATTTTATTGCGGAGAATTATTCAACATCACCTGCGGATGTTAAATCAATATTGCAACCTAGTTTAGAACAACTTATATCGAGAAATAATGAAGTAAAATCATTATCGGAGAAGGTTAAGTTAAAAAATATTAAGATGGTGCTTTGTCATACAGACGCACACGGTTGGAATCTTATTCAGAGCGAATATCTAGTTCTCGTGGACTGGGAAGGACTAAAACTGGCACCTGCTGAAGCTGATCTGACTATGTTTACAAAAAAAGAATATTGGGATATATTTATCCAACACTATAATAAGCAGCGTCCAAATTTCATTTTGGATAATGATTTGTTTTCGTTTTATATCCTTAGAAGAAAGATAGAGGATATTTGGGCGTTTATTGAGGGTATTCTGTTTAATAATCTATCTGATGAACAACGAGAAAGCGATTTGACGTTTCTCTCAAAGTGTTGCAATACACTGGATGATTTATATTTCGAATTGTGAAATATCTTTGTTATAATATTTCGCAGTCTATGTATAATATAAGCGGAATGAAACCGCTATCGCGGTGGTGTAGGTAGAAGATGCGAAGGAACGACGAGAAATCGGCTGAACCAAGCCGGGTTCTCTTTTTTATGAGCTCTATTACGGGGTAATGTTAGCATCCTTACATTTATCTATACTAGGCGGAGAAAAATCGGCATAAATAGTAAGCTGTCACATATGGTTTTAGTAAGAAAAAAATATTGATAATACGCAATATGTTTAGATTCGGTTTCTGATGTTGAGCCAATTTTAAGCTACCATCCAAAGTATTACATTAACTGATGGTAGCCATAGACTGCTCAATTTTAGAAACGAATTATAGAACGAAGCCGCGTTTGCAACTACTATGGGGATTGCATTTTTTTAATCCTCCAAATTGGCTGAACTGCTCTGTTCTACAATTATATCTTTCAATAAAACTTGAAACTAATTTAAATCTTACACTTTTTCTTCAAATTAAGATACAGTTTCCCCCTCCCCAATTTTCTTAAATTATGCTATTCTTGTTTTACATTCGGGTGGTGAATAGCCTTTGAGAATTAGCTTCTCTTTTAGTATCATTTTGCCTATTTTACAGCATGGACAAATATTAATGTCCTTACCCGTTAACTTTAAAAGTATCTCAGCTATAGTTAATTTTTTGATGGAATCTTCAATTCTAATATCTATTGCTCCAGTAAGTTTTTTGCACTTTTCAAGTTTGGTACTTCTATTTCTGTTGCTTAGAATACCATAATGTCTTATCTTAACAAATTTACTTGGTAGTATATGCATAATGAATCTTCGGATAAACTCTTCCGACGTAACTTCCATGATCTTTTCTTTATTTTTATCAGCATAATCCCTCCACTTAAATTTCACTTTATCATTTTCACAACTTAATATTCTATTGTTTGATATAGCCACTCTATGAGTGTACCTACCTAAGTATTCAAGTACAAATT
>Ga0209125_1003594_pt1 | contig 10502 bp, 10 predicted proteins | sample BarGraIncub1131A_FD_184503 | JGI IMG/M metagenome (GOLD analysis project Ga0209125, IMG submission 184503) | Arctic peat soil microbial communities from Barrow, Alaska - Barrow Graham LP Incubations 11-31A (SPAdes) (version 2) | ecosystem: Environmental > Terrestrial > Soil > Wetlands > Peat... | reverse complement strand
CTTATTACCGTTGCCAATATTTTTGGATCTAACATGATTTGGTTGTTTTAACGGTAAAAATACACATTTTGTTTTGAAATAACAAATCAATAATGTATTATTTACTGTTTCAGAGGTAATATTGTCTGTTTTTCTTAATAGATTTTAAGTATACCCCATTGAAATACTGTTATAGCAGTAAATTTATTCTAATAATCTTAGACCTCTTTCAACAAATTTAATAAATCAACAGTCGATAAACGGGCACTCTGGTCGGTGCCTTCGAGGAGATTATCGGCAATGTCGCGCTTGGAAGCATGGAGCTGCACGATTTTTTCTTCGATAGTATTCCTTGGCTACCAACCGATAGATAGTTACAGGACGTGTTTGTCCGATGCGGTGCGCACGGTCGCTGGCTTGATCTTCTACGGCAGGATTCCACCATGGGTCGAGGTGCAGCACATAATCGGCAGCAGTGAGATTGAGCCCAAGTCCACCGGCTTTGAGGCTGATCAGAAAAAGTTCCCCTTTACCCGCCTGAAATGCTTTTACCGCTTTTTCGCGGTCAGGAATTGAAGTGGAGCCATCCAGGTATTGGTAAGTAATGCCTTGTTTGTCGAGCGCTTCTCTTACAATGGACAAGTGCATTACAAATTGACTGAACACGAGAGCCCTGTGGTTGTTGGCCCTCAGTTCTTCGATGATCCCAAAAAATGCTTCGAGCTTGGCTGATGGCAACTTGATTTTTTCATTTACCAATGAGGTGTTGCAACAGGCTAACCTCAATTTTGTTATTTCTGCCAATGCCTGCAGATGTTGTTGCCCACCTGGACCGGTACTATTTTCGAGAGTAGAAATCGCTTCCTGTCGCAGTGCTTCGTAAAATGCCATTTCTTGTTTACTTAACTCCACACTAAAAGATATCTCAGTTTTAGGGGGAAGTTCGTCCAGCACTTTATTCTTGGTCCTTCTCAGGATAAAAGGGGTAATCAGTTTTTTTAAATGGTTTTTCTGCGAAGGAAGATCGTTTTTGATGTACCTGTCGGTAAAATGGGTCAAAGTCCCTAAAAGGCCCGGATTACAAAATTGGAAAAGATTCCAGAGTTCCCCCAGATGGTTCTGGATCGGTGTACCGGTGAGGGCTAACCTAAAACCGGCATGAATTCCCATGGCAGCCTTAGATGATTTTGTCTGGTAGTTTTTTATGGCATGCGCTTCATCCAGAACTACCATTGACCACTGGGTTTTTGCAATTCGTTCTTCTTCGGATTGCAGCAGTCCATAGGTGATCACTAATACATCAAAAGCCGATATTGAATCAAAAGTTTCCTCCCGGTTTCCGGTTTTGAGAATATGGACGTTCAGAGAGGGCGCAAATTTTCGCAGCTGAAATGGTATTGGCATGGCCGGTTTCCCTGGACAATTCTCTGATAGCCTGGAATTTTTGTCCGTCGACCATTCCATAGACGACTTTTCCACCTTTTCCCGGTTTCATATAGGGCGGAGCGCTGTTCAAAGGTTTGACAAACATTTCTGCCTTTAATCCATCTCCAATCGGGATTATTTGAACTCTTATCCGGGCATCTGCCTCAATGGTAGTTGCCGAAGAACTACTTTCGGCCATGTCGGAATGTACTGTCATGATACCGCTCAGGTGGGAAACTGCTTTCAACAATTTCTCTTTCCCCCTGAATGGAATAACGACACCCTGTTTAATGATTTTTACCGCCCGTTGTTGCTCGGGAGAGAGCAATACAAGCTTATACCGGGTCTGAGTCTCTTTGATAAGAATCATCAATCCATCGAGGGTCTGTTCCCACTTTTCCTGATGGTTGATCCTGCTCATCAGACAGGGAGCTGCATCGGGATTGGACAAATGATTTGGAAGTTCAATTTTAACAGGAATCCCGTATTTTTCCATGACAAAGATAAGCTCTCGCAGAAACAGCCAGTACTCGTTTTTTTTGAGGTTGATGCATAATTGGTTCGAGTTTTCGGATGAAAGTATCCAGCTTCTTAATATTCAGTTCTTCCGGACAAAACAGAAAATTTAACCAATAAAAAAATTCGTTATAGAAACCTAATTCCGTTTTTGAAATCTTATTCCCAAATTCATCGGCTACTCTTGCATTATCAAAATGTAATATGGATTTTCTGAAATTACCACTAAAAAGTTCAATCTGGGCTCTCATAAGAAGCGTCTCTTTATTGAAGATCATCTCCAGACTTTCAGGGGCCTCGCCCAGATGGCCTTGTTGCATCAATATATCTGCCTTGATTATTGAAAGCTGATTTCCCTTGAAAGCAGAGTCGATATTGCGATCAATAAATTTCTGGATGCTCCCGAAAGCCGAGATCCCTTAAATATTGTTCATTTCTGTAATTTTCATTTCTGGAAAACTTTAATGTCAACAATTCTACCAACTTTCGCGTCGCATCGTCCAAATGTTTATATGCATCCAGTAATTCAGGCAATTTTAAATTCATGGGAACTATCTTGAATTGATACTATAAATGGCAAAATTTAAAGAAAATAATTTGTGTATTCATTTTTGAATGGCACTCATCTTATGAAGTACATCAAGTGCCTGCTTATCAGATGGATCCAATTCCTTGATTTTCGTAAAATATTCCATGCATCTGGACCTCATTTCCGCAGACTCCTGCTTGTTGGTGTTATACAGTTTTTCATAAGCCAGAAAATACCAGGATCCAAGGTATTTGTAGCATTCAACAATCGATTTGCGATTCCTGGTCTGATCTCCTTTCAACAGAATTTCCAATGCCTTTTCATAAGCCTCTTTGGCACCTGAACTACTGGCCTCTGGGTCGAGTAGCGACTGCATCCTGCCTTTCCAGATAAAACCGCCTGCATAATCAGGACTCATCCTGCCCACTACCGTGAAGGCACTGTCTGCTTTCAGGTAAAAATGCCTCCTATTTTCCTTAACCTTCAAACTGTCCGTGAATGGGATTATGTTCTTGTTCTGTAGTTCCATCAGCGAATCGAACCGGGCTTTCCAGCTCTCCCCCTCGAAGAAATATTCTTTTCCAATCAGGAAGGTTGCATTGAGCCGATCGGCACCGCTTTCAATCATTTTTGCATAGAATTGAGCAGCCTCCCTGTGCATCCTGTTTTTAGCTGCCAGCCTGGCTATTTCCTGGAAAAGGTCCGTCCTGGCGGGTTCCAGTGCAACAGCCTTGCGATAGTTCTCAATGGCAAGTATTTCATCACCGGTTTTCAGAAGAATTTTAGCGAAATAGATATAATCCAGGGCAATCAGCTTACCAGGATCGTGCAAAGTGAAAAATTTCTTCATATATGCCAGCGCATTCTGGTAATCACCGGTTTCATAAGCAATGTAGCCCCTGATTCGGAGTAGCACTGATTCATCGTGGTTGGCAGCCATGACCTCTTCCAGCAATGCGGCCGCTTCGGTATATTTTTTATTGAAGAAAAGCACAATTGCAAAGCGCTCCTTCTCATCCGAATTCGGCTTGGTCCGCGACAGATAGGTCTTGTATGCCTGCTCTGCTTCCGGATATTTCGCGGTAGCGTAATACAAGTCACCAAGATATTTGTACACCAGCACCTGATCCTTCCTGAGGGCGATCGATTTGTTGAAAGCTGTTAGGGCATCTTTCCAGGTATGAGATAATAGGTCGATGTACCCGCGGTTGCGCCAGGCAATGGCCGACTTTGGATCAAAGAATATAGCGCGGTCATAGGCATTGGCCGCAAGTCCCCAGTTTTTCTTCAACAATTCAAGATTGCCTGTAATCAGATGAAGCTTAGCGTACTTCGCATTGATATTGAGACCCTGGTTGATAAAGAGCCCTGCAGTAATCGTATCTTTTTTCGACAGGTTGATGCAGCCCTCCGCCACCGCACTGTACACCTCAGGATTCAGTTTATCAGCCCGTCTGGCACGATCAAAATATTCTGATTCTCCAATTCTGTCGTTACATAGCAGTGCCACTTTACCCAGACCCACTAATGCAAATGGATTTTTCGAGTCCAGCGCAGTTGCTTTTTGAAACAGGATTCTGGCGCTGTCAGTCTTGTTTGAGGCTAACAATGCATCCCCAAATCCGATGAGAGAGAAAATATCTTCAGGTGTTTTCTTTACCTTGTCGCGAAAAAAAGATACAGCCTTTTCAAACTGATGTTCTTCCAGATAAAGAGATCCTTGATTTTCAGTTTTCTGAGACCAGCAATTCAGGAAAATAATTTCAAATACCAGCAGTAAAATTACCTTGTTTCTCATACCTGGAAGCTCCATTACAAATTTGGTCTGACGTTAACGACCCTGGTGGGCGCAACGGCAGGGATGATACCGGCCTTCAGGATGATCCGCTGCCCTTTGTCGCTCGCTACAAAGGAAACAAATCCTGTGCAAAGTCCGCTTCGGGGCTCTGTATTTATCATATAAACAGATCTGGTCAATGGGTACATTTTGTCCAAAAGATATGCCTGGTAAGGTTTGTAGCTGTTTTCTGCGGTTGGAAAATCTGATTCACTGACAGCCAGTACCCTTATTTTTTTGTGAAATGAAAGGTGGAGGGAGTCGTTTTTGTTTCCGATCCAGCTGGCTCCGACGAAGCCGATTACGCCCGGATGTGTGGCTGTATACTCAATGACATCCCTGTTGTACGATAATGCCGAGATGTGGGTCACTGAAAAATTCCCCCGACAGATAGAATCGGCCATGTACCTCACAATACCGGATTTCCCATTGTCGAAGAGCACTTTTACAGGTAGGGAAGGGGATGACGGATTGAGCTGTTTCCAGTTGGTTATTTTTCCGCCAAGAATATCCCTGATCTGTGTCATCGAAATGAGCGAGTCCTGGCAGGAAGGATGAACGATCAGCGCGATTGCATCGGTGGCTATTTTCAGTTGTTTTGCGTAGAGTTTCCGGTTGTTGACGATGTTTATCTCCTCTTTATTTAACTTGCGGGACGCGACAATCAGATTAACACTGTCATTAAGCAATTTTTCAAATGCCTCATTCTCAGGGATATATTCTGCCTTAATTTCAGCATAGCCATACAATCCTCTGAATAAATCAACCTCCGCCTCCAGAACCGGGCGAAATGTCTCATCCACGGCAATCCTGGCTTTGCCAGAGGTAGGTGTATTCTTATAAGGATCTCCCTTAAAGAACCTGCACGAACCATTTAAAATCATCACACACAGCAGAATACAATAGATTCTCACCTTGGGAAATAATTAGTTCAAAACAAAGCGGATAGGCATCGTAAAGTTGACCAACACAGTTTGGCCCCTCTGCTTACCGGGGGTCCAGATCGGCATCGTTTCCATGACCCGGAGGGATTCTTCGTCGCAACCGAAGCCGATACCCTTGACAACCTTGAGGTTGATAATTTTCCCTTCGCGGTTGACGACAAAATTGAGAATGACAGTACCCTGAATGTTGTTTTCCTGAGCGGATAACGGATACCGGAGATTGTTCTTGATGAATCGCAGCATCTCCCTTTCACCTCCCGGAAATTGCGGCATCTGGTCCACCATGACGTAAGTCTTGTTATCATCTCCGGCAATTTTCGCATTATCCGTATTGGCTACAGGTGCCGCGATATCATCGGTTCCTTTGTCGAAGGTGGTGTTGCTGATGACTGCCTTCTGCTCGAGCACCTCTTTCTGTGTGACCGGCGGCTCTTCGTTAACCTGTTCATCAGGCTTAATTTCAGGTAGTTGGAATTTAATAGAGTTTCTGAGAGGCTCCGGAGGCGGGGGCACCTCTTTCAAAAGCTCATCCTCTTTTGGAGGGTCCAGTTTGATATCGGTAAAAACCCTGACAGTAGTGTCTCTTGCTGTCTTTTTAGGAAAGATCTGCCTGATCATAAATGGAGCTGCTACAACCATAATAAAGGCTATCGAAGCAATTAGCAAGGCGTTGAAATGTCTCCGGGATGAGTTGGTTCTTAACTCATAACCACCATACTCGCGGTACCTTGGATCGAAAACCAGATCGCACCACTCCTTTGAAAAGAGATCATTATTTGGTGCCATTCGCGCTGAGTGTTTCTGTGTTCAACTTTGCAATCAGGTCCAGGTCAAAAGGTGAAATATCAGCAATGGCGTACCGGTCGATGTTGCAGATCGCCATCTCGTCCAGCACATCAATCAGGTTACGGTAAACAGAATCGTCTGTGGCCCGGATCAGAACAATCGGAGCTTTCTTGTCTTTTGTGATCGCAGTCCGCCTGGTTTCGAACTCCTCCTCCGAAAATTTCTTCTTCTCCTTTTCGGCCTTCAGCTCCCTGACTTTCACCATCACCTCATAGTTTTTCCTGATAAGATATTGGCGCAATCCTGTGGGAGAATAATCTGTCGGGTGCAGAACCGGATCCACCCCATTTTCCCTGGTTCCCTCATAATAATAGGCCTTGTTGTCTTTGCCTAAAAGGATGGTGATAGTCCTCGAGGCCTTTACCTTAGTCTGATCCTCTTCACTCAGCTTGTCTTTGGAAGGAAGCGCGATCTCCATGGTCTGCGGCTTGTTCAGTGTAGTTGCCAGCATAAAAAAGGTGATCAAAAGAAAGCCCAGGTCGACCATCGGAGTGAAGTCCACCCTTGTCGATAACTTCTTAGTCCGGCCTTTCTTCCTGCCAATTCTATGATTTTGAGCAATTTCAGCCATGGATTGTCATTTAATTTCCAGATCAGCGGAGGTTTCGAGACTCGTAATCAGGTTATATCTGTTCTCCTTCAGATCCTGCATGGTTCCCATCAGTTTTTTGATGATAGGATAAGCGGTCGACTGGTCGGCCTTAATGGCAATACGATAATCGGCACTAATACTTCGGGCTGCACTTACCCAGTTTTTAAACTGATTATCAATGGAATCGCATGGTATCCCGATCGCATTGACGGACGCATCACGCTCTTCCGGTTTCAGAGCAAGGAAGGATTTCATCCCGTTCATCGGTACCCCGAAGCTGTTGATCAGACTGAATTCCTTTAACTCATCCGGTGTGAAGGAGACGTTGTAGGTCGTTCCCATTTTCTCTAGAAGCGCCTTCCTGTTTTCCTGTCCGTCGATGCCGAAAAAGACTTTTCCTTTGGCATCGACCAAAACAAGCATGATGTTTCGTTCAGGTATCTTTATTTCCGAGATGGAGGCAGGTGTATTAACCGTCGTTGCTTCCTTCTTCGTAAAGTTGGAGGTTAGCATAAAGAAAGTAAGCAACAGAAAAGCAACGTCACACATCGCCGTCATGTCAATAAAGGTACTCTTTCTGTGAATTTTTACTTTCGGCATAAATACTAAATTTCATCGTTTCACTCTTTACTTCGGGCGGCCACGCAGGGCCGCCCCTACACTTGCTCCAGCGGATTTGCAATCCGCTGGTAGACCTTTCGCTTTCTTGCTCCAGCGGATTTGCAATCCGCTGGTAATTGTTTCCCAACGGATTGCAAATCCGTTGGAGCATTTACGGTCGGTCAGTGTTTCGCCGCAAAAGTCTGCGCAATGCTGTAACCGGCCTCGTCGATGGCATAAGTCAGCTTATCAATTTTCGTAGTAAAATAGCTGTAAGAAACCATGGCCACAGCTGCCGAAGCGATACCAAACGCAGTGTTGACAAGGGCCTCAGAAATTCCGCTGGCCAGCGCGACAGAGTCAGGAGCGCCGGCATTAGCCATGGCTGCAAAAGAACGGATCATACCGAGGACTGTACCTAAGAGTCCCATCAACGTAGCGAGTGAAGTAATAGTAGCCAATACGGGGAGATTCTCCTCCAGTCCCGGAAGTTCCAATGAGATAGCCTCTTCCACATTTTTTTGAATATCGAGAATCTTTTGTTCCCTGGTCATCAGGGTATCCTTTTCCATTTGTTCGTACTTGTCGAGCGTGGATTTCGCAACACTGGCCACTGAACCCTGCACGCGGTCACATTCTGCTTTAGCGCCTGCTATGTCATTGACAACCAGGTACTCTTTCAGTCTGGCCACAAGTTTTACCGGGGCCAGATTACCATGAGCCTTCCGGATCGTATAATATCTTTCGATTGAAAATGTCAGGGCTGTCAAAAGCAAGGTCATCAAAATGGGAACTATATAGCCCCCTTTGTATATTAAACCGAGAAAATTGCCCTGAAGCGGTAAGTTATCCGAGTCGTTGCCCTGGAAATTGGAGGATGCGCCCATCAGCACAAAATAGACAAATAGGGCGATCACAAAGGCAATCGGTATAACAAACCCGGCGAAAAAATTTTTCATACGCAGTTGAATAATTTATTTAAATGTAAAGATCTCTTTTCCCTTTTAAAATTTCATCATAATCTTTACGAAATTTTGTAAGCAGGTGAGGTTTATTCTGAAAGTATTCAGCTCCTTCAATTTCGGCCATCTCTTTTTGAATCAGTTGCTCACCGATAACTCTGGTTTCAGGGGAGGCATAATCATCCAGGTATTCCCGGTAGGTGAGAACGGCATTCAGTTTGCAGAATTTGCCTTCCACGCAGTGGCTCAGCATCCCCATGATGGTCTCACCGGTACGTCCGCAGCGGTAACCAGCCGTACAAAATGATGAAATATAGCCAAGTTTTCCGACTTCCAGAATCACTGCATCCAGGTCGCGGGGATCGCCGATAGTAAACTGCTCATGATCATTTTTTAATTCACTTTTCTGGTCACTATATGCTCCGATTCCAATCCGGGTGGAAGCATCCGTTTGGGTAACTCCCAGCTGAAATACTTCATGTTTGACAGAAGCTTTTTCTCTTGCCGTGACGATCAGTCCGGCTGTCGGCACAGAAAGCCGGAGTACCGCCACCAGTTTTTTGAAATTTTCGTCGGAGACATTATATTCAGAATGGTCGCTCAGCCAGGATCCAAGGGCAGGCGTCATTCGTGGAAAAGAAATCGTATGTGGTCCGATACCGAACTGACGCTCAAGATCATGGGTGTGATGAAGCAGTCCCATGACTTCAAATTTCCAGTCATACAGTCCAAACAAGGCTCCGATGGCCACATCATCCAGACCAGCCTCAAGTGCTCTGTGCAGGGCATAAAGCCGCCAGCGGTAGTTACCTTTAAGGGTGTTGGAGGGATGAACATTCTCGAAAGTCTCCCGGTGGTAGGTCTCCTGAAAAACCTGGTAAGTTCCGATTCCAGCCTCTTTCAGCTTCTTCAATTTGGCCATTTCCATCGGGGCGGCATTGATATTGACGCGACGGATATTGGTCGACTGACCGGATATCGGAGCTATTTCACTCACAGAATAGACCGTTTTGATACAATCGACCATGTAGTCCACATCCGTAGAAGGGTGTTCTCCAAAAACCAGTATCAGCCTCTTGTGTCCTTCCAGCAAAATGGATGATGTCTCCCGTTTGACCTCCTCCATGGTAAGAATGCGCCTCTTTTCCAGTAGATTATCCTTACGAAATCCACAATAAGCACAGTTATTGACGCAGTAATTGGCACAATAAAGCGGGGCAAAAAATACGATCCTATTGTCGTAAACCTTTTTCTTGACTTCCAGTGCCGTTTGGTTAATCTCCTGCCAGAGTTCAGGGTCCTGAACCTGAAGAAGCGCGGCCGTCTCGTCCGTATTCAGTGTATGGATCGAGAGTGATTTTTGTAAAATTTCCCTGATAAAGCCGGGATCTGGGTTACTATTGCGATTCAGCGCTGAATAAATAGACTGATTATCAATGTAATCCTTTCCGTCTATCAGGTATTTGTCGATTTCAGCGTTGTTAATTACCCCTTTTTTCCAATCCAAAGTACTAGAAGATGTCATATTGCAATTTTAAACTGCAAATATACTAGGTTCTTTCTCTTGTTTGATAGGTTGTATGCAATAGTTTGTGCGATAATTCTCCCAATGGTTTACCGAGAAAGTCGTTGTATATCTTGATAACTTCCGGATTTTCATGTGATTTCCTGATCGGCTTACCAAGATCCTCCGCATAAATAGCTGCCACTCTTTTTTTGCGTATTTCGGCATTCGTTGGAATCGGCTGACCGCCTCCTCCGATGCAGCCACCCGGACAGGCCATTACCTCCAGAAAATGGAAATCTGCAGTACCTGCTTTGACCAGATCCATGGCTTTTTTGGCATTCGTCAAACCGTGGGCAACAGCACATTTCAATTCCACACCCTCAAGGAACTTCCACTCTTCCAGCGTGTTCTCAATTTTTATAGTGGTCATTCTCACACCTTCCATGCCTCTTATCGGTTGAACTACCAGGTTCTTAAATGGAATCTCTCTGCCTGTAACAATCTCATAGACAGTTCTTAGTGCTGCTTCCATGACGCCTCCTGTCGCTCCGAAAATGACTCCTGCTCCGGTGGATTCGCCCATCAACCGGTCGAAATCCATCTCTTCAAGTTGCACAAAATCGATCCCTGCCTGCTTGATCATGATGGCCAATTCACGCGTTGTAAGTACATAATCAACATCGCGGTAGCCGCTGCCGTGCATCTCCGGCCTTGCGGCCTCAAATTTCTTAGCTGTGCATGGCATGATTGAGACAGAAACGATGT
>Ga0209125_1003589_pt1 | contig 10521 bp, 5 predicted proteins | sample BarGraIncub1131A_FD_184503 | JGI IMG/M metagenome (GOLD analysis project Ga0209125, IMG submission 184503) | Arctic peat soil microbial communities from Barrow, Alaska - Barrow Graham LP Incubations 11-31A (SPAdes) (version 2) | ecosystem: Environmental > Terrestrial > Soil > Wetlands > Peat... | reverse complement strand
CAGAGACTAATCAGCGCGGCATGGAGTAAAATAAAAAAAATACCATGTAAAGAGAGGTTCTTAAGCTGATCTTTGTAGGCATTCATATAAAACAGTCCGTAGAAGCCTCCCGTCAGAAAGGAGAAATTGATAATCAGCATAAACCAAGCCGAGAGTGCATCCACCTGAATCCGAACCGGTCCGCTTACCAGACTGCCTTCCAAAGTATAGTCAAAAGTTTGACCTCCCAAAGCCTTAATTGCGACTATGCTCGATACAAGCGTAATAAAACAGATAGTACAGTATGAAGTAATAGCTTTACCTCTCAACGTAAGAAAAGGAATCAGAACTATCGCAATAAACGGAATAAGTATGAAAATAGAAACTAAGTTCATGTGCATTATGTTTAAAAAGACACTCACCAGTAAATGCTTCACAAAAGTATAGCAAATTAATGAAAAGAGTAAACTATCATTCAAATGAATTCACTAATTTTGGAAACTATATGAACCAACACATGAAAAAAACACACGCCGGGGGGATGATCCTGTTACTGAATGCTCTGTTTATTAGCAGTACTGTGCTGAGTATTCCGGAAGCAAACATAAAAGAAAACAAAGATCCACAGAAGTTCGAAAAACACACCCTCTCTCCCGGAATGATAATGGCGGGATATCAAGGATGGTTTGATGCTCCAGATGATGGTGCAAACCGTGGATGGTATCATTATGGAAAAAGTGGTAAGTTTGAACCGGGTTTTTCCAAGGTTGACATGTGGCCTGAGATGACCGAATATGAAATGCAATACGTTACCGCGTTTAAATATGCGGATGGGCAACCTGCCACAACATTCAGTTCGCACGATGAAAGTACCGTTCGTCTGCATTTCAAATGGATGAAAGAGTATGGTATTGATGGCGTTTATTTGCAACGTTTTGTGGGTGAGATCAAATCAGAATCTGGTCTTTCGCATTTCAATAAAGTAATGACTTCGGCGGTCAAATCGGCATTGGAGTATGACCGCACTCTCTCTGTGATGTATGACATGTCTGGTATGCGCTCTGAAGATGTGGATGTTATGATGGCAGACTGGAAGGCGCTGATGAAAGACTTTGGTTTTGATAAGCGAAGCCGTTTTCCAAACTACCTGTTTGATCGCGGCCGTCCGGTGGTAGCTATTTGGGGTGTTGGGTTTAACGACAACCGAAAATACAATCTTGATGATATTGAAAAGCTGATTCGTTTCTTCAAATCAGAGGAAGCAGGAAACTGCTCGGTCCTTTTGGGCGTTCCAACCTACTGGCGCGAACAGGGCAACGACTGTATAAAAGACAGCAACTTTCTCGATATTGTAAAAATGGCCGATATCGTTCATCCTTGGTTTGTGGGCAGATTCAACGAACAGGGATACGATGCTTTCAAGCCGCTGATCGGTAAAGATCAGAAATGGTGTGATGAACATCATTTGAAATATATGCCCGTTGTATTTCCGGGTTTCAGCTGGAACAATATGTATCCCGAGAGTAAAAATAGTTTTGTGCCGCGTAACCACGGCAGTTTCTTCTGGAAACAGCTGTCCGGAGCAGCTTCAGAAGGAGCCCAAATGATCTATGTGGCGATGTTTGATGAGATCGACGAAGGCACTGCTATCTTTAAGTGTGCAAAACGTGTTCCGGTATGCGAAGGCAGTAAGTTTGTTCCGATCGACGACGATATCCCTTCCGATCATTACCTGTGGCTGACCGGCAAGGCAGGACAACTGCTGAAAGAGAAAAAACAAGTACCAACCCATAAACCGATCCAACATGTTACGAAATAAAATTCTTCTTTGCAGTCTGATAATCATATCCTTGTGTGTGTTTAACAACAATGTGAAGGCACAGCAAACCTACAATCATGTGTTTAACCCGATGGGGGGATTTGTCAACGATGTGGAGAAGCCGCTTCGGGACGAACTTAGCCTGAACGGAAAATGGCAGTTCATGCCGATGTATGAAACCAACATGGAGAAGTTTGTAAAGCCGGAGAAGTTTCAATGGGAGGCTGTGCCACTGAAAGTACCCTCACCATGGAATGTAAACTCCTTCTCCCGAGCAGATGGCGGCGACTTTCTTACCTTCCCCTCCTATCCCAAAGCATGGGAAGAGGCGCAGATAGGATGGATGAAAAAAGAGTTTGAGTTGCCTGAAGGCTGGAAAGGAAAGCGTGTGAAACTTCACTTTGAAGCGATTGCCGGTTTTGCCAAGATCTATGTGAACGGACAGTTGGCAGGCAAAAATCTGGATATCTTCTTCCCTACTGAGATGGATATAACATCACTGCTGAAGATGGGATCCAACGAGATCTTGGTGGGTGTTGCCAAAGCTAGTCTGACAGATGTCCAAGGCAAATACGGACGGCGCAACTATGTCGCCGGTTCGTTTTGGGGACAACACATTGTGGGTATCTGGCAGGATGTATCGCTGATAGCCGTCCCGGAGATATACATTTCGGATGTGTTTGTACAGCCTGATGTGCAAAACAATCAGCTCTCCTTTGCCGTGAGTATCAAAAATAATTCAAGCAAAACCCAAACAGTGAGTGTGCTTGCTTCCATCCGGAGCTGGACAAAACCGGCGACTACCGATGTCAATCTTGCACCTGAAAGTAAGGGCGTATTGAAAGAAGAGGTCTTGAAAATAGGAAATGCAGGTACCATCAAACTGAAAGCCGGCGATAGCATCGTCGTGAAGCTCAGCAATAAAGTGGATGGGGCTCTGAAATACTGGACGCCTGACTCCCCAAACTTATATGGTGCGGTAATCAGTCTGAATACCGGAAAGAAAGGGATCACAGATATCAAATACACCCGCTTTGGATGGCGTCAATTCCGGATCAAAGGAACAGAATTGCTGCTGAATGGGAAACCTATTGTGCTGAAAGGTGACTCCTGGCATTTCATGGGTATTCCACAGATGACCCGTCGGTATGCCTGGGGTTGGTTTAGAATGCTGAAAGATGCCAATGCCAATGCTGTACGTCTGCATGCACAGCCCTACCCCTCCTTTTATCTGGATGTAGCAGACGAAGAGGGTATTTGCGTACTGGATGAGACTGGCATCTGGTCGAGTGACGGAGGACCAAAAATGGATTCAGAAGCGTACTGGGTCTATTGTAAGAAACATGTAAAAGAGTTGCTGATGCGCGATCGAAATCATCCGTCCGTCTTCGGATGGAGTGTGTGCAACGAAACCGTGCCAGTCGTTATTAACGTATTTCATGCTCCGGAGTCAATCGTGCAGTGCCAGATTGATGAGATAAACAACTGGGTGAAAATTGTACAAAGTATGGACTCTACACGTAACTGGATCTCAGGCGATGGTGAAGAAATGCGTCCTACTGACCTTCCAACTGTGATTGGTCATTACGGTGATGAGGGATCGATGGTTAAATGGTCCTCTGAAGGAAAACCCTGGGGTGTGGGCGAAACAGGGATGGCTTACTATGGAACCCCCAAACAAATATCAGCTATAAATGGAAACCGTGCCTACGAATCACAACTGGGACGTATGGAAGGCTTGGCCATGGAAGCATATAACCTGATCGGCAAACAGCAGAAATACAAAGCCACCTATACCAGTGTATTCAATATAATATGGTATGGATTGAAGCCCCTTGAACTTGGTTTGAAAGACACCACCCGTGCTTCCACACCCGAAGATGGTATATTCTTCCAAACTTACCAGGAAGGGATTCCCGGAGTTCAACCTGAACGAATCGGTCCGTACAGCAGCACAATCAACCCGGGCTATGACAACACATTGCCATTGTACAACCCCTGGCCACTATTCTATGCCATTCAGGCAATTAATTCTTCCCCGGTAAAGCCTTTTAAGATGGATACCAAAACATTGCCGGTCGCCGCACCGTTGGAGGCAAACTGTAGCGAAGTAGGGATAATATCCGAATCAAACAGTTCCCTGAAAGAGTGGCTTGCCGGATTGGGAGTTCCCTTTAAGGAGGCTAAGAAAGGGAAAAAAGGGTCGCTTATAATACTGGATGGTAGCTACACAGCTTCCGCAGCTTCCTCCAAACAGATTGTGGACGATTGTCTGAAGAATGGCGGCAAAGTATTGGTCTGGGGAATTACTCCTGCAGGTCTTACTAATCTGAATCTCCTGTTGCCTTACAAGTTGGAGTTGACAGAACGCAAAGCTACTTCGTTTGTAAAGAGGCAGGCTGATCCGATGATTGGAACCTTGGATAACAAAGATTTCTATTTCTCTGAACTGACCGGGATGCCTGTCATGAATTATGGAGTAAGCGGTGAGATCGCACAGAAAGGACAAGCCATTATTGAAGCATGCAACACAGATTGGAGACGTTGGAACGGACAAGGTGAAAATGTTAAAACGGCTTCCGTATATCGTAGCGAACGGGAAGCGAAAGCCGAAGGTGCTGCCCTTGTAAAAGTACACTCTGGCAATGGAGAGATCTATCTGAGTTCAATGGATCTTCAATTATTGAAAAACGATGGAGATGAACTGACAAAAACAATGCTTCGCAATCTAGGCATCGTTCTGAGCACGGCCTCTATAAACAGCCGTAAGGCGTTGTTACCGGACGGAAGATTGGGACAGGCTATCATTATCAGTGGAAACGGAACTCAAGCTGACGAAATCGGAAAGCTGAGCAACCAGGCATTCACGGCCAAATATGAAGCAACAGGACAACCCAATGTGATCCAGTCCAACAGTGAGGGTTTTCTTGATTTGAAGAAAGTCAAAGGTATAAGTCAAGAAGCCGGAGAATTGTTCCTGAGCTTCTGGGTCTTCAGTCCCCGTTCAATGGTCAACCTGTTGGTCGAACCGGATATGCCCAAACTGAATATAGTCATCGAAGGAAGCTTTGAAAAAAGTGTGTATGTGAATGGCACTCTGTTTGCAACGGAAGGTGTATCAGGAAAAGAAAAGTTAGAAAACCTACCCCTGGAAAAAGGATGGAACCACATCATCGTGCGTACAGTCCGCACCTCCGAATCACAAAGATGGCAGACACGAATCAGTCTGCAGTCAAACAAGGAAGATTACTTCAAGCAATTGAAGTCTTCTGTCGGACAATAAAAGCTAAAAGACAGACCTGAGTCAAAGGTTTATGAATGACTGGTTGGATAATATTGTTAGTCGAATATAAATGTAATTAACTGAATCTGGAATTATGAATAAATCAAAGAAGTACAATGCAGCATCTATTGCTTCATTATTGAAAGAGAACTCTTTCATTCACGGACTGTTTTGTGTGTTTCTCCTACTGTGTTGTTCGGAAATGAGCTTTGCTCAAAACCCGATTATAACAAGTATATATACTGCTGATCCTTCCGCACACGTTTGGAAGGACGGTCGTTTGTATGTTTATGCATCACACGATGTCGATCCTCCCCGCGGTTGCGATTTGATGGATAAGTATCATGTCTTTTCTACCAGTGATATGATTCATTGGAAAGATCATGGTGAGATCTTGAATTCCAGTCAGGTAGCATGGGGACGACCGGAAGGTGGTTTTATGTGGGCTCCCGATTGTATCTATAAGAACGGAACTTACTACTTCTATTTTCCGCATCCCAGCGGAACTGATTGGAATAATACATGGAAAATAGGCGTGGCAACCAGCACCAAACCAGCAAGTGATTTTACCAGTCAGGGATATATGCCCGAAGTAGGTGGCTTTGCAATGATTGATCCTTGTGTCTTTTTAGATGATGACAAGCAAGCCTATTTTTATTATGGCGGCGGAGGGAAATGTCAGGGAGGAAAACTGAAAGACAATATGATGGAAATTGATGGGAAGATGTCAGATATGACAGGCCTGTCTGACTTTCATGAAGCTGCATGGGTCTTTAAACGTAAAGGTATATACTATCTGACATACGCTGACAATAACCCGGGGCAAAACCAACTCCGATATGCAATGAGTAAGAATCCTCTCGGCCCATGGGACTACAAAGGTGTTTACCTCACTCCAACCGGATGTGACACCAGTCATGGGTCTGTGGTGAACTTCAAAGGTCAATGGTATGCTTTTTACCACAATATGTCTATTTCTAACCAGGGTAACTTGCGGTCAGTATGTGTGGACAAACTCTTTTTTAATCCGGATGGAACAATAAAAACAGTTGTTCAGACAGGAAGTGAAGTAAAAAATTGATATCTTCAGCCTCGTTTTTAATTTACTGAGAAACATACTGAACTAATTATGAAAACAATTAAAGTGCTTCTTTCCTTTTTCCTGGTTATAGTTCTCTTGACTCCGGATATGAATGCCCAAACTAATACTGGCAAACCCATACGTCTGGCTATTGCCGGCATGACGCATGCCCATATTGCATTCATTCTGGGGAGAAAAGATAAAGGAGATTTTATACTTACAGGAATTTATGAACCAAATAGACAACTGGCTTTAAACTTGTCCAAAAGATATAGTTTCAATCCTGATTTGATTTATAGTGATCTGGGGAAAATGCTTGATGAAGTTAAACCTGAAGCTGTTGTGGCATTTGGATCCGTTTACGAGCACATGGCTGTTGTTGAAGCATGTGCTCCGCGTGGCATTAATGTCATGGTGGAAAAGCCATTGGCAACCAATGTAAAACATGCAGAACGGATGGCTTACCTGGCTCATAAATACCACATTCAGTTGCTGACTGATTATGAAACTTCGTGGTATCCTACCACTGCAAAATCATTTCAACTAGTTAATGATAGTAGTTTTGTCGGTACATTGAAGAAAGTGGTTATTCACGACGGGCATCAAGGACCGAAGGAAATAGGATGTGACAACTATTTTTTGGATTGGCTTACCGATCCTGTTCAGAATGGCGGAGGTGCACTCATGGATTTTGGATGTTATGGAGCGAACCTGATGACTGGATTAATGCAAGATCAGGAGCCTCAATCTGTCACAGCAGTAACCAAACAGTATAAACCGGACATTTACCCCAAGGTTGATGATGATGCAATCATCATCGTTAGCTATCCTAAGGCTGAATGTATTATTCAGGCATCATGGAATTGGCCTTTCAACCGAAAAGACATGGAAATTTATGGTGATTCGGGTTATATCATTACCATTGATAACAACAATATGCGCCAAAGAAACAAAATCATGCGTGCCGAGAAAAACGTAGTCGTTACCTCAAAAGACATTCACGTGTACGAAGATCCTTTTTCTTATTTTGCGGATGTTATAAAAGAGAAAGTCAGAATGAAACCCTACGATCTATATTCCCTGGATAATAACGTTACTGTTGTGAGAATACTTGAAGCAGCAAGAGAATCAGCTAAGACAGGAAAAACCATCGTATTAAAGAAGTGACAACTAATAACACAAAGAACATGTATCATTTTAAAATTCAAAAGCTGGTTCTTTCTTTGGCATGTCTGTTGGTATGCTGCAATTTGATCCATGCGAAAAATCCGGTTGCGTCAACGACAAAAGAGCCCCTCACTTTGGATGGGAACAGGTTTGTCACTTTTTGCATCATGATTCGTACCACACCATGGGAGGTTTCAAGAGATGTCAAGCTCATTAATCGGGACGAATCAGAATGGCATAAGCTTGAGGGTGTCCGGGCTATGCGGGAAGCCTTTGCAAAAAACAATCCGGATGGTCGTCTTACTTGGGGATTTACGCTCAATGCATTGGAAGACAAGAGACAGAATTACAAGGAAATACGCGATTATGTGGTAGAATGCCACAAGAAATATGGAGATGAGGTTTCTTATTTCCCGGGCTATTTCCCTGCCATGTATCTGCCACGTGATAGAGTGAATCGTGAAATATCTGAAGCAATTAAGATCATAACCAACCTTGTGGGTGATGGCTATCGTCCTCAGTCTGTCATCGGAGGGTTTCTATCCGCTGAAAACTTGCGCTATTTATCTGAGGTAGAAGATATTCATACTGCCCATGCAGTCATTTGGAGTCAGTATAATATAGATGGAGGCGGCGCTGATGGATCTCCCTCCTATCCTTTTTACCCTTCAAAAGAGCACTTCTGCAAACCCGCCCAAGGGAAAGAGGATTTTATTGATTGTGTAAATCTGGATGGTTGGACGATGGATTTCATCTGTGCGCGCAGAAGCGGTCAGAATGGACATGGGATGGATAGCTATAACAGTCGGCGTGGTGTAGGACCGATTGAAACTTACATAGGTATGGGGTTGGATATGGGCAATCGCGAAGCGATGCATACACAATCTATACATTTTGACAAGGGGTTTGAGTTAAACGGATTCGGATGGGTCACCAATATATGGGAAGCTCAGCTGGTGTACGAAGTAGGAAAGGATTATATCTGTAAAGCACTTGAGATGTGGGTGACGGAAACAAAGAAACGTTGGCCCGATACACATTTTGTCTCTTTCGGAGAGTTTGGTACCATCTGGCGTAACAAATACAAAACGAACAACGACTGGAACTATCGTTTTGTAGAAAGGGGTTCAGGCATTGCAGACTCGTACAACAATCTGGAGATCAAATGGTTTATGAACAAGGAATTTCGTTTAGCTTTATTGCGCGACTGGCATCAGAATACAACAGCCAATGTCATTGATTTTACCCGTTATGATTTGCACGCCAAAGAACCTGCCGATCCAAGTCCGGAACATCCGAACAGTAACTGGAGCCTGATTAACAAAATCAATCAAAAGGGACTGAGACCGCAGGATCAACCCAGAAAACTACAGGAACTGGATAAGGAAGATCAGGATCTGATCAAGAAATACTATCCTGAACTCTTTGTTCCGGCCAAATAACTATGACTCTGTTCAGTTCGATGATTCTTTCAGGATTTGAGAATCCAAAAGATCATTGAACTGAATCGGATAGTCCAAAACAACCTCTACATATTGTTTTGGACTTGTCGCTTGAAGGTAAAAGCATTCAAAGGAATAATTTCATCTGTTTCTATCTTATCGATCTACTTGACAAACTTTCTGACAATCTCACTATTTCCTTCCGTTTGAATAGAGAGAAAATAAACCCCGGAGTTCAAGGAGGAGACATTTATCGTTGCACTACCTTGTTTATTGCCGATATTTTCTGCGACTACCCGTCCGTAACTATCCAAAATAGTTGTTTTGAGGATCAGTTGATCTCCACAATCCACAGTCAGTTGATCAACCACCGGATTAGGATAAATGAGCACGTCAGCGGCAGGATCGATCATCCTGTCGGCAACATCTGTGATATTCATTGGTTCAATACTCCACCAGTTAATATTCCAGCCGGCACTTCGTGCGGACAGTCGCAGTGTTTGCAGACCGGCTGTTAAACTGGCTGTTAAACTTACAGTCGTCCATGTTTGAGCATTTACCTTATTGGGAACAGTCGCATTTGCTAAGGTCGTAGCACCCTGCATAAGAGCAATCCGCCCACCGGTGCCTGAAACCCTGAATGTAAGAAGGTATTCTCCGGTAGCAGGCACATCAATAGAATAATCCATCCAATCTCCTCTGGAAATCTTGTACACAGCACTATCGCCGTTGATGTCATTCGTTATCTGTGTCACCACACCACCTGCCACATAGCTTTTCATAGCAGAATATTCTTCAGCTTCGATCCTGCCCGGTTTGGACGATTCATTCTTTACAGCGGTCCAGTAATCCATGTTCATGCCACCTTTATCAGCCATTAATTTGATAGATTGAATACCCGCGGTTAACTGTACCGTTTGGCTCACATCCTCAAATACTTTCAGATCACCGGTATTGGGTAAAGAGGTGGTCGCTATCAGTTGCCCATTTTGCAGTAAAGAGATCGCACAATCCGCAGTATCAGCCACATTGTATGTAAAGGTGTACGTCCCGGATTCCGGGATATCCATGATATATTCGACCCAGTCGCCCTCCTCTACTAATCGGAGAAACTTCAAATTTCTTGCTACAGAGCTCTTCTGAATCTTAATCCCTTCCATATAATTATAATCCTCCCCATCAATGGTATCCGATATTGATTGAACGACCGGAGTAAGTTGTTGCATCACCACAGCACTGTTACACTCAATAACTCCGGTAATCAGATCAGTCGGTGTTTGCTGATTAAAGCGATGCCATGATATATTCAGGTCTGTACGACGTACATTCCAGGCAGCATCCGCATTGTTTTTCATGAAAGAATAATACTCGTTCCAGAGATAATTCTGTCGTACAAACTCAGCAAGATAGCGGATATATTCTGTCGTTTCACTTCCACCGCGATTACCACCCGATAGGATTCCATTGTTGGTTTTGTTTGTGATTCCTCTGTCAAAAGCCAGTTTGGCATCATTATAATAGCTTATATCTCCTGTTATCTGATACAGGAAGTTTGCCGCAGCACCAAATGCCCCGATATTAAATATGGCACCTCCTTTATCAAGCGTTCCATCCGCATTTACATGAGAATAGACTTCACCGGTAGTAGAATCAAATATGTTAGCACGTTCCCATGCGTAGATCTCTTTTGCTTTGTCCAGATAAGTCACATCATTGGTGAACTTAAAGATATAACAGCCGGCAATTACTC
>Ga0209125_1003586_pt1 | contig 10523 bp, 9 predicted proteins | sample BarGraIncub1131A_FD_184503 | JGI IMG/M metagenome (GOLD analysis project Ga0209125, IMG submission 184503) | Arctic peat soil microbial communities from Barrow, Alaska - Barrow Graham LP Incubations 11-31A (SPAdes) (version 2) | ecosystem: Environmental > Terrestrial > Soil > Wetlands > Peat... | reverse complement strand
CAGATTGAAGGGTAAAAAGAAAGTTCCGGCACCATTCAATTTGGTGGTCATGTACACTTCATCGGTATCCACAGCGAAATGGACCAGACAACGACCGAAATTAAGCAAAGGCTGAGTAGTGTCTCTCTTGTATTTGTACTGATTCTGACCATGTACTTTGGCATTTTGTCCAGTCCAGTGATTTTTTAGTTCGAGGGTTGAGAATGGCAAACCATTCACAAACAAAACCATGTCGATCTCCTCTCCCGGGTTGTCCAATGAATAGCGCAACTGCCGGGTCACACTGAATCGGTTGTTTTCGAAATTGGCTTTTACCGCATCGCTGCTGCTGGCCAACGGCAATACATACAGCAAGGTGAAGTTTGCATCGTCCACCTCCAGACCTTTGCGCAACAAACGGATAATGCCATACTTTTTGATCATCCGGTCGAGCCGGTCCATAATCTTCAGCTTCCAGTCGCTTTGCTTTTGCAGTTTGGTCAGTTCGTCTTTCTGTGTAGCTTCCAGGAAGCTCCAGAAAAGTTTCTCATCGATGGCATATTTGGCATTGAAGTCGAAGGGTGATCCCATGAAATAGCCCTTGCCACTGCGATACAATTCTGCTCTTTCAGTACCGGAATCGACAGTTAAGCCAAGCTCCCTCAGTTCCTCAAGGCATGAGCCGGTTAGGCGTTTTTCGATGGCTGATTCAAGGGCTTGTTCGTTAGTTAGGCTTATGCTCATTTTGCAGCAATTGTTTAAGTTCTTGTCCCTTGGGGGTTAGTTTATATTTTTGTTTTTTACTTTTCGATTTATCAGGCAGTGACTTTACAATCAAGCCATCTGATAATGCCGGATCGAGATAATTTTTTGTAAAATGAGATCTGCTTTTTAGTTCAAAGATCTTCATGAGTTGCACTCTGCTCATTTCATTCTGAATCACCAACACCAGACGATGTGCAAGTTCCGCAATTTCTTTATAGACTATCAGACTATCATGTGTGTCATCATGTATGCTATCATGTGCGGTAACATGTGCGGTAACATGTACAGTACCTGCAGAAGGTCTCCGGACAGTCAATTTAAAACCGTCCTCCAAAGAAATGGAAAGTGGCTCTAAACCTCTTTCTTTCATTAGCTTGTACATTTCTACAGTACCTGTGCCATATCTTTCAATATCGCCGGTCAAAAACAGACAACCAGCAAGCAAAGGATTGTGCGGATAAGAACTATGAGGATATTTTAAATCACTAATATCCAATTCCGGTGGTAAACTGCCCGGATTGCTGATTTCAACCCGGTCTTTAAAAACAGCAACCTGAATACTGCCTTTGCTGTTGTAATCGCGGTGAGCAACGGCATTGATAATGGCTTCAGCGATAACAGCTCTTGGAATTTCATATATGGTCTCCACCTGGTTGCTGTGTTCTCTCGTACCAGTTGACAAGCTTAATTTGGAAAGGATAAAATTAACGGCTTCGTCTGCCACTTCAAAGGCCGTACCTCCATATTCTTTGTAGTCGGGTATGGGCTTTTGAACCTGTAACCCATGAAAATGCGCACATTTGATGGTTGAAGATGGAAAGTACAACTGTGGATCGGGGGCAAAAGCCAAAAGCGCGCTGTTTACCAGTTTACCTTCCTTGGTCATTTTCAAATGTTTCATCACCCGTTCGACCGAAGCGGTCTCTTTAAGCGGAAAGTTGCGTTTTTTTCGGGCAATGGCTATAAACTCCCTGATTTTACTCTCATCCAGCGAATTGAAACTTGCAGTAGGATGCAAACTCTCGTCAAAATCGCTGCTCCCTATTTTACCCGTTTGCTTTAAAAACAATACGCAGGAGCTGTAAACTTCTTGTTTGAGGGTTTCAACATCGAAAAATTTCTTGCGCGAAACATCCTGCTCAATCTTCCGGATGAAGGCCAATTCTTTGAGTTGGCGTTCAATCCCGTTCAGATTTTTAATGAAAATCCACCTGGGCAAATGCTCATTTTTAGCTTGATCGTATTCTCTTTCTGTAGGCGAAATACCTTCCGAATCTTCGTACCCGTATGCTTCACCAATCAGGCCAATGTAGATATCCGAAGTTTGTACCTCACCTATATAAACCGTGCCGGGCGAGTGCGTCGTGGCCGGAACCTCTTCAAACAAAAAGGGCTCAAAGAAAGTGCCCAGCAAAGGATCATGCCTCAGGTAATGGGCTAATTCCTTTCGCTCCCGGGGAAATTCGCTCTGCACACTCGATATGAAAACTTTGAGTTTCTTCACACTAACAAAACTAATCATTTAAAGATAATTAATCATTTATATCCTCCTATTATTCAACCTATTTCTACGAAATTGACAGGTCAGTTGCAGCAATCAGAGGATACATTTTGCTTTTGGGAATTCCAAGTAAAGGAAGGCGAGGTGGTTTTTGATGGCTGATTCAAGGGCTCGTTCGTTGGTTTGTGATGCCATAAATTAAAAATTTAGTAATAAATCAGTCATTCTTTTCCCTTCTGATCGTATCTCTTCCTCTTCCCATTTCTGCAATCTCATCATTTCCTTTTGCTTCAAACTATCTGGACGTACCTTGATATAATAGTCTTTTTTAGCTTCGGGCATATGGTTACTCAGTTTTGAATTTTTACTACTACTTATCAAACATAGATTTCCAAAGAGATTGTAAATGGAAGCGTCAATACTATGGTCTTTAGCAATAGGATTTTGGGGGTAATAATGCTCTACTGAACTCCTGAAGGCAAATTCAAAAATTTTAGCGCCACCCACTTCATTTTTCCAAAGTATGAAATCCAGAAAGTTGAAAATGAAATTCTCTACATCAGTACCTCTATCAAGCAAGGTCAAATCCAGCTTCTCTTTTTGACCTATATTTAAAGATTTTCCCTCATAATTGTATATGATATCAAAGAACTCCACCTTATAGGGATCTACCGCCAAATAGCGGTCGAATAGATATGCTCTTGCCAGACTCTTTAAAAAATTACCATATGTCTCTGCAGATAGCGATGGATTTTTAAAAACAAAAAATAAGGCAGCATTCAACCAATGTTTATAAACCAAGGTTGGTGTTGAGACATGAAACATAGATAGCAGCATGATAATCTCTTTGTTAGCACCTTCACTTTCATCTTCTGCTCCGAATGAATTTACATAACTGACCCTATTGCCATCATACCATTTAAGTCGTTTTAAACTCCATTGGTCTTGTTCTCGGATAAACTCTCTTTTAATGATGTAATTATCGAAAAGCCATTTGCATTTAAGTAAATTAAAGCCAAATAATTTTACAAACACTTTCTGCTTTTCGGGGTTGTCTTTGTCTTTTGATAGTTCATCCTTGAACAAATCAATTAGCCTTTTATCATCCAAACTAATGTCAAGCCCGGTTTGGATTCTCAACACATGCAGCAAGAAATTCGAAAAATTGATAACAGATGTAAACCTATCGGGTGCATCCTCTTTTTGGTCGCTCGGTGTGCTGAAAGATTCGGTGGATTGTACAATCTCAATAATAGATTTTAACTCATGTGCATCTGTTAATGCGTAACTCTTTTCTATATCAAAAACCTTATCTGCAACCTCTTCCAAACTTGCACAGGCTAATTGATTCCAATTACTGTTGGTAAAAACCTTTGAGCGCTGATCCGGAGTAAAACCATACTGTACATAACGTTCCATATCTGCGCAAGCTTCCCAGATGAGATTAAACGTATAGCTCAGCTTTTTATCGTCGTGAAGAATATCGAGCATTTTTGCTTTAAGAATCTCATGTTTTTCGAGCTGTTCTCCACGACTGTTCATTATTTCAAAATAATGATTTAAGTCGGTTTTTTCGGGTACAGAAACCCGAATAATATGCACTTTCGTTGCAAGGAAAGAGTAGAAATTATTAAGCCTTTCAACAGTGTTCAACAACTTTCTAAGCACCTTCTCGACATCCTGGTAAGCCTGCTGAATATTCGGATTATATTCTTTCGATTGCAGGTATTTTAATTCGGTGTCAGGCCTTGAAATAACCTCTAATGTATCTGTTGATTTTCTTCGACTGTCGAAAGTTAAATTCTGCGTATAAACAATCCGTTTTTCTATATTTTGGCCAAAAGCTCTATGAAGGACACACAATAAGATGTTCAGAGTGGTAAGACGCTGCTGACCATCAATTGTTTCATAAACTGTTTCATTGTCCAGACGACGTTCATAAACTACCAGAGTTCCTATATAGTAGTTTGAATTTCGCTTGTCAGAATCTTCGGCAAAGTCATAAATATCCTGAATTAGCTGAGTAATCTCTGGCTCACTCCATGCATAGTTTCTTTGGTAGATAGGAATTACATACCTCCCCGATGTGAAAATGTCACCTACGCTGAATGTTGGAATTTGGTCACTCATGGAAGATATTTAAGTTCTTTGAAAATATTCTCTATTTCAACAGTTTTAGTTGAATTTACTTTTAATAATGTAGGTAGCTTGATATTCAACACTTCACTTGGATGTAATGCCTCCTTGATGGTTTTAAAAATATAAGGTGTTTCCAGTGCATAATTATCAATTGATGCCAATTGTACATTTTGCATCGTTAGTCGTAAACGATAGGCCCATATAAAAAACTTCTCTACTGCTCGATCCATTTCAACTGCGCCAAATTTGTCCCAATAGTAAATCAGGCAGCAGTCAAATAGGTTTCGTACATATTTATCACCAGTTCTATTCCGGCCTTCATAGAATTCAAGTGTTTTGTAAATTCTTTTAGACTCATTCGATAGATTCTCAATGGTTTTAATATCTTTCAACACCTCCATATAATGATCGATCATTTCAAAGAAGCGTTTTCCGTTGATAATAATCTGATCTATCTGAAATGGATATTTAAGTTGCTTTCTATCAATGTTTCGGTTGAAATCCTTATTATATCCATCTATGTAAAAATGACCTATTCGATATAAATCGGCAAAAGGGAAAGGCTCTTTGATACTAGGGCTTATGCCTTTAAACAGGTCTGCTTCATTCTTTGTGAAGTTGCGTGCAGGATAGCCTTTCGACCAATTGCGAATACGGAAAAGAAAATTAGCAAAGACAATTTTTAATTGGTCAGTATTCTGGTTTTCCCAGTTAGTAACGGTTTCTAAGCGCTCCTGTTCTGTAGACACCTCAGCCATTTCCCTCAGGTGGAAGGCTTTGAGCAAGTCGTGTGGGTCCAAATCCTTGCCCCTTGCATTTTGCGAATCGAAAAACTGGAAGGCTTCGGAAACATCATGAAGAATAACCTCCACCAGCTCGCATTTCTCGTAAAAGAAGATTACCGTGTCCACATCAAAATCATCCACACGCCTAACTATTTCCCTATAGTTGTCGCGGATATTGTTGAGTGAGATTAAATTTTTGAATGTTAGTGCTTTGAACCATTCCGATAACAACGGCTTAACTTTAGCCTTTGTCATTGCCTCCTTCAATCGCCCTAGATTACTGCAAATAGCAAGCGCAATCAACAAAAGGGTGATGGTGCGCTGCTGACCATCTACCACATTGAGATTCTCTTCTTTGTCACAATAAAATACAATGGTGCCTAACCTGTAGGCCGATTCTTTTTTGAAATGTACAATATCATCTATCAGCTGATTCACATTTTTAGAGGTCCACTTATACGGCCGCTGGTACACGGGTATAGTCAACCGTTCTTTTCTAAAAAGATCCTGAGTTTTGATGATTTGTGGATTTAGTTGATTTACGCTCATACTTAGTTTATTATTATTTTCCTGTTGCCGCCGCATCAATCAAACTCGCCTTGTACTCCTTCAACTTCTCTATTTCCTTCTCCTTGAGGGAAATAGCTGCGGCATTTTTTCTATTCATGGATTAGTATATTCTTAAATACCTATTAGTTCTGATTAAATTGTATTCTACAGATCATTTTTTTTCTCCTAATTTCTTTTTCAATTCTATTCCCTTCGGTGTTAAAAAGTAGCGTTGCTGAGGACTGTTGGGATTTTCCGGGTCGGTCATCTCTACAATTCCGAAATCCCTTGATGGTTTTATGTAATTGGCCCTGAAATTTGGCTTATGCTTTAAATCTAAAATATCCATTAATTCCTGCAGACTCATTTCTCCAAACAAAACAATTGCCAATCGTTTTATTAGTTCATTAATTGGATCAGTTACTTGGTCGGTTACTTGGTCGGCTGGTTGTCCGTTATCATGTGTGGTATCATGTGGGGCATCAAATTCGCACTGTACACTCGATATGAAAACCTTAAACCTTTTCACACTAACTATTTAGAATTTAAAGATATTGAAAAGTTTATTCATTTTTACCTTCCTTTAATTCATCCTTCCTTGGAAAAACTGCCCAGCCATCTTTAGTCGATGAAATTCTACCTTCAAACTCAATAAGGTCTAATACATGTACAAATAGAAAAATCTCTAATTGTTTCTGGAAATTGTATGCCTCCTCCATCGAAAAACCCTTTGGAATCATCCCAGTATGAGCCAACGAATTCCTTAATTCTTTTACTTTATCTAAGTCAAGTTCTACCGTCCAACCATTTTGAATCAAGTGAGTTTGTATTTTCTTCACAAAAGCAGTATCCCAAGGATTGATTCTTAAAATGCTTTTACAAAACGCATCTTTCTGAAGTTCAGAAAATGTGTTTGGTTGTTCTTCAAAATATATGTTTGCATGATCCTTAAGGAATTTTCTAAATTGCTGAAGATCAACCACTGAAGAACTATCCGAATTATAGGATACGGGTATTTCTTTTTGTCCCAGTCTTTCTAATGCAGGGATTAGTACCATTAGCCCTGTTTCTAATAATCCACAAGCAGCTGATGTTGATAAAACATGACCAATATCTATGATACTTATTTTATCGAATTCGTCAATAGACTCTAATTTTTGGAGTCCTTTTCTTAAATAGTCGGGATATTGACGCGTACTTTCCAGAATATTGCTCTGCATACCGAAAAATTTACCCAGCATTCTTTTTTTATGATATATTAAGGTTTGATTGTTGCATTTTAAGTAACCAAAATATACCTCAGAAGCGGTTAGCGGGCGCAGCAAAAGGCATATATCCCATAATAAATCATTTACACCATCGATGTCAAGTTCATTGCTGGAAATAGTCACAACATTACCTTCTGATACAGTTCCAGATATCCGTTTGGACCGATGAGCCATTTCAGGTGAAGTTGATGATTTTGAAAAAGCAATCTCATAATCCTTGTATTGAAAAGAAAATTTATATGGAAAATAAACACCCAACAAGACTGTTGCAATGGTTTTAATCGTTTGCAATTCACCAATTATTAGTTCGGAACAATTTGATACAATCAATGAATTTTCCCGATTATAATCTCCAGTTAAATATCCTTTACAGGTCCGACCATCTTCAAGATTTCCTTCGAGAGTTCCACCTTTAAAACTTTCGAGCATGTGCAGTGAGGTATAAAATGAAATGTATGCCTGAGATGCAGTACAAGTAATTTGAAATGACGACTCCTCATTCTTATCGTTATACAGAAAAGAACCTTTCCCTCTGAAAACCGTAGTTGGCACGTCTTTAATAATAGGACAATTTATAGAATCAGTGTCTTGCATTTAGAAAATTAATTTATCACGTTAATTATATGCTAACCCACTTTAATTTTCCCCGTTACCGCCGAATCGATCAAACTCGCCTTGAACTCTTTCAACTTCTCAATCTCTTGGTCTTTGAGGGCAATGGCGGTGGCGATTTTGGTATTAATGGTTTCGATGTAGGTTATGATTTCTCTTTGTTCGGACAATGGGGGCAAAATAGTTTTCAACTGTTTGAATTCATTCCAGTAAAGTCGTTTTCTGAAATCCGTAATTCCCTTTGAAAACCGATCCATCTGTTGAATGAAACCTGATGTACGATACTGGTATTCAAAGAAGTCAGCAGAAATGGGGCCTATTGGTTCTGCAACTACATAAGCAGGACTCACCATACCATCAACACGGACAGCACCTATTCCACCTTGCCATGCCCGCATCATATTATATACAATGTCATTAGGTTTGACAAGTTTATAATTACTCTTATCTTCTATCCTGATTTTTCCGCGAATGTTATCTTCGTCACTTAATTCTTCCGACGAAACAGCGGTGTGTATAGAAACGGATAGAATTGTCAACGTTTCATTTCCTGGTTCATTTCGCTCCTGAAATAAAATACGATTACATACCGCCTCCCAATGCTCCGGAATCTCCCCAATCCATTCCACTCCGCTCTCTTTAAGTTTGGCATTGGGGTTTAGCCCTCGGGTAACAGCCCGGTGAATGAGTATTTGCCTGCGTTCTTTGAGCAATTCGATTTGTTTTTCCTTGGTACCAATGGCTTGATTGATTTGGGCGGTTTTGTGGTCGAGAAAGGCGGCGATGGCGGTCTGTTCTGAGAATAAAGGAACAGGGAATTTATAGTTTCTGAGCCAATCTCTTTGTAGTTCAGTTTGATTTGTAGATCCTTGCGCTAAAAGACCATTTATAAGATCAAAAATTATTGATAGTATGTAGTAATAATATTTTGACATAAATTCAGGTTTAGCACCTCGAATTAAAGTAACATGACTATCTGCCTGAAAAGTTTTATCATCAAAATCAACGAATGCAACTTTCCCTAAAACCCCACCACCAGTTGATGCCAATAAAATGTCGTTTTTCTCAACAATTCCTTTACTAAAATTCAATCCTGAAAAATATTTATCGTTTGTGAACTTAATATTTAGTAAATCAAAATACCCTTTACTGAAAGTTGCTTGATTAATTACTTTATAATTAGAGCTTTCCACATAATTAGGGGTAACTCCACGATTAATAAAACTAGTAATCACTTTTAGTTTCTTTACCTCCCAATGTTCCGGAATCTCACCCAGCCATTCCACTCCGGAGGGTTTGTAGGCGGGGTATTTTGGAAGCTTATTCATGCGTTGTCTGGATTCAGGTTGGTTAACTCGTTTTCAAGATCTTCGATTTGCGGCAGGGTCGATTTCAGATCTTCGGGAACGGACCTGCTCAATTGATAATCTGCCACTCCGATGGGTTGTTTATACCCTTTAAGGGCATATTCTGCGATCACGTCGTTCTTGCCTTTGCACAATAAAATTCCGATCGTATCATTGTCGGCATCAGTTTTCAATTTATCGTTGATCACATTGATGTAAAAGTTCAATTGTGCCGGGTCACCCGGGTCAAACGCCCTGGCTTTCAATTCGACCACCACGTAACAATGCAGTTTGGTGTGGTAAAAAAGCAAGTCGATGTAAAAATCACTGCCGCCAACCTGAAGGTGATACTGTTTCCCGACAAAGGCAAAACCCTGTCCTAGTTCAAGCAAAAATTTGGTAATATGCGTGGTTAACTGTTCTTCAATATTCCGTTCATCGGCATGCTCCCTGGCCTGAACAAAATCGAAAATATAGGGATCCTTCAACAGATAATTGGCAAAGTCTGATTGTGGTTTAGGCAATGTCGCCGAGAAATTACTGGTCTTCTTCTGCTTAATTTGCCGCTCGAACAGTTCCGAATCAATTTGCAGAAAAAGTATGTTTTTACTGATACCATGTTCAAGGGTATTGAGCATATACCAAAATCGTTTCGCTAATTCCGGACACTTGTCAAGCAGGACCAAATGATGGGACCAGGAGATCTTACCGATGATTGACCCAATAAAATCGGTCTCTTTCAATTGCGCAACCACCGGTTGCGTAATTGAAAGACTGAAATTTTGGCTGTCCTGGATTAACGCAACCATCGGTTGCGCATTTAATGTTATCAGTTGCCAAAGATTGTTCAACTGCAAAATCCGTTCAGAAGGATAAGCTTCCGCAAATTGACGCATATAGACCAGATTCCGTACCGAAAACCCCTTCATCATCGGGAATTTTTTCCGCAGGTCAGCAGAGAAATTCTCTATGATCTTGGCACCCCAGGCATTAATTTTAATTTTACAGGACAGTTCGTTGCCTATTTTCCAATAGGTCCAAAGAAGCTGACTATTGGCTGCCATGACCACCTTAACCTGTGCCGATTCTATCGTCTGAACAATGATATCCAAAGACTCCTGATAAGCTGTCTGTTTCTCTCTCATGGTTACAACAAATTTAAAATCTCGTTGATCAATCCATCACTCTCCTTTTCCAAAGCCAAAATATCGGCGCTTACTTCCTCAATTCTCCGAAGCGGTTTGTGCTGATAAAAATATTTGTTAAAGCTGATTTCGTATCCGATTTTGGTGGCATCCAGGTTGATCCAGGCTTCCGGAACATGAGGTTTTACTTCGCGCAAAAAGTAGTCGTAGATATTTTCCTTGAGCGGCACATTCTCGGTATCACGCAAATCACTTTCAGTTTCATATTCCAGGTATTCTCCCTTTTTTGCAGTCGGGAAATAACCGTAATCGGGCAACTGGCTTTCGTCGCAGTCCAAATGATCGAGCAGCCGCTCCAGCTTTTCTCCGGTCAGTTTGGTGGTGCCTTTGATTACCTTTTCGGCGGAAGCATCGTACCAGGAAACCGCATTCAG
>Ga0209125_1003585_pt1 | contig 10527 bp, 12 predicted proteins | sample BarGraIncub1131A_FD_184503 | JGI IMG/M metagenome (GOLD analysis project Ga0209125, IMG submission 184503) | Arctic peat soil microbial communities from Barrow, Alaska - Barrow Graham LP Incubations 11-31A (SPAdes) (version 2) | ecosystem: Environmental > Terrestrial > Soil > Wetlands > Peat... | reverse complement strand
CATGCAAGTGCTAGTTATAGAAATTTACAGTTATTTGACACTAGAAAAAGTCTATTATGGGAAAGGAGGATAGCAGGTTAGGGATGGTCATGAGCATTCTTCCACTACCTTAAAGTGATAGTGGTTTCCTGCTAATTTTTAATAAATTTATGGATAAAGAATTATTAGAAGCTTTGGGCATGTTATTTGATGAAAAATTAAAGCCTATTCAGTATGATATTAAAGATATGAAAGTTAGCTAGGTCAGAATTGAAAAGAAGTTGGATTCAGTTGTGGATCAGACCGCAGACTTAACCGAGTTTAGAACTGATACTAAAAAAGATCTGAGTAAGATAATTGTAGAGATTTTAGAAGTAAGAAATCCTGAGATTCAACGGGTTCGTTTTTGAGGTCCATGAAAGATAATTAACCATACCAATTAGTAGCACAATTGGTATGGTGTTTTTTCGTTATTTTACTAGGGATACGGCAACGATTTACACGTGTAAAAAAAACGTCCACACCTGCTGATGTTGGAACGAAAATAAGTTATAACTTATTTTCCATAAAATCCTCCATACCCCATCTTTTCCTATGCCACCATGCTAAATCGTATAGGCATATGCTTATAAACCTATTTCTTTCTTAATTTGATCTCGATTACCATCGCATCTTATTAATTTTAACATATAAACTTGTTTCTCAATTTTCTCAACTTTACTAAACAGGTCTATTTGCTTTATATAAATGGTAACATACTCATTAATAGCATCTATTAAGTCTTCCTTTGCTACTTCTATAGTGGTACCCTCTCCGTACATATCAATTTCATTTAATGAAATAGTATATCCACCCAATTCCTCTCCTGATTCAATAATAGGATTAAACTTTAACAATCTTTTCATATCTTTTTCAAAAGTGGTGTTGCTGGATCAACATATATAGTTTTATTAGTATAATATATTACCATACCAGGTTTCGCACCGGATGGTTTCCGTACATTACGAACTTCAGTATAATCTACAGCTATCTTAACTCCATCCTTGCCTTTACTATAATAAGCTGCAAGATTGGCGGCTTCTAGCAGTGTATCTTCTGGAATATCACCAAACTTTTTTATTATAACGTGGGACCCAGGTATATTTTTTGTATGGAGCCATAAGTCATGTTTATCAGCAAATTTTAGCGTCAAATAATCATTTTGAATATTATTTTTACCTACAAAAATATCAATTCCATCCTTAGAAAGGTAATGGGAAGGCTTTGGAGTTACTGGCTTCCTTTTTTCACTTTTTTTAAATTTTATATATCCGGAGGCCATAAGCTCTTTTCTTATTTCTTCTATTTCATCATAGCCCTCGCAATTTTTTATATTTGTGAAAACTGACTGAAGATAATCTAGCTCTTCCACGGTAACCTTTTTCTGACTTATAGCCATCTCTTCAGACTTTTTCATTTTATTATATCTTCTGTAATAGTTTTGTATTATCTCAGAGGGAGTCTTATTTGCATCTAAGGGGATATTAATATATTCCTCTTCTTCACTATAATAATTTAAAACCTTTATATCTTTATCACCTTTTTTAAAACTGTAAATATTTGCAGTCAAAAGCTCCCCATAAAGTTTAAGTTTATCCTTGGTTACACAATCTCTTAAGGTATTATCCCAGATATCAATTTTCTTTAGGCAACGCTCTATATTTGTGTTAATCATCCTTTGAAGATCTGCACTTTTAGAATTAAGTCTATCGGATCTATCCTTTTGATAATAAAAATCCTCCAGTAGCTTCGAAGGAGAAGTATATTCAGTAGAAGTATACTCTTTAAGGCTTTCCATATTAAGGCAATAGAAGTCTTTAACCCCTTTAGGTTCGCTATAAAGAAAATATTCAAAATTCCCATCCTTCATGCTATAAAAGGTATCTTGTATAAGCTTAAAGGAACTATCATCAATTGGATTAAGTCTAAGGTATAACTCCTTAGATAGCTGCTTTGAAACTCCTGTAAATACTTTTGAAAAAAAGTTCATTTCAAAGGATAATTCCTTTTCCTTTATATAATTCACATATTCATCTTTAGTAAAAGCATAAGGATTCAGTTTCTCAGTAGGAGGGGAAGCTGTATATTTTATTCCAGGAAAAAGGGATCTATATTGACTTATATCTGGAGTTATATGCTTTATACTGTCCATAACAATATTGTCCCTATCTCTAAGTAAGGTTATATTGCTGTGACGACCCATGATTTCAATTATTAAGCTATAAACACTCTCATAGCCAAGTTCATCTAAACCTTTAAAATCAAATTTTATTATTCTATCCGTTGTTAACTGAGTAATATTAATAATTCGTGCATTTAAAATATGCTTTCTAAGCACCATACAAAACATAGGAGCTTTTAAAGGGTTTGGCTTAATAATATCTGTAAGGTGTAATTTGGGGTAAGAAGCACTAGAGCTAACAAGGAGTTTAAAGGTACTTCTTTCTCCTCGTAGGGTTAATAATACTTCATCACTTTCTGGTTGATTAATTTTATCTACTTTACTATTTAAAAGCTTATCCTTAAGCTCTTTTACTATACTTGATATAAATATTCCATCTAAAGCCATAAGTAACATCCTTCCTATAGTTAGTTTAGTATAAAGTATAACATTTATTATTTAATTATAGTACAAAAAATGATATTATAAAGTATATGTAGTATTTTATAATAAATTCAGTGGCATTGAAAGGAATGGTTACAGTGATATTTACTAAAATGCAGGGTACTGGTAATGATTTTATTGTATTTGAGGAGAATGATCTAGACGTAAGTGAGCTTAATTCAATTGCTGAAAAGCTATGTGATAGGCATTATGGCATCGGAGCGGATGGCATATTGGTAGCTAGAAAAAGCGAGGAAGCGGATATAGAAATGATAATAATAAATGCAGATGGATCTGATGCAACTATGTGTGGTAACGGCATTAGATGCTTTGCAAAATATTTATATGAAAATAATATTGTTAATAAGAAAGAAATAGAAATAAAGACTGGAGACGGAATAAAAACTGCTTTCTTAAAGCTTAAGGAAGATAAGGTAATAGGGGTTAAAATAAATATGGGAATACCTGATTTTAATCCAGAGAAAATTCCAGTTATATTCCAGGAGAAAGTGTTGAAACATCAAGTTATCATTAATGGCAGAGAATATTTTATTACCTCATTACTTCTTGGAGTTCCGCATACAGTTATATTAGGGGATTTAAATTCTTTTGATGTGACAGAAGGGGGCTTTATTGAAAAGGATATCAGATTCCCAATAGGAACAAACGTTAATTTTTGTCAGGTAATAAGCCCAACTGAAATTATGGTAAAGACCTGGGAAAGGGGAGCAGGGCCTACGTTGTCCTGTGGTACTGGAAGCTGCGCCTGCGCTGTAGTTACCAACCTTTTTGGCTTAACGAATTCATTGGTAAAGGTTAAGGTTCCTGGTGGGGAACTTATGGTGGAGATTACCACCGAAGGCACCTTTATGACAGGGCCTGCAGAGGTATCTTTTGTAACGGATATAGAGATATAACTGTATAATTCTTAAAAAACACTTGAAGTAAATTTTTGCTTCAGGTGTTTTTTGTGTTTAGATATTTTTTAATATGGCTAACCTTAAATAATAAGAAAAAAAGGAGGTGGTAGAAGTTGGCAGAGTGGGATTTTATTGAATTTGACTCCACAAATATAAATATTAGGGCTATAGCCTGTATTCCACTTGAGATAGCGGAAAAGTACATTATATTTCCTTATAAATTAGAAAAAAACCAATTACAGATAATTTCCTCCCAAATTCTTAATAAAGAAGCTATCGAACACGTAAGAAATATTTCTAAAAAGGAAGTAAAATTTTCTTTAGGAGATGGGAAATTGATAGAGGAGGCTATAGAGGAATTTTACAGAAAAAAAGCCACTGAGATCATGCTTTTAGAGATTGAGGAGGAAAGTAAAGAGAGAAATATAGTTTCTGAAAAAGTTTCGAATTTAATAGGAAGCTCACCTATTGTTAAGCTGACTAATTATATATTAAATAGTGCTGTGAATACTTCTGCAAGTGACATACATATGGAGCCTAATAAGGGCTATGTTCAAGTAAGATTCAGGGTTGATGGGATACTTCGAGAGGACATTAAGTTTCCAATTAACATATATAATTCTATTCTAACGAGAATTAAAGTTATGGCAAAGATGGATATTATTGAAAAGAGGATTCCTCAAGATGGAAAATTTGAACTTTCAATAAGTGATAGTACATATGATTTCAGGGTTTCTACCATGCCAATTATTTTCGGAGAAAAACTAGTACTTAGGATACTTTATAAATCTACCTCTAAACAAAAAATCGAAGCCTTATTTAAAGAAGATGCCTTAATACTCGTCAAATCTATTTTAAGTTATTCCCATGGCATTTTTTTAGTAACTGGTCCTACTGGCAGCGGTAAATCCACTACCTTATATGCCATGCTTAATTATCTAAACAATAAGGAAAAAAACATTATAACCCTAGAGGACCCAGTGGAATATATATTAGAGGGTATAAGTCAGATAAACATCAATAGTAAATTAGGTCTTACCTTTGCAAAGGGTCTTAGAAGTGTACTGAGGCAAGATCCGGATATAATAATGCTAGGGGAAATAAGGGATGAAGAAACCGCAGAAATAGCAGTAAGAGCAGCAATAACTGGGCATTTAGTTTTAGCAACTATTCATACAAATGATTCTTATTCTGCCATATTAAGACTACTTGACATGGGGGTTCCAAGATACCTTATATCAGATGCTTTAATTGGAGTGATGGCTCAAAGGTTAGTCAGGAGCCTGTGCCCCTATTGTAGGGGAGAAGACAAAATAAAAGAAGAATATAATTTATTAAACATTCCTAAAGGAAATAGGATATATAAGGCTATAGGATGCACTAGATGCAACAATACAGGCTACAAGGGAAGAATGGTTATCAGTGAAATTTTATCAATCGATAGTAAACTAAGGGAAAGAATAATAAATTGTAATAGTATAGACGAGTTAAGACTCCATTCTTTAACAAACAAGATGACATTATTAAAGGACAACTGTGTAAGTCTAATTCTAGAAGGACGAACAACGGTAGAGGAATATAATAGAGTTGTTTTTTCCAGTTATTAAAGGGGTGAGGAGTCAATTTATAATTCTATACATATAAAGGAAAAAATTTTATTGCTTGAAAAGCCAAGTTTAAAGGATATAGCAATCCTTTGTAAGCAATTCAATGCGTTATTTTCCTCAGGAATATCCATATTAGAAATACTAAATATATTAAGTAAACAGGCCAGGAGCAAACCTATGAAAAATGCTCTACTTAATATAAATAGAGATGTGGAAAAAGGCAATGAATTGGCCCAGTCTATGAAAAAATATAAAGCTTTCCCGGATTTCTTTGTAAATATGATATACATTGGAGAATTAAGTGGAAGGTTAGAAGAGATATTAAAGGACTTATCCATATATTATGACAAAGAGTATAAAAGACTTAATAAGATGAAAGCATCTCTAGCTTATCCAATAACAGTTTTTATCTTTACCATCTTCACGACTAATATATTAATAATCAAGGTTATACCTATGTATGCTCAAATGCTAATATCTATGGGAGCAAAACTGCCCTTGGTAACAGTAATGTTGATAAATTTTAGTGCTTTTATGAAAAAGTTTTTACCAATAGGAATTATTCTTATAATTATTATAGGTTGCATTTTATTAAAATATACAAAGACGGGAAGAGGAAAAATCTTTGTTGGTAGATTGAAGCTAAGTTTTCCTATTTTCAGTAATTTATATAAGAAGGTATATTCAGGAAGATTTTCAAGAGCTTTAGCTATTTTTTCTGGAAGCGGAGTCTCATTTATTAAAGCAATAAATGAATCAGGAAAGCTTCTGGGAAATAATTATGTGGAAAATCTATTATATAAAAGCACTGTGAAGATAGAAGAAGGCAGCTCTGTTGCAGCTGCTTTAGGCAGTATAAAGCTTTTTCCTCAAATATTTATATCTATGGTTGCGGTGGGAGAAGAGACAGGCAATATGGAAGATCTGTTAAATAAAGCTTCAGATATATTAGATGAAGAAACATCAGAACAAATAACAACAATGACCGCTATGCTTGAACCAGCAATGATTATTTTTTTATCTTTCATTGTAGGGTTTGTAATATTATCCTTGATTCTTCCAATGTATTCTATAATGGACTCTATAAATTAGGAAGGTGATAAAATGAATTTTAGAAAACCAGGGTTCACGCTTATAGAGATTCTACTAACCATGTCTATGATGATAATTCTTTCTGGAGTCTTCATTCCCAAATATTTAGGCTATAAGGAAAAAAGTTTAAAAGATAAGGCTATTTTTACTGGCAGAGAACTGCAAGCGGCGGTAATGACTAGCTTCTCAGAAAATGGAAGTTTTATACCTGTGGACATAATAGATATTACTGAAAAAACTACAGAACTATCTTTAGGGATAAATAGTATTAATGTGGATAAGACAAATGGGAATATAGTTACTATAAGTTATGTTTGTGATGAAAAAACCTATAGCCTGTATGTTGATGCTAGTAATGGCTTTAAAATTTTGATTAAGGATAAGGTGATCTATGATAAGCTGGAGGCAAGCTAGTCCCCCTAGGCAACCTAGTCCCCCTAGGCAACCTAGTCCCCCTAGGTTATTTAGACGATTAAAAGGATTTTCTATAATAGAAATAATAGTAGTTATAAGTCTTATGGTGATTTTTTTCAGCGTGGGCTTTGTTGATATTGGTCATTACAAAGAAGAAGTTGGTGCTGTTAATATTTCTTATAGTGAAAAATCAATTGTTAATTTAATTAATTATGGTAAGGAATATTGTAGAGAAAAAGAAGCTTCTGGATATATTGTTTTTGACTTAGTAAAAAATAAAATATGGTTTTATTGTGGATTAAAAAGGTTATCTACTTATGCTTTTCCAGAGGGTGTAAATTTAATAAATACAAATATAGCTAGCAATATGATGAATATTGATAATACTGGTTTTTCCTCAAGTAGTGGGACTATCACCCTAAAGGATAATAAGGGATTAATCCATCAGTTAACAATATCGGTAGGTACAGGAAATGTTGAAGTCAAAAACTAGAGCTTTTACAATTATAGAAGTACTTTGTAGCATAAGTATTTTTTCCTTATTGTTTTTATTTTTAGTTTCCCTTGAACTTAATAGATTAAAAATAATAAGATGCAATGAAAATCTAAGAGGTTACATATATATTATTGAAATATTGAAAAATAGAATTCTTGTAAATGAAAGCTTTAGTACTATAAATTCCCTAGATAAAGATACTGTATATTATATTGAAAATGAAGAGATGAAAGGAGAGATAATAAAGGGCATAAACTTAAATAACCTTTCAAAGACCCCATCTATAAAAAAAGAATATATTTCAATAACTATAAGTGAAGGTAGCGTGTTGAAGGTAGAACTTAAGCTTCATTACTTGAGTTTTGGCAAAGATAATATAATACAGTGCAGTTTTTATAAGGGGAATTATTTATGAGAAAAGGTTTTACTTATTTAGAACTTATCATAAGCTTTTCAATATCCATAGTTCTTGCACTTTTTGTATTAAGCTTTTACTTAAAGGTTATGCAATCTTATAAAGCATCAGTTAATAGCGATAATATTTCTGTGGAAGAAGCCTGCAGCTTCATAGAGAGTCAAATAATAAATGATTCAAAAGTTGTAGCTTTAATAAGTGGTAGGATTTCTATATTAAGAAGAGATGACATAAGAACAGATTATATTTATTTTGTTCCAATAGGTTCAAACAATGGTAATATTGGAATAGACTATACTAAATTTGGAAGTAACATTGGCAAAAATATTATTTTAAGAAATATAAGGTCAATGGATATAGAAAGGGACAATAATTTACTTTATATATCTATAATAACCCTAGAAGGAATAGAAATAGATAAATGTATAAGAATAAAAAAGTAAAAAAAGGCTACATACTCCTATATGTTCTGCTTATAGGCACCATATGCATTATTATGCTTTTGTATTGTGTTAATTTAGAAGCATCCGAGTTAAAGAATTTAAATAGCATTAAGAATTTCAAAATTAAGGCAGAACTCTACGTTGAAAACAAGGAATTTCTTCTTACAGATTTAACCTCGAATATATATACAAAATTTGGAGCAAGCTCTGACAAGGAGGGGATAAAAAATTATTATAGCTCAATATCCAATACCTTTAAACTTAACTATAAAGGAAATTTACTAGTTTATAATACTTCAAAGGATATGTTTATAGTTGAAACAATAATAGATAGATATTCCTATCGTCAGGATTTTTATGGCTATACTGTTAATTCAGGAAAAGTCAGCTTTACCTATATGAATACAATATTTATTATGGGTAATCTTAATAATTAGTTATAATGGCCTAATATATGTGAAATAGTTTGCAAATAGTTATAGGATTTGATAAAATATCATTGGATATTAAGGTGGTGAAAAAATGATTGAAAAAAGAATTGAAGCTTTTAGAGGTTTATTAAAGAAGAATGGCATTGAATGTGCACTATTAACCAGCGATGTTAACAGAAATTATATGAGTGGCTTTACTGGAAATGAAAGCTATGCAATAATTACAGCAGACAGGGCCATTTTTGTTACTGATTCTAGATATACAGAACAGGCTGCAAATCAAGTTGCAAATTACGAAATAATTGAGTATAAGGGTTACTTTATTGATTTTTTTCAGGATTTTATTGAGAAACTAAATGTAAAAAATATTGGTTTTGAAGATAATTATGTACCATATAATTTTTACAAATCGTTAAGTGATAGACTGAAATTAGACATTATTCCCTTAGGCGATATTGTGGAAGGCTTAAGAATAATTAAAGACAAAGAAGAACTGTCTTTAATAAGGCATGCAGCTTCCATAGCTGATGATGCCTTTGATCATATGCTTTCTTTTATAAGGGCAGGTATGACTGAATTTCAGGTAGGATTGGAACTTGAATTTTTCATGAAGAAAAATGGAGCTAGTGCTTTATCTTTTCCTTCAATAGTAGCCTCAGGGTCACGTTCTTCGCTTCCTCATGGGGAAGCAACAAAAAAGATAATAAATAAGGGCGAATTTTTAACCTTGGATTTTGGATGTGTCTATGAAGAGTATTGCTCAGATATGACAAGAACCTTAATCATAGGAGAGCCGGATGATAAGATGATTGAGATATATGAAACAGTATTAGGAGCTCAAAAGGAAGCTTTAAAGTTTATTAAAGCAGGACTAACTGGAGCAGAGGTGGATAAAATAGCTAGAAAGTATATAAATGACCGAGGCTTTGGTAAGTATTTTGGCCATGGCTTAGGACATGGGGTTGGACGTCTTGTTCACGAGGGTCCATATATAAGCTTTAAAGGAGTAGAGGAACTAAAATCAGGTATGGTAATAACTGATGAGCCAGGTATATATATACCTTCTTTTGGTGGGGTTAGAATTGAGGATTTGTTGGTAGTTTTAGATGGCGGCTGTGAAGTATTTTCAAAAGCACCAAAAGATTTAATAATCATATAATTGGTACAGTATTAATTTACCTGAAAAGGGTATAATATAAATGAATTAATAGAATTTGGAGGGATACTTAATGATATCAGCAGGCGATATACGTAAAGGGACTACTTTCGATTTAGATGGACAAGTTTTTACAGTAATTGAATTTCTGCATGTTAAGCCAGGAAAAGGGGCGGCATTTGTAAGAACAAAGCTTAGAAATGTTATATCTGGAGGAGTTACTGATGCTACGTTCAGTCCTACTTTAAAGCTTCTAGAGGCTGTAATAGAAAGAAAAGAAATGCAGTATCTATACTGTGATGGAGAACTTTATTATTTTATGGATCAGGAAACCTTTGAACAAATTCCATTAAATTATGAAAAGGTGGAAGATGCAATAAAATTTCTTAAAGAGAATATGTTCGCAGTTATTAAATTTTACAAAAATGAAGCTTTTTCAGTTGAAGCTCCTAATTTTGTTGAGCTACTTGTAACTGCATGTGATCCAGGAGCTAGGGGTAATACAACTAACAATGTGTTAAAACCAGCAACTGTTGAAACCGGTGCAGTAGTTCCAGTACCTTTATTTGTAAATGAAGGAGACAAAATTAGAATAGATACAAGAAATGGTGAATATATGGAAAGGGTTTAATAAAATGTTAGGAATTCCACCATTGTCTTTAGGTAGTGGATGGATAGCACTTTCTTTTCTTAGGTTCGATACCTAAAAAAAGAAAAACATATGTTTATTTTTGCTGAAATTGCACATACTAATGTTAGGGACATAGTTATATGCAAAAGAAGGTGAAAATCAATGTTAAAAAAAAGTAAAAGTTATAAATTTAGGCTAAAGCCAAACAAAGCTCAGATGATATATTTAGAAAAAGTTTTTGGATGCTGCAGGAAAATGTACAATATCTATGTTGATTTGTTATATACCCAGTTAGAACA
>Ga0209125_1003584_pt1 | contig 10528 bp, 7 predicted proteins | sample BarGraIncub1131A_FD_184503 | JGI IMG/M metagenome (GOLD analysis project Ga0209125, IMG submission 184503) | Arctic peat soil microbial communities from Barrow, Alaska - Barrow Graham LP Incubations 11-31A (SPAdes) (version 2) | ecosystem: Environmental > Terrestrial > Soil > Wetlands > Peat... | reverse complement strand
TTGAAGTAATCGACCCGCACCTGCGCCACCGTGTCGCTCAGCTTGGCCTTGAAACGGTCGAGCGCCCCCTCCTTGCCGTAGCGCGAAACGGCGATGTTCAGCTCGGTTGCCTCCCTGCCGAAATTCTTCAACAGCGGCTGACTCACGAAAAAATTGACGGAGTTCGAATAATAGCTGTGGCTGTTGCTGGTCCAGCCGCTGGTCGCGGTCGCCCCGACCGTGGCGCCGGTCGGCAGCAGCTGGGTCGCGCCGAGGTTTACCAGCAGGGCGTCGGTTGACTGCGGCGTGAAGGAGTTCGTGGTGTTGGTGAAATCCGGGTTGCTGGTCCGGCTGTAGCTCGCCCCGGCCGTGAGCAGCGGGTCGTAAATGCCGAGGTTCCTATGGATATCGGCCTCGGACATGGCCGGATTGTAGAGCTCCACCTTGAGATCGAGGTTCCTCTCGAAGGCGAGCTTGATGGCATCCTTGAGCGAAAGGTTCACTGGTGGCGCCTCGGCCCAAACTGGGACGGTGGAGCCGAGCAGGAGGGCGAGTGTCAGTAGGGCCGGGAGGTTTCTGGACTGGTTCATGGTGGTGATCCTTTAAGCGATACGGTTTGAATTGTTCCACCCGTTTCGGGAGCGCCCGGAACGGGTGCGGGGACGCGGCAATCGCGGCCGGGAGCAGCGGTGGCCTTGCTAATCCCGGGCCAGCGCCTCGATGGGGTCGAGTTGGGCGGCCTTTCTGGCCGGGAGATACCCGAATATGATGCCGGTCAGGAAGGCGCAGCCGAAGGCGATGACGATGGGTGCAACCGTGAAAATCACGCGCCACCCCGCGATGGCGGAGGTGGCCAAGCCGCCCCCCACGCCGACCAGGACCCCGACCATGCCGCCGATAAAGCAGACCATCACCGCCTCGGTGAGGAATTGGAACATCACGTCGAAGCTGCGCGCGCCGATCGCCATCCGGATGCCGATTTCGCGTGTCCGTTCGGTGACCGAGACCAGCATGATGTTCATCACCCCGATGCCGCCCACCACAAGCGAGATCACCGCGATCGCCGCCAGCAGGTAGGTGAGGGTGTTCTGCGTTTCATTGGCCGTGGCGATGGTGTCGGCCATGTTCCGGATGTGAAAGTCTTCCTTTCTATGCCGGGTCATGAGCAGGGTATGGAGTCCCGCTTCCACCATGTCCATGTCCGCGCCCGGCCTGACCCGCACCAGGAATTGCTTGAAAAAGCGTTGCCCGAAGACCCGCGCCCCGGCCGTCGTGTAGGGGAGCCAGACGGCGTTGTCCTGGTCGTCTCCCCGGGAAGTGGTCCCTTTGCTGCTCATTACCCCGATGACCAGGAAAGGCGCGTTGCCGATCAGCACGTACTGGCCCAGCGGATTCACCCCCTTGGGGAACAGGCCTGTTGCCACGGTCTGGCCGAGCGCCACCACCTGGGCATAGCGCTTCACGTGTTCCGCCGAGAAGAACACGCCGGACTGCGCCTGCCAGTCGTGGACCCCGGGGAAATCCTCTCCGGTTCCAACCGCCGTGACCGTCAAATCCTGATTGCCGAAACGGACCAGCGAGGAGACTTGGGTTTCCGGAATCGCCATGGCGACACCTGGCACATTGATCATGGAGGCGAGATCCTCGGGGAGGAAACTGGTCACCACCTCTCCCGAGGCGCGAACGGCGGGCGCTCCGCGCTGAATGGTCAAAAGGTCGGTCCCCATGGCCTGGATCCGCTCCAGTACGTCCTGCTTGGCGCCGTTGCCGATCGCCATCAGCGCCACCACCGAGGCGACGCCGATGATGATGCCGAGCATGGTGAGTGCTGTGCGCATCCTGTTGTGCAAAAGGGAACGCAAGGCCATCTTCAGGGCTTCGCCGAGCACCGCCACCCCCGGCTCGGCAGCCGTCACCGCTTTGCCGGCCCGCTCTTGGCTATTCGCCTCACCTTTGGGCTGGCGCTCGTCCGAGGTGATGCGCCCATCCGCGATGCGGACGATCCGTTCCGCGTAGGCGGCGATGTCGCTGTCGTGGGTCACCAGGATGATGGTGTGACCTTCCCCGTGCAGTTTCTCCAGGATGGCCATGACCTCCTTGCCGCCCTTGCTGTCCAGCGCTCCGGTAGGCTCGTCCGCCAGGATCACCGGCCCGCCGTTCATGAGCGCACGGGCGATGCTGACTCGCTGTTGCTGGCCGCCGGAAAGCTGGTTGGGATGGTGCTCCAGCCGGTCCCCCAGACCGAGTTCCCGCAAAAGATCGCTCGCGTGCGCCTCTCGCTCCGGTTTCGCCATGCCGCGGTATACCGCCGGGACCTCGGCGTTTTCCACGGCGCTCAGGTCGGACATCAGGTTGTAGCGCTGGAAGATGAAGCCGAAGGTGTCGCGCCTGAGGGCCGCCAGGGCGTCACCGTCCAGGCTGGCCACCTCGACGCCGTGGATGCGATAGGTCCCGATCGACGGCTTGTCGAGGCAGCCGATGATGTTCATGAGCGTGGACTTGCCCGAGCCGGAGGCGCCCATGATGGCGACGAATTCGCCGCTCCGGATGGACAGGCTGACTTCCCTGAGCACCGTCAGCGGCTCGCCGCCCGAGTTGTAGGTGCGGCCGACATCGGTAATTTCCAGCAGTGGCGACGACATCAGCGACCCTTCCCGGCTGAGAGCGCGCTTTTCTTCTTCCCCTTGGCCCTGATTTCCCTGATCACGACCTTTTCACCTTCCTTGAGACCGGAGACGACCTGGGTCGATATTTCGCTCTTGATGCCGATCTTGATGCTGCGCCGCTCGACCTTGCCGCCCGCTTTCAGCACCTTGACCTCGATCTGGTCGCCCTCGCTGGCGTTGCCGATGGCGGCGGTCGGTATCAGCAGGGCGCCCCGCGCCTGGGCCAGCACGATGAAGACTTGGGAGGTCATCTGGATCTTCAGCTCACGCCCGGGATTCGAGATGTCGAACAGCACGTCGTAGAACACCACGTTGTTGATCAGTTCCGGGGTGGGGAGGATCTGCCTGATCTTGCCGTTCCAGCGCCGGGGCTGGCCAAGGACGGTGAAATAGACGTCCTGGCCGGGCTTGACCCGGACGATGTCCGCCTCGGAAACCTGCGCCCAGACGGTCATGGTGCTGATGTCCGCGATGCGCAGGATGTTGGGCGCGGACTGGTTGGCGTTGAGGGTCTGCCCTTCCAGAAGGGTGATGGAAACCACCTCGCCCGCCATGGGCGCGGTGATCTTGGTGTAACCGAGGTTTGCCTTGGCGGTGTCCACCGCCGCCGTGGCCTGCTTCATCTGCGCCGAGAGCGCGGCGACCTCGGAGCGAGCCACGGCGTAACCGGCCCGGGTGGTATCCCGGTCGGAGGCGGAGACGATCTGCTCGGCGTAAAGCATTTCGTTCCTGGCATGCTGGGCCTTGGCCAGCACAAGCTGCGATTTTTTCACGGCGCGCTGCGAGACCATGTTTTCCAACGTCGCGCTGGCCGCCGTGAGCGCGGTGTCCGCCAGAACCGGATCGATTTCCGCGAGCAGCTGGTCCTTCGCCACCTGGTCGCCGCGCTTGACCTTCAATGATTTGAGGACGCCCGAGGTCTGGGCGCCGACATCGACGTACTTGAACGGCTGCACGATCCCCGCTGCGACGACCGTACTTTCCACGTCGCCCCGCTCCACCGGGGCGGTGGCGTAGGAGACCTTGGCCTCGCCAAACATCCAGAAATACACGAGCGCGCCCGCGCCGGCGACCAGGAGAGCGACCAGCAGCCAGAGGCCGCGGCGTCGCAGCAGGAAGCGAAATTTCGACTGGCGATCCTTTGCGGGGGGTGCGGGCTGGTCAACGGCTGTCGCCTCGGATTGGGCTGCCGGGTGGAGGTTTTTTGTTTCCATTTTTGAGAGTTCCTTCGCTTTAGGTTGTATGAAGAGTGAGATCCGTTGGCGGGTGATGAAAGGTGGCCGAGTGAGTCTTACAGCTATCGTGCCAAGCTGGGTGGAACGGGGCAGGCGGTGATAGGTGCTTGATTGCGTTGTGTAAAATGGGAAAGCACGTCGTGAGAAGCCAAGGGGAGGCCATCAAAGCCGGCCGTCGTATTACACGGGGCCGTCAAATGTCGCGGATCCCGGGGCATGCCTGGACCTCGCCTGACGGAATCGGTGGGAAAAGTGACCCCTGACCGGAGGACGGGCAGGCTCCGCCCGGATCCGGCGCCGGTTCGGGTTGCCGGACCCCATCGGCATCGTCCCCCTCGCGCCGGGGACGCTAATGATAATTGGTTTGACTCCGTGGGGAAAAAAAAGTAACGTAACCGGGATTATCCACAAGGAGCGTATGATGTTGCGAGCACGTATCTACCTCCTTTTCTTGGTTCCCTTCACCCTGTTCTGCAGCCTCTGCGCGTTGCTCGCGGGGGTCGTCGACGGCAGCGGCCGATCCGGGCACGCCTGCGCCAGGTTCTGGAGCTTCTGGTGCCTGCGCGTGGCGAGTATCCGCCTCGCCGTGACCGGCCTGGGCGGGGTGCCGCCCCGGGGTCCGGTCATCTACATGGGGAATCACCAGGGGAATTTCGATATCCACGCCCTCTGCAGGGCTATCCCGCGCACCTTCTCCTGGATCGCCAAGGAGGAGCTGTTCCGGGTGCCGATCTTCGGTCCCGCCATGAGGCGCGCGGGGTACATCCCGCTGGACCGAAGCGGCGGGAGAAAGGCGCTCAAAAGCATGCGGCTCGCCGCCGACCGGATCGCCGCAGGCACCAGCGTGGTGATCTTCCCGGAGGGGACCCGGACCCTGGACGGCTCCCTGCTCCCGTTCAAGCGGGGTGCCTTCCTGCTCGCCGCCCAGGCCGGCGTCCCGATCGTTCCCTTCACCATAAACGGCTCCATGGAAAGAAACCCGCGCAACCGGCTGGAGCTGCACCCGGGTACCATCAGGGTCAGCTTCGCCCCGGCGATCCCGACCCTGGGAGTTTCCGAGGGGGAACTCATGGAAAGGGTGCGCGCAGCGGTTGCCCTTGGCCTGGAGGTAGCATAGATGGTGATAGTTTACGCAGGCATGCTGCTTGTCGGTTTGGCCCTGATTTTCTGGGGACTCCCGGCGGCCCACCGGTTGAGATGGCCGTTCGACATCCTGGCGGCGCTCGCCGTCCTGGCCGGTCTGGTGGCGGCGCTCCTGGGCGCGCTGCTGATCGCCGTTCCCGGATTCTTCCAGGGTTAAGCCCCTCAATCGTTGAGACAGGAATCAAGGACCCATGGAAAAGGTTAAGACCATAGCCGTAAACGTCGCGGTCATAGTACTCATCTCCCTCCTTCTTATCTGGGGCAACACCCGCTATCGGCAGCAGGTCCAGTTCGACAGGGGCGAGAAGGGGTTGGCGGCCGGGGATTTCACCGCCGCCGTGGCGGGCTACGAGTCGGCGATACACATGTACACCCCGGAAAGCTCCCTGGTGGACCGGGCCGCGCAGCGGCTCTGGGAGCTCGGCGAGATGGACGCGAAACGCGGCGACCTCCCCCGGGCGCTGATCTCCTACCGAGCGCTTAGGAGCTCCTTCTACGCCGTGGCCGGGATCACCCAGCCGGGAACGGAATGGATAGGGCAGTGCGACGCCCGGATCGCCCAATTGCTGCGGATTCAGCAGATGCAGCAGCCCCGGTGACGGGCTGCGCCACCTGCCGGAAGTTCCGCCCCGCCAAAACCGCGCGTTCCTTTTCGAACGCGGCACCTACGAGGATACCCTGTGGAAGCAACCATTAAAGAGAGCACCGGCCTGAAGTTCGTGGCACTCGGCGGTCTCGGCGAGATCGGCCTGAACATGTCGGCCTTCGAATACGGCGACGACATCATCATCGTCGACTGCGGCCTCATGTTCCCTGAACCGTACATGCTCGGCATCGACGTGGTGATCCCGGACATAAGCTACCTCCTGGAGCGCGCCGACAAGGTGCGCGCCATCCTGCTCACCCACGGCCACGAGGATCATATCGGGGCGCTTCCCTACGTGCTGAGGGAACTGAACCCCCCGATCTACGGGACCTCCCTGACGCTTGGTTTCGTGAAGGAAAAACTCAAGGAATACGACCTGGACGAGAAGACCGATCTGAGGGTGGTCAAGCCGCGCCAGAAAGTACAGATCGGCGCCTTCGAGGTGGAGTTCATCCGGGTCGCCCACTCCATCGTGGACGGCTGCGCCCTGGCGATCCGCTCCCCCGAGGGGGTGGTGATCCATACCGGAGATTTCAAGCTGGACCAGACCCCGGTGGACGGTGAATTGACCGACCTCGCCACCTTCTCCCGCTACGGGGAGGCCGGTGTGCTCGCCTTCTTTGCGGACTCGACCAACGTGGAGCGGGAGGGGTACACCCTCTCCGAGCGCCTGGTGGGCGAGGCCTTCGACGAAATTTTCCCGCGCTGCACCGGGAGGGTCATCGTCGCGGCCTTTTCCAGCAATATCCACCGGGTGCAGCAGGTGATGGAGGCGGCCCAGAAAAGCGGCAGGAAGGTGCTCCTGAACGGTCGCTCCATGATCGGCAACGTCCAGATCGCCCGGGAACTCGGCTACCTGAAGATACCGGACGATCTCCTCATCGACCTGAGGGAGATGCCGAAGCTCCCGAAGGAACAGGTCTGCATGATCACCACCGGGAGCCAGGGGGAGCCGATGAGTTCGCTCACCAGGATCGCCATGGACGACCACAAGCAGATCAAGCTTGAGGAGGGGGACACGGTGATCCTCTCCTCCCGTTTCATCCCGGGCAACGAGAAGACCATATCGGACCTGATGAACCACCTGTACCGGCGCGGCGCCGAGGTGATCCACGAGAAGGTCTCCGAGGTGCACGTCTCGGGGCACGCGAGCCAGGAGGAGCTGAAGCTGCTGCACAACCTGGTGCGCCCGCGCTTCTTCGTCCCGGTGCACGGCGAGTACCGGCACTTGGTGAAACATAGCCAGCTGGCCCAGAAGGTGGGGCTCCCCAAGGAGCGCTGCCTGCTCGCGGTGAACGGCGACGTGGTGCTCTTCGCCGGGGGCGAGGCGGCCATCGTGGAGCATGTGGAGACCGGCCGCGTCTTCGTGGACGGCAAGGGTGTGGGGGACGTCGGGAACGTTGTGCTGCGGGACCGGAAGCACCTCTCCGAGGACGGCATGGTGGTGGTCATCATCGGCATCAACCAGGTTTCAGGCGAGATCATCTACGGCCCGGACATCGTGTCGCGCGGCTTCGTCTTCGAGGATGACAGCCAGCAATACCTTGAGGAGGCGCGCAAGATCGTGCTGGACACGCTCGCCCTGGTGAACACCGAGGTGCTCACCGACTGGAGCGAGGTGAAGCTGGAGGTGCGCCGGGTGCTGCGCCGCTTCTTCAACAAGACCATCGAGAGGCGGCCGGTCATCCTGCCGCTGATCCTGGAGATGTAACCTCGAACCTCAAGCAATAGAACGCGGATGACGCGGATCGAGCGGATCTGCGCGGATAAAACTTGAAGGACAAGAACCCTTGGGGAAACTCTTCATGGTTTGAATACGGCCAATTCCGCTTCATCCGATTGAGGGCCGCGTTCCGTTAAGTCCGCTTTTGAGGATTAATAGATAGAAGCTAATTCGGGTAATCCATGACCAATGAAGAGAGCATAGAAAAGAAAGAGAAGGTCACCAAGGAGATGAAGGGGATGGCGCTCGCCGTCGCCGGGATCTTCATCGGCGTGGCGCTCTTCTCGTTTGACGGCGCTGACCTCTCCTTCAACAGCGTCTCGACGGCGACCGAGACCCACAATCTCGGCGGCCGCTTCGGCGCCCAACTCGCCGACTTCCTGCTGCAGCTCTTCGGCCTGGCCTGCTACGTCATTCCGGGCACCCTTTGCTACCTCGCGTACCGGGCCTTCAGCCAGGACGCGGTCCGCTGGCGCCCCTACAAGATCGCCGGGTTCGGAATGCTGCTCCTTGCCCTCTCGGGACTTTTCGCCTTTAATATGCAGTTCACCGAACTGGCGGGGCAGCGGGTGCCGACCGGAGGCTTCGTCGGCTACCAGTGCGCGGCGCTGCTGCAGCGCGCCTTCGGCAAGATCGGCGCGCTGCTCATCCTGCTCCCGATGCTGGCGGCCTCGGCCATGCTCCTTTCCCGCTTCTCCTTCATCCTGCTGGCCCACTGGTGGGTAACGGCCGTTGGGGGGAGATGGACCCGCTACCGGGAACGCCGCGCCCTGAACCGGGAGCTTTTAGGGAAGAAGGTTGACAAGGCGGAGAAGCCGAAGGCCCAGTCGGCTCCCCTCATCAAGCCCGCGGTCGTGGCGCCGACGCTGAGCGCGCCGGCGGCCAGGAAGGAGAAAAAACAGGACGAGAAGAAAGGCGCGCCGGTTCAGGAGGCCTTCGAGTTCATCAAAAGCGACGGCAACTACCGGACCCCGCCGCTCTCACTGCTCGACCCGATCCCCGAGGCGGGCAAAAAGCAGGATCGGGACGCGCTTGCCATGAACGCCCGGCTCATGGAGAAAAAACTGAAGGATTTCGGGGTGGACGGCGAGATCGTGGAGATCTGTCCCGGTCCGGTCATCACCATGTACGAATTCTCGCCCGGCCCCGGCATCAAGGTGAGCCGGATCGCGGGTCTTTCGGACGACCTTTCCATGGCGCTGCAGGCCCACTCCATCCGGATCGTGGCCCCGATCCCCGGCAAGGGGGTGGTCGGCATAGAGCTTCCCAACCGGGACCGGGAGATGGTTTCCCTGAAGGAAATCTTCAACTCCGAGGAGTTCCACAAGGGGAAGATGAAGCTTCCGCTGGCCCTTGGCAAGGATATCGCGGGAAACCCCCTGGTCACCGACCTGGCGCGCATGCCTCACCTGCTGGTCGCCGGCGCCACCGGCAGCGGCAAGTCCGTCGCCATCAACACCATGATCCTGTCGCTTCTGTACACCTCGACGCCGTCCGACGTCCGGATCATCCTGGTCGACCCGAAGATGCTGGAGCTTTCGGTCTACGAGGGGATCCCGCACCTGCTGCTCCCGGTGGTCACCAACCCGAAGAAGGCCTCCCTCGCGCTCAAGTGGGCGGTGGAGGAGATGGGGCGGCGCTACCGGCTCATGTCGGACAAGGGGGTCAGGAACATCGACTCCTATAACAGGGAGCTGGAGCGAAGCGAGAAGGAGACCGCCGACAACCTGGCGCGCGGCGCGGTGGTCGTGGAGGAGATCCTGGAACTCGACGAGCAGGAAAACCTCGAGGACGGCGACGACATGGAGGCGCGCGAGGCGGCGATCCAGGCCTATCTGGAGAAGGAGAAGGAGGAGACGCTGGAGCACGGGCATCTCCCCTACATCGTGGTCATCGTGGACGAGCTCGCCGACCTGATGATGGTCGCCGGCCGCGAGATCGAGGAGTCTATCGCCCGGCTCGCCCAGATGGCCCGGGCCGCCGGGATCCACCTGATACTCGCCACCCAGCGCCCTTCGGTCGACGTCATCACCGGACTCATCAAGGCTAACTTTCCGGCCCGGATCTCCTTCCAGGTCTCCTCGAAGATAGATTCCCGGACCATCCTGGACGGTAACGGCGCCGAGTCGCTACTGGGCGCCGGCGACATGCTGTTCCTGCCACCCGGGACCTCCAAGATGCAGCGCTCCCACGGGGCCTTCGTCTCGGACGCCGAGGTGCAGCGGGTGGTTGAGTTCCTGAAGAAGCAGGGGAAACCGGTCTACGAGAAGTCGATCCTGGAGATGAAGGCGGGCGAGGAGAAGGGGGGCGGCGACGAGGAGGAGATGGACGAGCGCTACGACGACGCCCTGGCCCTGGTGGCGGAGGCGGGCCAGGCATCCATCTCCATGGTCCAGAGGAGGCTTCGGGTCGGCTACAACCGGGCGGCGCGCATGATCGAGAGGATGGAGAAGGAAGGGGTGGTCGGCCCCTCGGACGGCACCAGCAAGCCGAGGGAAGTGTTTCTGAACAAGCTATAAAGTCAGATGCTCGCACACGGATGGAACGGGAAAAAAGGGATAAAAACAGATAAGGCTATAGACGGGAAAACGGTTTAAGTCAAAGGCCTAAGGATTTTGACGTGTGGTTTTCCGCCCAAAGATTTTGCCTCATCTGCCTTGATCCGTTCCCTCCGTCCCGTCGGTGTGCGACGCCTTTTGTTCCATATTTTAGGGGGTGATGATGAACGACTGTCGCAGGGCTAATCTGGCGCATTTTGCCGTGACTATCATTGGCAAGGATCGCCCGGGTATCGTGGCGGACACCTCGGAGGTGCTCTATACGCTCGGGTGCAACGTGGAGGACTCCAGCTGCACCATGCTGGGGGGCGAGTTCGCCATGATCCTGATCGTCTCCCACGACAAGCCCTTCTCGAAGAAGAGGCTGGAGCCGGAATTCGCCGCCAAGAATACCGGAAACGGGCTGTCGGCATTCATCCGCGCGCTGAATGACGACGAGGTCTGCTACCGGGAACCGGAGGGGGAACTCTGCCTGGTCTCAGTCTACGGGAGCGACAAGCCGGGGATCGTGTACCGGATGACCCGGGAACTCGCGGACCGCGGGGTGAACATCACGGACCTGAACACCAAGCTGATCG
>Ga0209125_1003583_pt1 | contig 10529 bp, 11 predicted proteins | sample BarGraIncub1131A_FD_184503 | JGI IMG/M metagenome (GOLD analysis project Ga0209125, IMG submission 184503) | Arctic peat soil microbial communities from Barrow, Alaska - Barrow Graham LP Incubations 11-31A (SPAdes) (version 2) | ecosystem: Environmental > Terrestrial > Soil > Wetlands > Peat... | reverse complement strand
AAGGTGCTTGCAAAGGGTATGAGCCCTGCCTTTGCCATGCCAGCCGCAATACCGAAAAGGTTCTGCTCTGCTATGCCGACGTTGAAAAAGCGCTCAGGGAATTTCTCTTTAAAATCACCGATTTTCGTGGAGCCTGCAAGATCGGCTGTCAACGCGACAATTCTTTTGTCCTTTTCTCCCAGCTCGACAAGAGTTTTACCGAAAATCTCGGCAGTCGCGAGTTTTTTGCTGTCCATGACCGTATAATTCATTCCGCTCATACCTTACGCCTCCTTCTCAACGCGTTCAAGACGCTTAGCTTCGTAATCGAGTAGGTCCTTCTTCGCCAGCTCATACTTAACTGAGTCCATTGCGCCGTAATGCCATTTGTGGTTGCCTGCCATAAAACTAATGCCCTCGCCCTTGAGCGTGTCAAGAATTAAGCAAACGGGTTTATCCTTAGCCTGCATGGCTTTCTCAATTGCTTCGGAGATCTTTGAAAGATGATGACCGTCGACCTCGATGACCTCGAAACCGAAAGCGCGCCATTTATCCGCAAAGGGTTCGAGCTTCATAATATCCTCGGTGTTGCCGTCTATCATAAACTTGTTGCGGTCAACGACTGTTATCAGATTTGTAGCGTTGAAGTTTGCTGTTGCCATCGCGGCTTCCCAGACACTGCCCTCGTCGCATTCGCCGTCGCCAAGGAGCACCCATGTTTTGTAACTTTTGCCGGTAACGCGAGCCGCAAGCGCCGTGCCCAATGCAAGCGCGCTTCCGTGACCCAGAGAGCCTGTGGACGCTTCAAGCCCTTTAACTTTACGGCTGTCAAGATGTACTCCGAGCCTGCTGCCGGTAAGATTAAAGGTCTTGAGTTCTTCCCTGTCGAGTAGTCCAAGCTCTGAGAACAGAGCCGCTATTGCCACGCCGATATGCCCCTTGCTGACGATGCAGCGGTCACGGTCGGGGTCATCGTAGTTCTTCGGGTCGAAATTTAGATATTTGAAATAGAGAACTGTTAAAAAGTCGATTGCGCTGAGAGAACCTCCCATATGTGCGCCCCCGGCCCAGATACAGGTGTCAAGAGTAAGATTTCGCACGGCTGACGCCCGTTTTTCCATATCAATCCATTCCGTTTTTGTCAATGCCATTACAAAGATTCCTCCTACTGCAATTAATTTATCGGGTTAAGCGTGCGCGCGACACGCTTTTCTCGTTCCTGTTTCCCCAACTCAAGTAGATGTGTCTGTTGATTGGGTGTTCTCCTTCTCGAGCTTTTCTCCCAACAAATAACAGCCGGCTCTGTAATGCGTATCAATTGATATCAGCGCCGAAGCTTATCTATTAGTTGAAGCACCTCTTCCGAAAGTGCCTTGTCCGGGGTGTTTTCCATGAAATTCTCTTTTGCGTTTAAGGGTTCGCAGTCGAATTCCTCCGGTGCGAAAGTCGCCCAGCCAAGGAGCAGCGCATCGTGTTCCATATCTGTCTCACAGCATCCGGTTCTCGGCGTGGCTTCCTTTAATAATTTGCTTTCTCTATATAAAACCGACAAAATATTTGCAAGTCCACTTCCATCAATGAAGAGCATTTCGCTATATGCCGTAAATATCTGATCCGAGGTATTCCCGCCTTCAAGCGCGTCTTTAAGTTTTGCGGCAGTTTCGTTATATGTGAGTTTATTAAGTATTTCAAGAAATCCATTGACGTACGCCTTTAGCTGCGACAGCAGTTTTTCCGCCTTTGCAATGTACTCGGCGCCCAGCGAAGCATTCATAGCGTAGCGCTTCATGCCGATGAAGCTGTCAAGCGTTTCATCAGATGCGCTAATGAGATCCATAATTTCCTCGGCGCTGAGTGATTTTGCGAGGAGGCTGCGTCTCACAAGACTTTCAACATCTTTTCGCGTCGTTTCCAATAGTGCGGTCTCATATAGGGAAAAGGTAATTATCGTCTGTTCCAGTGGTATATTCGCTTGCATGCGCATTTTAACGAGCTTCATAAGGTGGCAGTCTCCACGGGTACACATGCGGGAATGTCCGACCGTAACAGGGACAATCAGTCTGGCTTGAACAAGCGCCTCTGCTTCGCGTGGTTTGAGATTTGCTTCCTTTATCGCCTCAGTGAACGGCATCTGCTCGTTATACCCCGCTTTGTCTGCTTTATTGATTACATCAAGAAGCTTGAACTCTCTGGATTCTGCGGCTTTATTTCCGAGCATGTGTTTAATTACTGCAAGCGGATAGAATTTTTCGTTTTGAAGCGCTCTTATGAGTTTAATGCGCTCAACGCTCTCAGGTGCGTAATACGCCATGGTTTTTCCGGTTTTAAAAGCGACCTCTATAAGGCCCTCTTTGACATAATGTTTTATAGTTGACAGGCTTACTCCGGCCGCTTCAGCAACCTCGCTAATTTTGAGCAGCCCGTCCGTTTCAGAATTGCTTTTATTCATCTCTTATACTCCATATTAAAAATATTATGAGAGCATATTATAAAATGTTTCAGTAATTAGATTGTTGTACTTCCCACTTCCAACTATCCACTTCCAAATCATAACACTCTCGGTTTCTCATTACAATATACAGTTTTTCTAAATCTCAATTAACTATTTTGTGATTCCTGACAATATTTGACCGCCAGTTCCCTGTTTCTCCTTCACTTTGTCATTATTTGTATGCGCTCATATGATTATCGCTTAATGTTTCCTGCAGCATACAGCTCCGATTACTCTGTTATAATGACGATGTTCAAAACATTGTCCGTTCGTCGTTTAAAGGTAAAGCAGTATACTCGTTGAATTATCTACATCACCATGCCCCCCTTAATAGTTTTCTTGAATCCAACGACTGATAGTCATGCTAATCAGTTCTCACTTGATTGGCGTGTTGTCGCTGGTTTTGGTTACCTCACCCGGTTATTCATGACCCGAGCACTATGGATAGTAAATCGATGTCAACAACTTAAGGTTCAGCAATTAGATTTATGGTTATGATGGAATTTGGTTTTTCTGGTAGAAAGCTGCCTGGCAACAGAATGACCAGGGCGAACAGGAATAACAGCTCTGGCGATTTGAGCAATGACAGCATTCATAGACCTACGACACTTTCTTTCTGAACGCAAAAAAACCGCGTCAATATACGCATCTTTCAGAGATCCAATCAGTTGGTTCATGTTCGGGACATAGACATATTTATTATCTTTATCGGAACGCTGTTCGCGGACGAGTTCGTTGGCTTCGTCCTTAGCGACAGCGACAATATTGGCAAGGAGCATACAGACCCAGAAATCTTGAAGGACGGCGTTTTCAGTACGGCCCGAGAAATTCTCCAATTCAAGTTTGTTCTTAACGAGGTCAAACTTTGTTTCCACTGGCCAGCGGTAGAAATATAGAGATTGGAAAACCTCTTCGGCGAGATCAAAAAGATTGGTGATTAAGGTTTCCTGTTCTCCAGAGGGCAGCATGATTTTAACAACTCTGACGGTTGTTTCAGCATCCAATTTTACCAAACTGTCAGATTTAGCGGTATCGATGGCACGGTTCCATTTTTTGCGCACCCTCATCAGGAAATTTTGGGGAAATTCATCTTCCAGTTCCTCGTGAAATATGTAGGCTTTTTTCGGGATTGCTCCAAAGTGGATTGCGCTTTTATTACTTCCATGCAATCATCTGCGGTGTTGATCAATTTTAGTCTTTTTTTCAATTTCATCACTCAAAATCGTTCCTCCGAAGCGTTCAAAATTTCCTTTTTTTAGATATTTTACTACTTCTACAATCCATATCCAACAAAAATTAAATTAATTATATGTCTACCATTTGGCAATTATTGATATCAATGCTGCTGTAAAGCTCTGTGTGCTTAGCCATCCATAGATATTGACCGCTTCGTTTTGCTGAGTAACTATTTCATGGATAACAAGGAACTATACGAATCGAAGAAATGCTCTGTTCAGGAGTGTTAGGCTCAAATAGGATCCGGTGATATAATAGCGCGAGCGGAACGGATGGGAATTCGGCAACAGCAATCTTAAAACAACTTCATACCGTTGCGGACAGGGTCGAGGGCGTTTGGGTAATCAAAGGCGCAGATTCATTTATCCCTTTATGGCCGACTGCAGCATGAACGGTCATATTAACACTACCGGACTAATTATGGGGGCCGGGAAATTCTCTAGCGCACCTCACACAAACCGTTAAAAGCTGACGGGGACATCCAGTTCAACTTTGCCCTTTTCTGCAAGAAAGCGAAGAGTCCACCTACCATGACCTTCGGGAGCTGGTCCGCAGGCGATCTCTATTAATCGAGCTTCAGCACGTCCATCCAGTTTACGGCGCGCATTATCAGAATTGACATTGCGTTTTGGAGTGCTACAATAAAAGTGCAGTACAAAGATGCAGAAAAGTGGTATAAAATAAACACTTGAAGGAGCGATGAAAATGGCAACTACATACACACAGGATGACCAGAAGGAAGCGTTAAAGTTGGCGGTAGAAATCGGCGTTACGGCGGCGTCACAGCGGCTGGGGATCAGCCTTAAAACGCTGTACGGCAGAGGAGCCGAACGAAAAATGGCTGACTGACATCACGGAGATCTCCTGTTTGGACGGGAAACTCTATCTGGCTCCCGTGCTGGATTGCTATGATGGAAGCATCCGAGGTTTCAAGATGGATTCGAACATGCGGGCCGAGCTGTGTGTAAGGCCTTCGAGCGCGCCTGTCGATCCGAGGGGGCCGAAGGTATGATTCTGCATTCTGACCGCGGCAGCCAGTATACCAGCCAAGCCTTTCGCGAAGTGTTGAAGAAGCATCGCGCGACGCAAAGTATGAGCGGAGTTGGCCGCTGTTATGACAACGCCCGTATGGAGAGCTTTTTTGCGACCCTGAAGAAAGAGAAGCTCTATCCACTTGGCACTGAGTCAATGATCATGGCGGAAGTCGAAACCGTCGCGTATCGATACATCAATTATTACAACAGGCGCAGGGTCTACAGCACAAACGGTGGCTGGCCGCCCCTCGTGTACCGCCAAGCTTTTTGGGATGCGCGGCAAGCAGCGTGATTTTGTATGTGGAAACATGTACAACTCCTCGAGTTGACCACATTCTCCACAGACACTACGGCGACTTCCGATAATCCCTGCCACCCTATCTTCACAAACTTTTTCTGCGCTTTCTTGCTGAACCAATATTGACAATTCCATTTTAACGAGCAGACACCATCCAAACCTTCTGCTGTATACAGATTGACAGTGTTCTGCACTGTTGAAAGACTGATGCCGTTAGATTTTGAACATTGCTCATGTGTCAGAACCTTGCCATGCGCTTCATCAAGGTCAAGCAAAACCTGGCATCTGTTTCGTAAAGTCTTTGATGTGCTTTTCTTACGGATGAATGATTTTAGCTTCTTCACATCTGGATCAGATAAAGAAATATTGTGTATTTTCGGTCTTGACATAAGCTTCACCGCCGTTTCTCTTGTTTTACCATAAAACGGCTGTATTTTCAAGGATTACTTGACCTATTATCAACGATACATCACATTAGTATATCTATAATTAGTAAAATTAACGGGGGAATTATGTATGAAAGCGAAAAAATTAGCTGTATGTTCTTGTCTTCTTCTTGTCATTAGTCTAATTTTAGGGTGGCAATACATATCCGTGCGGGTAGAAAGGGACTTTTTACAAATGAATATTGATGCTCAGTTTTCTTACAATTTCTCTTCTTTATATGAAAACCTGTTTCAACATAGTGACCCATTTTCAGACCAAGACAAAATTTCCAAGTTAAGTGTAAATGCACAATTCTGTAGGTCACTTTTTGTATGTACTACATTTTCAAAAAATATAGCTGTACAAAATATTGTGCTGTCTATGGCGGGAATGGTTCCACCGAATTCCGAATATCAGCTTATAACCGACAGAGAGCTTATTGCTGATATAGGGTATCTTTTGCAGAATTTGAACGAACCCGATTCAGGAAAAATAGCAGATGGTATTTGGTCAAGACTGTCAAACGAACTTCAGAAGCAAGAATAATCACTTATTGGGGCTATCTTAATTGTGTAATGAATAGTACAAGGCTACATAGCCTGGATTATATAAAGCAACAGATGATACACTAAGAGTTGATGAAAAATCAAATTAATATGATTCGGTATCCCCATACACATTTTGGTATAAGGCTACTATTTTGGAGGCGATAAAGATGAATCGGTTTTTGGAAGACAAAAACAATCGAGGGGCTGTATATATTGGTGGATCCCTAGCTGTCATCTCCGTTTCGGCAATGATTGCAAAGATGATCTACTCTGGAATATCTGTAGATACCATTTTTGATGCGGTTATAAGCATATCCGCATTATCGGTATCCGCACTTGTCATGTTTCTGGCCATTCATAGCATTATAAAAAATACCCCCAAGAACATAAAACAAGAGTTGGAAAGTGCGTTCGAAAATTGGGAAGCCGATACTCGGCCCCTCATATTTAAAGTGTCTGATTTTGAGGAAAAAGAAAAATATAAATTATGCTACGCCATTCTTATAACCCAAAGTGATTTTTTAGATTTACCACAGAGCTTGTCATTCGAACGGGAAGCAAAACTGATGACGAAAAACTCAAAACAAAGCGGTAAATTTCTATCACTCCCTACCCTTGACGAAATGATAGCGGATGATTTCAACATGGAGTTCCATTTTATTGATTCATCATATATTGAAGAAAAATCTGAAATGAAATACCTGGTAAGCAAAACAATAAGATGCATCTCCGAGCGATTCTCTAACATTCGGACAACCCCAAAAGGCAGCAACGATTTCACCATAGAATATAAAAAAATCTCAACCAAGTCAGATGTCCTTGAGCTCATCGCATTTATCAACTTCGTCATAATGCTGTTTCTTATACAGTCGCAGAGAGGATAGCTGCAGGTGGAGGACCTAATTGAATCCGCTGTAGCTTTCGTGACTTCGGGGAAGTCGGATTATTGAAAAATTCCGCGAACAAATAGCTGACCGATGTGCCTCTTTGGCAGTAAACAATTCAAAGGGACTGCGGTCAGCGCAGAAAGCTTGTCCTAATGGGCTCGACTTTCTGAAAAGCCGTACTACCTGAGAACCCCACTCCGTGAGGGGTGGGAGTGTCAGAAGCGCTTCGTATTTCTTGCGCCAGCGGTAGATCATATTGCTTGTGACTCCCAGACTGTTTGTCGGCTTGTTTGTAATATTCATGACCACACTTCACTTTTTCACTTTTTTGCAATAAATGCAACATAAAAGCCTTTACATATTTTTAAATATGCAAAGGCTTTTATGTTATTTCTAAATTCTTAATCTGAGTTGATTGTCAGCCTGTTCTTCCCTTTAGATTTTGATTAAACCATGTTTTGATCAGCTACCTTGATAATTTCGGACTCTGAAAGAGATCTATTTTTCATTGTATGTGCTCCTATTGAAACTGTTAGATGTATTGATTCCCCATTAGCTGAAATATTCATCTCTTCAATATTAGCACATGTTCACGCGTTTGCGCTTCAGACATCTGCGAGTTCGAATTTTCTTATAAGACTCTTAAGAATATTGGCCTGTTCTGTCAGCTCCACGCTTGCCGCAGCGCTTTCTTCGGCGGTGGCGGCATTTGTCTGAACCACCGAGGAAATTTGTTCAATACCCTGATTGATCTGGGCAATAGACACTGCCTGATCTTCAGAAGCACGGGCAATCCTGTCGATAAGAACGACAGCCTCATTTGTGACCGTGCTTGTCTTAGTCAAAGAGCCCGAAGTCCTGTCGGCAATACTTGATCCCGCTTTAACGGCTTCCACGGTTTCTTCAATCAACACGGCTGTGTTCTTTGCGGCCTCAGCCGATTTTCTGGCAAGATTCCTGACCTCGTCGGCAACCACCGCAAAGCCTTTTCCAGATGCACCGGCACGAGCTGCTTCAACGGCCGCATTGAGTGCAAGAATGTTGGTTTGAAACGCAATATCATCTATTATTTTTATTATTTTAGAAATTTCGGAGGATTTGGCAGTAATTCTCTGCATTGCACTTATCATATCCTGCATTTGGGCAGCGCTATTACTAAGTTCCTCTCCCGCATAAGTTGACTTGTCAAGTGCCGACTTCGCGTTGTCCGCATTTTGCTTAATCTGCTGTGTTACATCAGCAATAGAGGCCGAAAGCTCCTCAATAGCACTTGCCTGCTCGGTTGCTCCCTGTGCAAGCGATTGGGCTCCGTTTGATACCTGTGTCGAATCGCTGTCGACCTGAATCATAGACTGATTGATCTGCATCATAGTGGCATTGAGATTATTGAGTAGATTCAGCATGTTGTGTTTAAGTATTTTAAACTGACCAGTATATTCCCTAGATAGCTCAACTCTCAGGTTGCCTTGAGAGAGATTTTGAAGTGCGTCGGATATTTCGTCAATATATCCCTGATAGTTAATAAGTTTTTCGATAGTAAGGTTAAATGCACCTGCAAGCTGACCAACCTCATCCTTCGAGTTTATGCTAAGTGATACATCAAAGTTGCCGTCAGCAATTTTCTGAGCAACATCAGTTACTTTTTTAATTGGATTTACGATCTTGCTGCTTACAAAGATAGTCACAGCTGATACAGCAAGTAGCAGTAAAATGACAATTATCGCCAGTATTCTAATTGTGGAGGATACACTACTGGCGTATATCGAGGTTACCATCGATGTAGGAACACCGACAAAGTATAAACCAATCTCGTGGTGATCGGCGTTATACATGGGTACATACTGTGACGTATACTGGACACCGAGTATGTTGTTTTCACCTATATATGAATTTCCTTTTGCTATTTCTGCATACGCCTTTCCTGCTGGATCAAGCGCGGTTCCGACCGCCCTTGCGCCAGTTTCGTCCTTTACGGTTGTGATTACCCTTATAAAGTCATTGCCCTTTTTTTCAAAAACCGTTGCAACTACATTCATATCCGCGCAAAATTTATCAATAGCTTCATAGTTGCCATCAATGGGGGTACCGTTCTGGTCACATAGTTTTCCGTCGCTGTTCAAATCAAGCGAACCTAATTGACTTCCTAAATAAGTTGAAAACATATTGCTGGCACTGCTCAGCGCGTTAGTTGTCTGCGTTTGCATGATGTTTTTCGTCATATTGAAGCTCTTATTAAGCCCGATTATCAGCGTTGACATAGATGAGATGATAACCATTATAAGAATAATGACCGTTAGTTTTGCTTTTAGACTTTTCATAAATACTACCTCCTTAAAGACTGAAGTTAGTCTTTTTCTTCCTAGTGATATTTATCTGTTAAGGAACTGATTCGAAGCGTTTTTTGATAATGTTTACTCTTCTGAGTCCCCATCAGAACAGATTTCTATTCTACTTAATGTACATTGTGCAATTACAAGGAGTACAATTTTTTGATTATACTGTATGTATTATACGAAATGGCGAAAATTAAAGCACACAACAGTAAACATTACACGACTATTCCATAGCCATATTCAGGCCGAAACTAAAAAATATTCATTTAGGGAATTTTTCATACACACGAGGCCCACCTCTCCCCGAACGAACTCTAAACTTTATTTGGCGGGGGGCATAAAAACAAGGCGGTATATTTGTGCAAACCGCCCGAACTATTCTCCGCGCCTCGGTCTTTTGCTTTGGCAGCGAGCCCACTACAATAAGCTTCTTCTCCTTGTCATATAAAAAGTAGATTCGCAGAAGATTTTTCGAAGTAACGCCTACACGAAGGTGAAGGTCAAGTGGATTCTCTATCGGCTTGCCCGCATAACCGATGTAGTATTTTATCTTGTATTCTGTTGGGTATGCTTCGGTTGAAAGGCTTATCTTGGTTGATTGCAATCTGCGGGTATTTGCCCGACGTCAGCACGGCCGGCTGTCTGATTATCTGCATCGAGAGCTTTATTGAATTCTGCCTGAAGCTCTGGGGTCAGATATGACGGCGCTTCGATTTTGTCCGAAGGAGCGGATACTTCGCTCTCTAGACGATCTTCGATTTCCGCTTTTGTCAGGTGCTTACGTCCCTTTTCCACAAGCAGATTTACTGGTTCTCTCGGTCTCGGCATATATGACCGCCCTCTTCGATTAAAATAAAAAGGACCGCCGTCAGCAGTCCTTAGAATCTATATATGAGCGTTATTTCGAGCCACTATAGACTGCAAACACCAGACCAGCATAACCGCCGGAACGATTATGCACCGTAGCCATCTTCCACTGACTACATGGTTCTGGGCAATCTATCTCACTGTGAGAGCAAGTTATGTAGTTGAACAAAACAAACATTTAAATTACTTTGAAAAGAACATTGTATATAACATTACACAAACTGATAGAGTTATAAATATAAATGTAATCCATGCTACTACTCTACTAAATTTTTGTGTTTTACGATTACCAACTATTTTTTTGTTACTAGACATCTTAATTATAAGGAATATTAATGGAATAGATGCTATACCATTAACTACTGCTGCATATACTAATGCTTGAATAATATTAATATGAAATAAATTTATAGCTACTCCAACTGCTGTT
>Ga0209125_1003581_pt1 | contig 10532 bp, 4 predicted proteins | sample BarGraIncub1131A_FD_184503 | JGI IMG/M metagenome (GOLD analysis project Ga0209125, IMG submission 184503) | Arctic peat soil microbial communities from Barrow, Alaska - Barrow Graham LP Incubations 11-31A (SPAdes) (version 2) | ecosystem: Environmental > Terrestrial > Soil > Wetlands > Peat... | reverse complement strand
CAAGGGAGGAACGGAAACATACACGGTGCCTTCAATTACCGGCGCCACTTCTTATCTTTGGACATTGCCAACAGGCATAACCGGAACAAGTACAACAAATTCCATTACAGTTACGATAGGTACTACTGCTGTATCAGGCAGTATAAAAGTGAAAGGTCGCAATGACTGTGGTGACGGTAATGAAAGTAGTATAGCTATAACAGCAAATACTTTCGGACTTAATTATTTGAATGTTAAAGAATACAATGGATGTTCTGGAACAGATATTATTGTGACATTAGATGTAGAAAATGGATTACCCTTTGTAGCTTTACAATGCGATTTAAAGTATCCATCTTATCTTACTCCGAAAACATCAAATATTGTTTTAACCGACAGAGCAAAAGACCACACTATTCAAACCAGTTTGCCGGGAAATAATATACTTAGAGTTATAGCTTTTTCTCTGACACAACAAGAGTTTAAAGGGAAAACCGGTGCCGTTGTTCAAATACCTTTTACAGTTAATAGCGATGCTATTGCCGGAAGTTATGCTTTGGAACTTAGTAATGTAATTCTGGGAAATAGTCAATCTCAAAACATTATTGATAATTTTTATAATGGTACAATAGTTATAAATACTTTACCGACCGCTGCAGGAGTAATTTCAGGTAGTACAACTGTGTGTAAAGGAATAACAGAGATTTATAGTATACCAGCCGTATCAGGTGCTACAAGTTATATCTGGACTTTACCGACAGGGTTAACTGGTTCAAGTAGCTCTAATTCAATTGCAATCACAATAAGTAATAGTGCCACATCGGGCAGTATCAAAGTTAAGGGTCATAATGATTGTGGTGATGGTATGGAAAACAATTTGGCAATTACTGTAAACGATATCCCTTCTGATGCTGGTAACATAACAGGAAATGCTACAGTCTGTAAAGGATCGGTGGAAACATTTAGTGTACCGGTAATATCAGGAGCAACATCTTATATCTGGACTTTACCTGAAGGTATTACAGGAACGAGTACTACTAATTCAATTTTAGTCGCTATAAGCAACACTGCAATTTCTGGGAGTATTAATGTAAAGGGACGCAACGATTGTGGTGATGGAACTATGAGTACATTGTCTTTAACTGTAGACAATATTCCATTTGCTGCTAGTTCCATTTCAGGTAATATCACAGTCTGTAAAGGAGCAACAGAAACTTACAATATACCAGCGATTGCTGGTGCTTCTACATACCTATGGACACTGCCGGGTGGAATAACAGGTACAAGTACAACTAATACAATAACAGTAGCGGTAAGTAATACAGCCACTTCAGGTAGTATCAAAGTCAAGGGTCATAATGACTGTGGTGATGGTACGGAAAGCAGTTTGGCTATTATCGTTAATGAAGTGCCTTCAACGGCTGGAGTAATAACAGGCAATGCCATAGTTTGTAAAGGATTAACAGAGACTTATAGTTTGCCTTTTATTGCCGGAGCCAATACATATATATGGACACTACCGACAGGAATGACAGGTACAAGTTCAACTAATGCAATTACTGTCACAATAGGGAATACTGCCACTTCAGGTAGTATCAAGGTCAAGGGTCATAATGATTGTGGCGATGGTACGGAAAGCAGCTTAGCAATTACAGTAAACGATGTTCCAATTTCAGCAGGAACTATTACAGGAAATATTTTAATCTGTAAAGGATCAACTGAAACCTACACTGTACCTTCCATAGCAGGAGCCACTTCATATATCTGGACATTGCCGGCAGGAATAACAGGTACGAGTGCTACTAATACAATAACTGCCACAATTGACAATACTGCTACATCTGGCAGTCTCAAGGTCAAAGGACGCAATGATTGTGGAGATGGAGCCTTGAGCACATTGAATTTAACCATTAATGAGAAACCGTTAGCAGCTGGTACGCTCACAGGTAGTAATGTAGTTTGTAAAATTTCAACTGGAACGTATAGTGTGCCGGCCATTGCTGGAGCCAATTCATACATTTGGACTTTACCTTCCGGTGCATCTGGTAACAGCACTTCTAATACAATCTTTGTTACATTTAATAATTCCGCTCAATCGGGAAGTATCAATGTCAAAGGCCATAATGACTGTGGTGACGGAACAGAAAGTAGTTTAGCCATCACTGTAAACGATGTCCCATCCACAGCAGGTACAATTACTGGTAATGCAACAGCATTAAAAGGAACTACAGAAACATACACTGTGCCAGCTATTACAGGGGCTACTTCTTATATTTGGACTTTGCCATCCGGAGTAACTGGAACCAGTTCAACCAACTCGATTACAGCCACTATCAGTAATAATGCAGTATCAGGTAATATAAAAGTGAAAGGCCACAATGGTTGTGGTGATGGAGTGGAAAGTATTTTAGCTATCACAGTAAATGAGGCTGGAAAGAATAATCTTACTGTAAAAGGAACAACTGGTTGTTCCGGAACCGACGTTATGGTTACACTTGAAGTGGATAATGGGCTGCCCTTCATAGCTTTGCAGTGTGATTTGAAATATCCGGCATATCTTACTCCTAAAATGTCAAATATTACTTTAACCGACAGGGCTACTGACCACAATATTCAAACCAGTTTGCCAGTCGCTAATACACTTAGGGTGTTGGCTTATTCTTTGTCATTGCAAGCTTTTAAGGGAAAAACCGGTGCGGTTGTTCAAATACCTTTTACAATTAACACTAATGCTTTGGCTGGTAGTTATCCCCTGGAGCTTAGTAATGTGACACTTGGCAATAGTCAATCCCAAAATATTATTGATAATTCTTACAATGGAGCATTGGTTATAAGCACCGGACCATCTATTGCTGGTGCTATTACAGGTAATGCAACTGTCTGTAAGGGTGTATCGGAAATCTACACCGTTCCGGTCATATCGGGTGCAACTTCATATATATGGACATTGCCGACAGGTGTAACAGGGACAAGTAACACCAACACGATTAATGTAAACTATAGCAATACAGCCACATCGGGTAATATCAAGGTGAAAGGTCATAATGACTGTGGAGATGGAACCGAAAGCTCTTTTGCAGTGACTGTAAATGCATTCCCAGTGGCAGCCGGTGTTATTACAGGAAACACAAACATCTGTCAGGAAACAACCAATATTACCTATTCAGTTCCTGCCATTACGGGAGCAACATCATATATCTGGACATTGCCTACCGGCGCCTCTGGAACAAGTTCAACAAATACTATTTCATTAAACTTCGGCCGTACTGCTGTTTCCGGTAATCTTAAGGTAAAGGGGAATAACGCTTGTGGTGATGGAGCTGAAGCTAGTTTGGCAATTACTGTTTGTTTGGGCGTAGGTATTGAAGATGCAGCAATTACGAATAAAGTCGGGATTTATCCTAATCCTACACTCAATGAATTTTATGTGACTATTAATAAACCATTTAAAAATGATTTTAAGGTTGAAGTATGCAATAACTTTGGTCAGGTCGTGCAGACGATCTTGAAGAATAAGAACGATAATAAGTTCTCAGTGGATCTAACCAATTATCCTACGGGGCTTTATTTTGTTAGGTTCTCTGATAAAGAAACGCACTTCCATTGTAAGATTATAAAGCAATGAAAGGGATAATTTAGCGTTGTTAATCTGAAAATAGTTATTGGTTTTTACCAACTTAAAGCTTCATCTGGAGCAGCATTTAAAAAATCAACGATCCAGTCGGCTTCAGATAACTGATCAGGAGAAAAGCTGGTTGTTAGTGCAAGACACTTTGATCCGGCTGCTTTGCCCGCTTTAATCCCGCTAACAGCATCTTCAACAACCAAACATTCCTGTGGTTGAAGACCCAACCTTTCAGCTGCCAGGATATAAATATCAGGAAATGGCTTTTTCCGTTCCACATCCTGTCCGTTTACTATCGCATGAAAAGTGTTTTCAGGTATACCTATTTCATGAAGGTTTATCATGATTTTTATTTTATCGGCACTACTGGCTACAGCCATTTTCAATCCTTTAGACTTGCATTTTTCAATGAACTCAATGGTTCCGGGCAATGGATCCAACTTTCCTTTGCAGATTTGACCATAGATTTCATATGTACGGGCCTTGTCTCGTTCAATATCTACAATAAAACCATGTCGTCCACCAATGCCTGAGATATAACTATTTTCACCTGTTCCAATAAAGAGAAGAGCGTCTTCCTGAATCACATTTATGCCATGTTCAGCAAACATCAGCTTTGCGGCTTCAAATATATAATCCTCAGAGTCGACCAGGACTCCATCCATATCAAAGAGTATTCCTTTTAACATCATATAATTTGGTATAACCTACATTATCATTCATCATTTCTTTTAATTATCAGAAGTTTATGATGAAATTATGATTTTTTTTATTGATGCAAATATACATGTTAGTTATTTGATATTAAAACATCGAACATGTAATTTATCTTTTTTATACATTGAGAAAAAATTGAAAAACTATTACAATGAGTATAAGGAATCTTGAGTTAATTGGCTGATTTTTAATTGTCAGATTGTGCATAAAAAATTACCAGGTTTCTTTCCTATATTTGTTCACTAAAGTTCTATTCCAAAGTTTAACACCTTAATAATCAAGAAATATTTTTATCAAAGAGAACAAACATATTCTGCATTAATTTGAATTATTGGGATTAATGCAAATGGTTTTTGAATTGACAACAGTTGTAGGGAAAACTTACCACTTTGATATCAAAAAATGAGTTAAGTAACAATTGAGAAATTTTTAGTTAATTTTGTTTAAGTATACAAACATTTTTTAAACACAGGTAATTATTACATAAAACAATGAAAGTCAATAAAAGAACACTGTCATTTTTCATTCTGTTTTTCATATTCTTCTCTCTCAAAGCACAGATTTATAATCCGGTTAGCTGGTCTTTTAGTCAGAAACCATTACCGAATAATGAAACGGAATTATCTTTTATTGCTTCTATCGAACCTGGATGGCACATGTATTCACAGTTTCTTCCGGAGGGTGGACCAATTGTCACCTCTTTTACTTATGTGAAAAACAGTGAAGTACAATTACTTGGTAAAGTCTCGGAACCCAAACCAACCGAAGAATTTGATAAAAACTTCAATATGAAATTGAAGTATTTTAGTAACCGGGTCATCTTTAAACAGAGAATAAAAGTCAATACCGCGACAACTGTTTTGAAAGGGACTATCGAGTTCATGAGCTGCAATGACAGGCAATGTACTCCACCGCAAGAAGCCGAATTTGAATTTAAGCTTAAAGGCACTGCCGGAAATGCAGCAGCAGTAGTTCCTTCAACTGCATCCAAAGCAAATAAAGTTGTCAAAAATTCTGCAGCAACACCTGTTAATAAACAGTCATCAAAGCTATATACAGTTATTGATTCGACTTCACCAAAAGCTGTCGCTTCGGTTGCCTCTCAAAAAACAATTGATACCCGGACAGATGATAATGAAAAAAAATCATTATGGGGATGGTTTTTCCTTGCTTTTGTTTCAGGATTATTGGCTATCCTTACTCCCTGTGTTTTCCCAATGATTCCTATGACTGTTGCGTTCTTTATGAATGAGGCTAAAACTAAGGCGAAGGCCAGGATGGAAGGAATCACGTATGGATTGTCCATTATTCTTATTTATACCGTAATCGGGACAGTAGTTGCCGTTACTCTGGGAGCTAATTTTGCTAACTTTCTTAGCACACACTGGGTTCCAAACGTCTTTTTCTTTTTAATATTCCTGTTTTTTGCTGCTTCCTTTTTTGGGATGTTTGAAATTACGCTTCCAAGTTGGATGATTAATAAAGCTGATAAGCAGGCAGATAAAGGAGGATTCGCAGGGGCATTTTTCATGGCCTTTACACTTGTATTGGTCTCATTCTCATGTACTGGTCCCATTGTTGGGGCTATCCTGGTTGCTTCTGCCGGTGGAAAAATCATGATGCCGATTATAGGTATGCTTGGTTTCTCACTTGCATTTGCATTACCCTTTACACTCTTTGCCATTTTCCCTTCATGGTTGAGCAATCTGCCCAAATCCGGTGGATGGTTGAATTCAGTCAAAGTTGTCCTGGGCTTTCTGGAACTGGCATTGGGTTTAAAGTTTTTAAGTATAGCAGATCAAACATACCATTGGCATATCCTGGACCGTGAAGTTTATCTGGCGATTTGGATCGTCATTTTTATCCTGATGGGTTTTTACCTGTTAGGTAAAATAAGATTTGCACACGATAGTGAAGTAAAACATGTCACCGTTCCCCGGTTGGCACTTGCAATCATCACCTTTTCATTTGTTGTTTACATGATACCCGGAATGTTTGGCGCTCCATTAAAAGCGCTCTCGGGCTACTTGCCACCTGAATCAAGTCTGGATTTTGATTTAACGCGTATAATTGCAGAAAACAATGGTTCTAAGGGCGCTGTTTCTGATGAAAAAGAATTGTGTGAAACACCAAAGTTCTCTGATTTCCTTCACCTGCCCCATAATCTAAGTGGTTATTTTGATTATGATCAGGCGCTACGGTGTTCTAAAAAATTAAATAAACCTTTGTTTATTGACTTTACAGGTTGGGGTTGCGTCAATTGTCGTGAAATGGAAGCCAATGTTTGGAGCAATCCGGAAGTTTTAAAACGATTAAGAGAAGATTATATCGTGGTTGCATTGTATGTTGATGACAGAAAAGAACTTCCTGAAAGCGATTGGGTGACATCAGCTTATGATGGCAAGGTTAAAAAGACAGTTGGGAAAAAGTTTGCCGATTTTCAAATTACCAGGTTTAAGGTCAATTCTCAACCCTACTATGTGCTTCTTGATACCACTGGAGCAATGCTCAATAAGCCTAAGGCCTATGATTTGAATGTGGATAACTTCATTAAGTTCCTGGATGAAGGGGTTGCAGAATTTAAAAAGGCATCGAGATAATTATTTAAAAGATGGCTTAAAGTTTCATCCCTAAATTGAATTTGTTGGAATTATAGGGGACAACATTAGTGGTTGTCCTTTTATTTTGTGTAAAATAGTACTTTTGTTCTTATGAAGACAAGCACGCTCCGTTCTGATTTATTGTTACTACTCTCTGCCATTATTTGGGGACTGGCTTTTGTTGCTCAACGGGTCGGAATGGATTATGTAGGTCCATTTACATTTAGCGGCGTCAGATTTCTTCTGGGGGGTATTTCACTCATTCCGCTACTTTATTTTTTCCCTGCTTCGGTTCCCCATACAAAGCCTAAACCCTTGAGCCTATTCTGGCAAAAGTGGGGAGGACTGTTGGCGGGATTGATTTTGTTTGCTGGTATGGCATTGCAACAGATCGGATTACAATATACTTCAGCAGGAAAGACGGGGTTTTTAACAGGTCTTTATGTGGTGCTTGTTCCTGTATTTGGACTGGTAGTTCATCATAAGACAGGACCCGGTACCTGGATTGGAGTCATACTTGCAGTTTGTGGAATGTATTTTTTGAGCGTAACAGGTAATTTCCAAATATCAAGAGGTGACCTCCTTATCATTATTAGTACTTTTTTTTGGGCATTTCATGTTCTTACTATTGGTTGGCTCTCCCCTTATAATCATCCAATTAAATTATCGATACAACAATTCCTGACAGCCGGTTTAATCAGCCTTGTCATTGCATTTGCAATAGAAACGGTGAAATTATCTTCCATCTGGCAGGCTGCTATACCAATTTTATATGGTGGCTTATTTTCGGTGGGTATCGCTTTCACGCTTCAGGTCGTGGTTCAAAAGACAGCTCATCCTGCCCATGCAGCAATTATCATGAGTCTTGAAACTGTTTTTGCAGCATTTGGTGGATGGTTATTGCTGGATGAGCATTTGAGTTCCAGAGCTCTTTTTGGTTGTGTGTTAATGCTTTGCGGTATGATCTTTGCCCAATTAAACGATCGTTTGTTTACAAAGATCAGACGCTAAGCCTTTGATATTTTTATAAGCTTGACTAGATTCTTTAAAAATGAAATTATTATCATTACTGCACACGAAGGTTTTTAAAAACGCGATTCTTTTATATCTTTGACTAATCAAAAGACGCAAAAACCATGAACCCTTTACAAAAACTTGATAAACTCCGTTGCCTGATGGCACTATCGGACTTTGATGCATATATTATTCCAGGTACTGATCCTCATATGGGAGAATACGTTCCTGATTATTGGAAAATTAGATCCTGGTTCTCAGGATTTACAGGCTCATCGGGAACACTCGTAATTACTATGAACTATGCAGGACTTTGGACCGATTCACGTTATTTTCTACAAGCCGAATCTGAACTGAGCGGTTCAGAAATTGAACTTGTCAAACTTCGCGTACCGCATACTCCCGAACATGTTGATTGGATAATCAAAAACTTACCGGTAGGGAGTCGGGTGGGTGTAGATGGAAAAATGATCTCGGTTGACGCTGTAAAGCAGATTAGGAGCGCTTTCCTGAATAAACAAATGGAACTTGTTACCAATGAAGATCTGATTTCACCTATATGGACAGATCGACCACCTTATCCCTTAGGTCAGGTTTTAGGTTATGATCTTGAATATGCAGGCAGCTCAAGAATTGAAAAGATTGATTTGGTAAGATCTGAAATGTGTCGGTTAGGTGTTACACATCATCTGATAACAAGTTTGGATGATATTGCCTGGTTGTTAAATTTGAGAGGTACGGACATTGAATATAATCCTTTGTTTGTCAGTTATGTTCTCATCGATTCTAATACTACAATTCTTTTCATCAATGATGCTAAAATAAGTCCTGAATTACAGGAAGGATTGGGTAATGATGGTGTTACGATTCGTGCTTATGAAGGAATAGAACAATCTCTTTCAAAACTAGTCAAAGGAAATCGGTTACTTCTTGCCCCTGGTAAAGTCAACCAGGCTTTATTAGATGCGATATTACCTGTCGTAACTATTATCGAAGGTATGAATCCAACTACTCTGATGAAAGCAATCAAGAATGAAACGGAGATTGGCCACTTACGTCAGACAATGGTTTACGATGGAATCGCTCTGGTTAAATTCTTTTATTGGCTTGAAAAAAATATTGGTAAAGAAAAGATCACAGAAATTTCTGCATCTGATAAAATACATTCGTTTAGGAGTGAACAACCCGTTTTCATGGGGCTTAGTTTTGGTACTATCGCTGGGTATAAATCCCATGGGGCCATCGTTCATTATAACCCTACTCCCGAATCGGATGTTGAACTTAAACCTGAAGGTCTTTTCCTCCTTGATTCAGGAGGACAGTATCTGAGTGGAACTACCGATATTACACGCACTATTGCTTTGGGCATCTCTACTAAAGAACAAAAAACCGACTTTACGCTTGCATTAAAAGGGACAATAGCACTTTCTGATGCAGTTTTCCCTGATGGGACAAAGGGTTATCAACTCGATGCGCTTGCCAGAATTGCACTCTGGAAAAATGGAATCAACTTTGGTCATGGCACAGGCCATGGTGTTGGGTTTTTTCTCAATGTGCACGAAGGGCCCCAAGGCATTAGTCCTAATGCTGCCGGTCCTGCTTCTACTGTTCTTGAGAAGGGTATGGTTACATCAGTTGAGCCCGCCATGTATAGGGAAGGCAAGCATGGCATCAGAACTGAAAATCTGGTTGTATGTATTCCTTACATTGAAAATGAGTTCGGTTCTTTTCTGAGGTTTGAAACACTAACATTATGTCCGATTGATTGCAATCTGATTGATGTTAAGCTATTGGATAAAACAGAATTGGAATGGCTAAACAGCTATCATGCTAAGGTTTATGAACGGATTTCTCCTTATCTTTCCGAAGTAGAGAGTAAATGGTTAAAAGTTAAGACATCTAAATTATTCGGTTAACATGCTATTTTTGGATCGTTTAAAGACTTTATCTCAATTTTCCTGATGGTACTTTTATATAGTTATTAAGCCTGGTTGGTCTCAGCCAGGCTTTATCTTTTCTTACAACATTTCAAAATGTTGGTGAATGTGTTAAAGCTTTTTAAGGATATATTAAAATCCCTTTTCTTTTAGCAGTTTAAATTAATAAAGGTATAATGTTGATAATGAAACAGTAATATTAAATAATATTCTAATTTTGTCTTAGATACAACAATAATTCTTTAATCATAATCGAATAATACTTTTAGAATGTATCAAATTAGATTTAATCACATAAAAATCATTCAAAAGTAGGCTTTAGTTATAACAGAATTAATACTGATGTATTGATAACTACTAATAAACATGGATTTTACTTTAGTATTAATTTAATACATTTATTATTTATAACAAGTTGAAGCGATTTATTGAGAAATAAAGCAACTTTATAAATATTATTAATATGTAATTGTGTAGTTTGATTAATTGTATTTATCTTTGCGACAATAGCAAACATAACGCAAACAAGGAAGGTAACCAAATGAATGTAGATCCGATTTTCAGTCGTGCTGATATGGTAGAAGAAAACTCCAATATCAGGCTTAAAAAATTCTTATTAAAAAAGCGTATTATTCAGCTTCTTTACCTGGAAGAACAAAT
>Ga0209125_1003580_pt1 | contig 10535 bp, 6 predicted proteins | sample BarGraIncub1131A_FD_184503 | JGI IMG/M metagenome (GOLD analysis project Ga0209125, IMG submission 184503) | Arctic peat soil microbial communities from Barrow, Alaska - Barrow Graham LP Incubations 11-31A (SPAdes) (version 2) | ecosystem: Environmental > Terrestrial > Soil > Wetlands > Peat... | reverse complement strand
AATTATTACAAGATTTAAAGAAAGGCATTTGGGCAGAACTACCGTCTAAGAAAGCAGTTGACTATTGCCGTAGAAACCTTCAGAAAGCATATGTAGAAAAACTTTTATCCATGATTGAACCAACGTCTCAAACTAATTTACTGATACAATCTATAATTCAATCCAGCATTCCTATCACTTCAAAGAGCGATGTATATTCAATCGTAAAGAGTCACCTCAGGTCATTAATGAGCGAACTCAAGATTGCTTCAGCCACTACCAAGGATCGCATCACCAAGTCTCATTGGACCGATCTGGCCGATCGGATTAACAATGCTTTAAACAAAAAATAAAAAAAACTACGTCACAAGTGGTGGGTATTTAATCTCAAAGCAGATAGATTAATATTACTTTCACACTATTATCTATAATATCAATTGATTTAGTGTATATTTGAATTGAAGTATTTAAAAATAACTATTAAATATTTGAAGTTGTGGTTTTGAAGTTTTAAGGAATTGTAACATTTATTTTTCATGATCATAGAAAAAAATCTACAGTTTACTAACTGGTTAAGAAAAGTCTCCCTGCAATTCATTCCCGAAAATGAATTCGACCGAATTGATAAAGCATCAGTTAAATTAAAATTCAAAAAGGGTGAAGTAATATTAAAACAAGGGAATCAACCAACGCATGTAGCATTCCTGGAAAGTGGTATTGTAAAATTCAACTTCGAAAGTGATTCGAACAAAAACACAATTATTACTTTAGTTGCTGCGCCTAAGATTTTAGGTGGAGCAAATTTGTTTTATAAGGACAACAATCTGTTTTCAATTATAGCTGTTGAAGATTGTGAAATAATACTGATAGATTCTGATGTTCTTCTCTCTTTATTAACTGCTTATGGTAAGTTTGCAGTAGCTGTTTACCAGATAGCTTCGGATATGTTTAAAAAATCAATATTTAATTTCATATCTTTAGCTAACAAGCAGAAAGAGGGCAGAATAGCAGACATCATAATCTATCTGGCTGAAAATATATATTATAGTAATTCATTTCATCTTTCACTCACGCGTAAAGAGTTGGCAGAGTTTGCCTGTTGTTCAACCGAAAACATCATTATGACGCTCTCTAAATGGCAAACTGAAAACATCATTAAAATAACAGGAAAGCATTTAGAAATTACGGATATTAAAAAACTACAGCATATTAGTAAAATAGGTTAATGATATTAACACAAAAAAACAAGATATCAATTATCGAATTTTAAAGTTCGGAATAAAGAAAATCAACTTAAATATTTATCCATCATATTAATGAGTTGATCTCTCTTTATTGGTTTCGAAATGTAATCATTACATCCAGCTTCTATACACTTCTCATTGTCACCAATTAAAGCATAAGCAGTTGTGGCAATAATTGGCAAACTCCTCTTAAACGATCTGATGATCCGGGTCGCACTAATTCCATCCATTTCAGGCATTTTTATATCCATAAGAACGAGTGAGATATTATTGTTTATTTTACATTGCTCAATGGCATCGAATCCATTTTGTGCAGTGATAATATTAATTCCAGTGGATTTCAATAAATATTTAATGAAAGAGGAATTTAATTCTTCATCTTCTGCCAGTAGTAGCGTTTTGTCCTTCCATGAATTTAAAATGACATTTCTCTTTTTTCCACTCTATTTTCTTCATTCGAAACAATTGCCGTTATCAGGGGTATTTCAAATGTGAATGTGCTTCCATTGCCTGGTATCGAATCCACCCTTATCGTTCCTCCCAACATTTCAGTATAGGATTTTGCTAAAGAAAGACCCAAACCAGTTCCCCCATATTTTCTGGATTTTGTCAATTCAACTTGTCGGAAGCGATCAAATATTACATTCTGAAGTATGGGATCAATACCAATCCCTGTATCTTTAATATTAAAAATTAGTTTTTGTCCTGATGTTGAAACATTGATTTCTACAGCTCCCTTTTCGGTAAACTTTATGGCATTCCCAATAATATTATTCAAGATCTGTCTCAGTTTGACCGGGTCACTCATGATATTCACCAGATTGATATGAAAATTTTTAATGAGCGATAAATTCAGGTTTCTTTGATTGGCAAGTGGTTGGAAAAAGATTTTAATCTCATCTAGCAGGTCATTCAAGTTAAATACTACTGGCTGCATTGATTCCTCTCCTGCTTCAATTTTGGAAACATCCAGTATATCAGTGATTATATGCAACAATTGATGTGTTGATGTATCAATTGCCTCTATAAAATTTTCTTTCTCTTCAAATGAAAGATCAGGGTCTATAAGCAACTGCGAAAATCCCAGAATCCCATTCATTGGTGTCCTGATTTCATGTGACATATTGGCAAGAAATGCCGTTTTCAATCTGTCGCTTTCATTTGCTTTATCTTTAGCAATTAATAACTCTTCCTGGATCTGTTTAAGTTCACTAATGTCCTGAAGAACTGTTCGACTGTGAAGGATATTACCGTAATCATCAAGAACAGATGTAGAATTAACTAATACTGGCAACTTTCTACCTAAAGCAGTAATTAGTTCTAATTCAGAATTTTCAACCTTCCCGGTTTCATTGAAAAGCTTAAAATTATTTTTTGCTTTCTCCATACAGTCAATATGATAGCGATTAAAAACATGCTTATTGATCACATCCGACCGTTTAAAACCTGTTTTTCGCAATAATGTATCGTTACATTCAAGTACTTTTCCTGTCAGATATTCAACAGACATACACATTGTTGGAGCATTATCATACAAATCCTGATATTTTCGCTCATTCAGTTTTAGTTCCATTGTCCGTTCCTCAACCATCTGTTCCAGTTGATCATTCATAGTCTGAAGCTCTTCCTGCATTTTAAGCAACTCTTTGTTCTTCATAACAGCTGCTTCATAGGTTGAAATTAGCAGTGTAAATATCTGCTGTTGATCAGCAGTTATAAACCTACGCTTACCAGCAAATAATAATTCAACGCCTATACGAACACGCTCAGTGTTATGAAATTTTCTATTTGCAATAATATGTTGAACATGCGAAAGAAGATAATCTTCGGCATAGGGTTTTGTTATGAAATTATCAGCCCCACATTCAAGACCTTCTATCACATCTTCCGCGTTAGAAAGAGATGTTAGCAGTATAAAAGGGATATCAAGTTGTCGATCCAGTGCTTTAACCCTGCGACATAATTCATAACCATCCATAATGGGCATACATATATCACTTATTATAATTAACGGATCATAATTTTCCAGAACATCCAAAGCTAACTGGCCATTTTCAGAGCAAAAAACACTGTAATTATGTTTTTCAAGTAGATATTTTAGTTTTTCAGCCTGTGTAGGACTGTCTTCCACAATAAGAATATCTATTCTTTTCTTATTCTGCAGTACACCTTTTTCCATAATACGGAAGTATTAAAAGTAGACTGTCAAATTTACACATTTAGAAAGCAAAATAAAAGTGATTTCAATATTATTTGTTGAAACAATAATAGTTCAATTTAATTAAACAACATTTTAATTATGAATGTTTTGTTAAGATTAACTGTTTATCTAATTTTATTTCATAAACCTTAAATTTGTTGATCTGTCATAAATTTTATTAGGATAAACCCTTATATATTAAGAATAAACCTTAGTTATTAGTCGGGAAAAAATATATTTTTTTTTCATTTAGTTGAATAAAAAAAGGTTTAATTTTTTTGTAAAAACTCAATATTCCATGAGAAATATTAAAATATATTGTACATCTTAATCAAGTTGTATAACTAATTTGTTAATTCAGCAGAAATAAATACAACTTGGTTTCTCTATAAAAAACTTCGATCCTATTCAATTATATTCATCAAATTTTCTCTTAATGTAAATTTAATCACACCAAGAAAAAAATCAAGAGACATTACAGAAATAAAGATTTACGATACTTACATTCATATCATTCCTTAAATCATTATTTCTGTATGGTCTCTTTGATTGCACTAATACAATTCAAATTATTTTTAATGGATCCCCAGTTATAAATACACATATACCTTATTCTACTATCCGAAAGTGTGTTGGTTAATGCCGACATCCATTGTTCTTTTGAATATTGACCCTGGTATAACCATTCAACCGCTCCCCAGAATGGAGCATTGCTCAATGAAAGGGCTTTCATCGCTGTAATATCTTTTTTGGGATCAGAAGCATAGTTATAAAAGCTCCAACCTGGGCAAGCATATTTATTTAACGCTGCAGAATAGAGTGTTTCTCCCTGACTCCAACCACCGCAATGTGTAAATAAACGGTTTCTAGGAACGCCATGATTAGCCATAAGTTTACACAAATCTTCAAGGTGTAAACGCACAATCTCTGTGATATATTCTTCTTTGAGTTTTCCGGATTTAGCTAATCCAATCGTACTTACAGCAGCATAACCGATTGCTTTTACGCCTCTATCTGGAAGAGAATCAGTTTTTAATCCATAATTTGGATCATTAGACTCTGGTTGTTCCAATAAGTCATTCCCATTTGGATAGTACCAATTATTGACACCGATTGCGCTCTCCCATCCCACTTTTATACCAACGAATAAATATTTCTTTTCTTTTGGAAGCGATTTCCACCAATCCATAACAATCGTAGCCAGTTTTCCCATTTCAACATGACAAACTGCACGATATTTTTGACTCATCAGATTAGGCATGGGTAGCGCACGAAGCTGTCGTCCCCAGTTCCGCCAACCAATTTTCACTGCAGAATCTGGAGTCCAGGATGTCCATTCAACATTTTTACGGTTATCGGGATTATATCCCGGTTTATTTTTGTCCCACCAGTTCCATAAATCAGGGCGGTTACCCCACCATTGCTCTATATCAAGTTGAACAATTACAGGCACTTCAAACTGCTCAGAAAGAGAAAGATATTGTTTTAACTGAAGTGCAGCATCTTTGGGAGTCATATTGAGCGCAGAAATAATAAATCCAACCCCTACAGCGATCTTCTTATCTCTTGATTTGCCAAATATATCTGAAATTTGCTGAAAGGATTCCTGGGTAGCCGTAACCCCATTAACCATAATAAATCTGGAAGGCTCACTTGCAGTGAGTCTATCATTATTTTGTTGCCCGAAAGAAAATAAACTTAAAAATGTGCATATTAAAAATTTCATCCTTTGATTTGTTTGTATGGGTTAAATTTGAATTAAAATTAATGAATTTCTCAGAGATGGTTCCGGAAAAACTTTTTATAGTTACTGTATCAATAAGACCAATTTTTTGTTTGAAATACGCCTAACCCATAAAATTTATTTCTGTATATTTGTCCATGGTGTAATTTTTTGATCGTCATTCAAATCTTCAACATGTGGGGGAAACCACAGAAGAGTATGCCAACTTTTTATTTGGTCGAACAATAGTATAAAAAAAATTGCTAATACTATGAATAATTTATTCAAGAGAACAATTCTGATTAGCGTTGGAATAATAATATTTAATCAATTGCTTTTTGCGCAATACCCTAAAAATGCAGTAAAAAACATTGGTGTGGATAAATATACTCCTGCTTTGCCTGGTTCAGTAAAAATCAATGGTTATCTGGGCCATAAACTGGATGATTGTGTAGAAAATGGGGTAATGAAAAAGAATTATAATTTATATGCTATTCCTTATCGTGATCATAATGACGAAGGGGGTGCATTTGCAGGAGAGTTCTGGGGAAAATGGTTTACATCAGCAAGTCTTGCCTATGCATATCAACCTAAACAACAGTTCAGAGATATATTGGACAAAAGCATTGAACAAATTCTTCAGACCCAGGATAAAGAAGGAAGGATAAGCAGTTACAAAACAGATTTTGGCTATTGGGATTTGTGGGGCAGAAAGTATGTTCTATTAGGATTAATTTCCTATTATGATCAGACAGGTGAAAAAAAAGCATTAGATAAGGCAAGTCTGGTTGTTGATAATTTAATCACAGTTGCAGGTCCGGGCAAAAGAAAAATTACAGAAACGGGGCTCTCTCTATTGAAATCATTATCCTCAAGCTCTATTCTGGAACCAATAGTTCTGTTATATGAACGTACTGGAGAAAAAAAATATTTAGATTTCGCAGAATATTTGGTCTCTTTGTGGAGCCAGCCGAACAAATTTAGTCCCAATGGGATGAAGTTAGTTGAAGATGCTATTAATGGTGTAGATCCTATTTATATTTCTGCTCCAAAAGGGTATGAACAAATGTCCTGTTATGAGGGGTTGTGTGAACTTTACAGGGCTACAGGAAATAAAAAATACTTTGATGCTGTAGTTAAATTTGGAAACAGCGTTCGTAAAAAAGAAATCATGATTGTGGGTTCTGGTTCAAGTGGTGAATTATGGTGTGATGGCGCCAACAGGCAAACTCAGTTTATGGAGGAACCGATGGAAACGTGTGTCACAACTACCTGGATTAAGCTTTGTTATCAATTATTGAGATTGACTGGTGATGATGTATGGGCAGATGAAATGGAGATAAGCCTCTATAATGCAATGTTAGGTGCCATGCTTCCAAGCGGTAATTGGTGGGCTTATTTTTCGCCATTAGCAGGTGAGCGAATTCCCAGCCCTTTGCAAGTTCCTGCTGTAAACTCAAGCTGTTGTGTTGCCAATGGCCCAAGAGGTTTACTGACAGTCCCGTCATGGTCTGTAATGCATAGTAAAACAGGACCGGTCATCAACTTATACGCCCAGGGTTCCTGGTCATATCAATTAGAAAATGGCAACCAGGTTACACTAAACCAGGAAACAAGCTATCCTGAAACAGATAAAATTAATATTTCTACACAACAGGATAAACCTGCTATTTACGCAATAAGCCTGCGTATTCCATCCTGGAGTAAACAAACTAAGCTTTTAGTAAATGGGACAGAAATTAAATGTAGTCCCGGAACTTATGCAGTCATCAAACGCGAATGGAAAAATAATGATAAAATCAGTTTACAATTAGACCTTCGGGGCAGAATAATCCTGGCACCTGGAGATTTAAATGCGAAAGCTGTTATGCGTGGTCCAATAGTTTTGGCTTTAGACAGTCGCTTTGTTACTTCGAAAAGTACTAATCTTTGGATTGCACCCCAAAATACGGAATGGGTTAACGATGCTGAACTTGGTGGTATTCACTATGCAAAATTAAAAGCAACGAGTCCAAGTATGGGTATAAGGTATTCCAATGACTATATTGATTTAAAACCTGTTGCCAATAAACCTGATAGCGTATGGATGGCGTTTGAAGTACCTTTTCTTTACAGGCCAACCCATTTTTTCAATCATAAACTTGAGTCTTTAGTCATGATAGACTATGCTTCAGCGGGTAACCAGTATAATGCCAATGATCTTTTCAGGGTTTGGTTGCCTCAACCATTGTTTATGAGTGATGCATTTCCAAAAGATAGCTGGAAAATATTGTACGAAGGAAAAACACGTCCGGAAGTTCCAACTAATTAAGAAGATAAGTCCAACAATCCTGGAGAGCAGTTAAGTAAAAACATTTTTAAATCGATGCTTAGTCAGTATTGAATAAAAGTGTCGTATATTTGTAAATATCAATTGATAAGCTGATTTTAATGTTTATCAAACATTCCCGGAATATACTTAGAACTTTCCCCAAAAAGGAGTGTATACTTTTCCCATGAGCCGTATTTTAGCCGTATGTTTCCCGTATTTTAGCTGTATTTAAGCCCTATGCATGTATACGGCAAAAATACGAGGTACATTCAAAATACAAACTGAATTTTTTTAGCTTTTAAGGGAGTTATAGAAGAAGGATACTTACTTTTTATGCTTGACTAATATAAAAGGTCGTAAAGTAATTTATTGAAATTAAAATTTATTTTCCAGTTGATTTTAAATCAATTAAAAGATACAAAATACTAACTTCCCTCTAAACTTATTTTCTAAATGTAACTGAAATCTTGTAATCCTTTGTTACATGGGCAAATGAATAGTTTGTTCCTTCAGAAGCTACCAACTTACCGTTTACAAGAACTTTATCGATTTTATATCCATCATTAGCCATAATCGTATATGTCTCTCTGTTTCCATGGGCAACCTTGACATCGCCGGAAGGAGAAATTGTTCCGTTCTTGCCGGCCGAAGCGGTAATCGTATAGGTTTGTTTTCCTACATTATTCCAAATTGGGTTATTTCCCGGCACATATTTAAACGGAACTAAATCATGCGCTACATTAAGCCATGTTGCATAACTCCGTCCTTTGTTTCCTGCACACGCATAATCAACCAGAGCTACTTTCTTCCCACCGGTAGTTTCTACTAAGCCATAAAACCAATAGTCATTGTTACTTTCAAATTTAATTTTCTTCATTTCCGATGCACTCAGTTTATTCACAGCCATTGTTGATGAAGTTGAATCCATCGCCAAGAGAATTGGACCGTAATAAACAGATGTTTTATCAGCAAATTTATTTTCACCAACCCAATAATGAATCGACATATCAAACCCAATCTCAATGACATCGCCTTTATTCCAAACGCGATTAATCACAAAGTAATCACCAGGCATTACATTTGGCAAAGCTTTACTATTAACTTTGATTACAGTATTTGCAGACCAGGTAGGGATACGCAGGTTAAGGTTAAATTGCTCCCTTTTATCTGGATTGAGTGTAATTTTAACTGCTCCGTTTTTAGGATATTCTGTCTCTTGTAAAATTTTAATTCCAGTACCTTTAGGTGTTTTTGTTTCCGCATTCGACGTCCCATAATAGTTAAGATACAGATTTTCCTTATCTGATAAAACGGCCCATTCAGTTATCTGGCTGAGCCCCCTGTTCCCGTTAGCCTGACAGCAACTGAGTTCCTTTCCACCCTCAAAACCATGTCCCGCCAATGTAACTAACGCTGAAATCCTGGTGCCATTTGAATTATTCATATAGACAAAATCATGATTATCAAAAAGACTGCCCAGCGCACCGTTGTAGTAATCGAGTTCAAGCTCATCGGCTACATACGAATTCTTGCTTACCTTCAGATATTCGGTTGAATAGGCCATCCAGGCTACTGTATTACATGTTTCACTACCCATACCATATGGTTCACCGGTTGCACCCTCTCCCGTACCGAAACCCCCGAAATTATGTCTGTCATACTGCACAATGCTCCACCAGAAATTCTCCAATGCCTTATAATATGTTTTGTCCTTAGTAATTTGATATAATGTCGATAAGGTCATAAGCGTATGCATGCTTTCCCATCTCCTTTGGTTGGATTGGTAAAATGCCTTGCCCTCTCCAGCCGCGCCAAGCCAGTCACAGGCCAATACTTTTTTAGTATAATAATCATCATATTCATTTTTCCATTCTTTTAAGACAATGCGTTCGCTCGCCTCAAGATATTTTTTATTTCCGGTTTCCTGATACAGCATAGCGAAAGCATGACTGATTGCAAAGTTACACTCAGCCCAATTCTGGGAACTAAACGTCTGGTTTCCGGTAATAAAATAATTGTAAATGCAATCAGCAGATTTGATTGCAACGTCCAGCGCATCTTGATTACCGGTTATCTTATACCATTGATATAAACCATAAATGCAATGATATTGGCTCCAGGTATCCCATTTGTTCTTATCACCGTTAAAGCGTGCACTCTTTGACCATGGCCCCAAATAACCATCAACTCCTTGAACCGATTTAAACATCTGAACCATCTTGTTTCCGGCTGCCAGTGTATTTGGATTCCGAAACGCACGATATGTCTGAGCCATCCCGGTGAGTATTTTACCCGGGAACTCACCATGCCACATGCACTTGGCCAACGTGTTTGTTTCAGGAATGGCAAAAGCTTCAAACATGTTCGGATTGTCCTTAAGGACATTTTGTAACCATGACTTCTCATTAGCGCCAAGAAGTTCACCAACATAACCACCCAGATTCAAATTAGTAAGTCGATTTTCACTTGCACTAAGCGTTGGAATTGCAAATTCAGATTTCCCCTGGATAATTCCATCTGTATTACCAACACTTTTCACATTTACCTGAGCCATTATCCTGTTGTTTGATATCATAAATGCAAAAATGCAAATTGCCATAAATGGTATCAGAAACAATGATAGTAAATTAATTTTCTTCCTTTCCATATTTAATATTTACCGAAAATTAATTCTTTGTCGAGTATACAAAATTGAATCGTCCACCTGGTGCAGTATCACCATTGACATAGAAGTCCATGATATTGCCATTCTCCTGCATATTGTCATTCCACTTGAATTCAATATCAATGTCGTTACCCATTAAATTAAGAAGTTGTTTGGTGATTTCAATCTCCAGTTTGTTGTTGTTCACAGCAAACCTTGACTCACCAATTGCTTCCCACTCCCAACGTCCACCAACATTCTTTTCAACAATCACCTTTTTACTGTTGGGGCTCACGCGGTTAACAATATAGTCATAACCATTCCATCCGGTAGCCTTGTTACGGTCGGTGTCTAAAAATAACATCATCCAGTTGCGGTCTTTTGAGGATGTTAACTTTTCTGCTGTTTCTATATAAAAATAGATGTTCTCTCCA
>Ga0209125_1003578_pt1 | contig 10542 bp, 7 predicted proteins | sample BarGraIncub1131A_FD_184503 | JGI IMG/M metagenome (GOLD analysis project Ga0209125, IMG submission 184503) | Arctic peat soil microbial communities from Barrow, Alaska - Barrow Graham LP Incubations 11-31A (SPAdes) (version 2) | ecosystem: Environmental > Terrestrial > Soil > Wetlands > Peat... | reverse complement strand
AAGAATGCAGGAACTCGTAGAGGAACTTAATATATATGCCAGTGCGTATTATGTTTCAGATAATCACTTAGTAGCGGATAAAGAGTACGATGTGAAATATGATGAGCTTATAGCACTAGAAAAAGATATAGGTGAAGTACTGCCTCTTTCTCCATCTCAAAGGATAGGCGGAGGAGTGCTTCCTGAATTCACTAAATATACGCATAAGGCTAAGCTTTGGAGTTTAGATAAAGCTCAAAGTCTTGGAGAAATAAAAGAATGGCATAATAGGAATTTAAAAGTTTCGAAGGAATATAATTTAAACCATGAGGTGCAGCTACCACCGCTTTCTTATGTTTTAACTAAAAAATTCGACGGACTTACCTTAAATGTCACTTATGATGATAATGGATTTATGATCAAGGCAGCTTCTAGAGGAACCGGAGAAATAGGGGAAGATATTACTAAACAAGCAAAAACAATAAAGACACTACCACTAAAAATTGATTATAATGCCATAATAGAAGTTCATGGAGAAGCTGTTATGACTAAGGAAGCTTTTAAAAAATACAATGAAACTGCAGCTACTCCTCTTAAAAATCTTAGGAATGGAGCAGCGGGAGCACTTAGAAATCTAAATGCAGTTGAGACTGCAAGAAGAAATCTTTCAGCTTTTTTCTATGATGTAGGATACAACACGGGAGTACCTTTTAAGACTTATATTGAAATGATGAATTTTATAAAAGTCCAGGGAATACCTATAGATGATTATTTGGTAGAGTGCGAAACATTAGAAGAAATTCAAAAACAGATCATGTATATTGAGTCTATAAGAGCAGAGCTAGATTATGATATTGATGGCGTAGTAATAGCTATAAACGATATAAAAACTAGGGAATTACTAGGATATACAATTAAATTTCCTAAATGGGCTATTGCCTATAAATTTGAAGCTGAAGAAGCTACTACAACCTTAATAGATGTGGAATGGAATGTTGGACGTAGCGGAAGAGTGGGACCTACGGCAATACTCGAACCAGTAGAACTTGCTGGCGCAACTGTTAAAAGAGCTACTTTGAACAATATTGATGACATTATGAGAAAAGGAGTAAAAATAGGCTGTGATGTTTTTATTCGTAGATCTAATGATGTTATTCCAGAAATAATGGGGGTAGTTGAAAGTACACTTGAAAAGGGAATTGAGATAATTGTACCTAAACTCTGCCCAAGTTGTGGTAGTGAGCTCATAAGAGATGGAGTACATTATTTTTGCGATAATACACTATCATGTAAGCCTCAGATGGTTAAAAGCATTGTACATTATGGAAGCCGCGAAGCCATGAATATAGAGGGTTTTAGTGAGAAAACAGCAGAGCAGCTATTTGAAAAATTAGATATTAAAGCTATACCGGAATTATATAGATTAGAAAAAGATAAACTTATAGCACTGGAGAGATTTGGAGAAAAAAAGGCTCAAAATCTTATGGATTCTTTAGAAAACAGTAAAAATTGTTCTTTAGCTTCCTTTATATATGCACTAGGAATTCCTAATGTAGGAAAAAAAACAGCTAAGGATTTGGTCCATAGCTTTAAAAATTTGGACAATATTGAGAAGGCTATTTATGAGGATTTAATTAATGTTCCAGACATAGGTGGTATAGTAGCAAATAGCATAATAGAATTTTTTAGTGGTGATAAAATAATAGAGAGTATATCCGAACTACTAGAGCTTGGAGTTAACCCTACCTATGAAGAGTCGCAAGTTTTCGAAAATATATTTATGAATAAAACACTTGTGGTTACAGGGTCACTTGAGGGATACAGTAGAGAGGAGATTAAAGGGAAATTAGAGGCGCTAGGAGCTAAAGTAGCAGGGACTGTTAGTAAGAAAACAGATTATGTGTTAGTGGGCAAGGAACCAGGCTCAAAATACGATAAAGCAGTATCATTAGGGGTAAGGGTTCTATCAGAAGAAGAATTTGAAGAAATGCTGTAAGAGGTTTTTCTTATATTATGCTATAACGAAAAGTATATATTGCTGGAATGCTTTCACTTCGCCAAGTAATTCTAAACTAATTTTATTGAAATATACTAAAAAGTGCAAACTCGCTAACCCCTTAGTATTCCTCATGGGCACACAACAATTCTCAATTGTTGTGCGCTCAAACACGCACTTTTCTTAACGTATCTTCCACTAAAATCAGTTAAGAATTACTAAGGCTTATTCAAATGCATTCTGCGCAATATATACTTTTGTTAGCATAATATAAGAAAAAATATCATGATTTCACCTTTCATTTCATCGAAGATAAATATGCATAGTTGTGTGAACTTTCTCCCGAGAGACTTGCAATAAGAAGCGCAGAAACCATTGAAATTCCATTTATAAATTCTTCTTTTGCGAATATAAAATTCTCGTAAGCATGCCAGGATGCATAACAATTAATAATTGTTATGTCCCCCAGAGAACTACCCAGAGGTGGCTAGTGAACCTGAGGCAGGATGCCGAATGTGAGCGTTAGAGAATTTTAAATTTGCAAAAGATTAGAATTTGTTAATGGAATTTCAGGTTTCAAGCTCTTTTGCAAAGCACGTTGTCGAAAGTTCTCTAAAGTCGACATTATAATTTGTTTGTATAAATGAAGGCAAAGAAAAAGACGTCAAATGGCGTCTTTTTTTATATTCAGATTTAATATTTCTTTTTCGGTGGACTTGGGTATATCTTCAATTTCTGTTTTTGTGCATTCTCTATTTTCATGGTTTAAAGATAATTTAGAGGTATTTTGTATAAGTTTCTCCATTAAATAATTTTTATATCTTAACTGGTCATATATTTTAATTAATAAAATGAAACCCCATATTCCAATAAACATAAAAGTTAACATGGCAGATATAGCAATTATTTGAATAGTTAAGGTTAACATAAAAAATCCCCCCTATATACCTTTTAAATACGTACATTATGTAAACATATATATACATTATAGCATAATAAAAGTGCAAAAAGCTTACAAGAATAGGAAGTATAAAATTTCTCCTATAAGAGTTTTTTCTTATATTATGCTATAGCGAAAAGTATATATCGCTAGAAATGCGCTCATTTCGCCAAGTAATTCTAAAATTAATATCAAATGGCTTTTTATTTTTTTAGTACTTTTGATTATTTCATACATGTAAGGTTAATACTTTTACTAAGACCTACATTGGAGGTAAGTTATGAAAAAATTATTATGTATAATATTAATATTTATGATGATGTTAAATAGTGGGTGTATTGAAAAGAAAGTAAAGCTTACAAATTATAGAAAATATTTAGTTTATAATATGGGAGAATTGCCAAAGGATTTATTAATGCTAAATAGTGATGATATTAGAGAAAAAGATTTGTTATTAGCTTTATTTGAAGGCTTGGTACGAGAAGATAAATATGGACAAATAGTACCTGCTATGGCGGAAAAATTTGATATTTCAGCGGATAAAATTGGGTATACCTTTAAATTAAGAAAGGATCTTCATTATAGCGATGGAACGGTTATAAAAGCTATAGATTTTGTAAGGCTTTTTCACAACATTCTATTGGAAAAGGATAATATTTTTGCTGAGCAATTATATTGTATATTTGGAGCTAAGGATTTTAGCATGGGGAAAGTAAATTTTGACAAAGTCGCTATTTTAGAAAAGGATGATTTAACCTTAGAGATAAGGCTAAATAGCCCCAATGCATATTTTATAAATATTCTTAGTAATCCAGTTTTCACTTTAAGGGAAACTAATATGAATATAAAAAATTGGAAGGATAATTACGGAAAAATTCAATATAGCGGTCCATTTATTATAAAAGCTATAAATGAAGATGGAGAAATATCACTATTAAAGAATGAAAAGTATTGGAGGGCTCATGAGATTGTTAGCAGTGAAATGCTATTTACGTCTATAAAGGATGAAGAAAAAACTCTAGCAGATTTTGAAACTACTGAGTCTAGTGAAACCTCAAAAATTGATGTATTTGTTAGTCCACCAATAAGTGAAGGCAACACTCTTAGTATGGAAAAGAAAACTGTAACTGTGCCTACAAAGAGTATGTATTATCTAACTTTTAATTTAAAAACTAGTGGGTCAGTAGAAGACAATAATTTTAGAAATGCAATTAGTGCAATAATATCTAAGGAATTTATTATACAATCTTTATCAAAAGATTTGGCGGTCCCCGCAATAAATTATACATCTTCTAGCATAACTAATGACAATAGCGGTAAATTAATTTTTGATGTTTTTGGAAGTAAGGATAAAGGTACAAAATATTTAAAAGAATATTTAAAGACTAACAACTTTGAAAAAAAACCAGAATTAATTATAGTATATGAAAGTAAAAGCCTTGATGATAAGATGGCCAAGGAAATAGCTAAAAACATTAAAGAAAATTTAGATGAAGTAGCTAAAAATATTAAAGGCCATTTCGATGATGAGGATTATTTAGCTGTAAAAGTAGTTTGCAAGGGTTATGATAAAAATGAACTTAATAAAGTCTTGAAGCAGGGGGAGTATAATATATTATTTTCAAAGATTGATGAAGAAAATGGAGATGTTTATAATTTTTTTTCAAGATGGACATCGGGTTCAAAATATAATATTTATGGATATAAAAATTTAGAATATGATAAAATTATTGAAAAAGCGATAATAGAGAAGGATAATAAAAATAAAATAAATCTTTATAATCAAGCTCAAGAAATATTAGCAAAAGATTTACCTTGCATACCTGTATTTATAGTTAATACAGTTATTTGTAAGAAAGAAAATGTTAAAGATATTTATACTACTAAAGGTGGAAATTTAATATTCGATTATGCTTATAAAGAGGAGAATACTGCTGCAAAATAAATAAATAAAAGATACAAAATTTAGTTGTTAAACCTATATTTTGTAGCTTGTTCATTTAAAATACATTTTTATATTATTATGATATAATTGGGATAGTTAAGTTATATCAAGTAATGCATTCTACACAATATATACTTTTGTTAGCATAATATAAGAAAATCTATTATAATCTAATAGATTTAGTATTAAGTGATAGTAAAAATCCGCAAGTTTATTGGCGTGTGCTTAAAAAAAGATTACTTGATGAGGGAAATGAAACCGTGACAAATTGTAACGGTTTAAAATGTCTATCCCTTATATTTAAAGATAATAAGTAACGAAAATGATGATTCATTATTATGCTATAACGAAAAGTATATACATAAATAATTTTAAGTTTTCTTTTGGCTTTTCATTTTTATCTTATAACTTAAGTAATTCTATTTCGTATATATAAGTAATACAAAAGGGAGGAGTTATTGTGAATTTATTTAAGAAACTAATCTTCCTATGCTTATTTTTAAGCATATTTTCATTAACTGGGTGTGATTTAGCAAGCACTAAAAATGAATTGACTGATGTAAAACCAAAGGATTTCAATTTTGTATTTAATTATGGTGTAAATGCTAAAAATGGATTAAATACTATTAAGGGAGAGTATACTAAAGATATGGTTATAGACCCATCAGTAACTACGAATTTAATATTATCCAATGAAGAAATGAATAGCATATATTTAGATATGAAAAAGATAAATATTTTAAATTATCCTGAAAACTTTAATCCAAAGAGTAATATAATGCAAACACCTTTTCAAACTTATTCTATAAAAATTGTTATTAATGGTAAAGAAAAAAATATCTATTGGAAAGATGAAAATGTGTCTGGAACTAAAGAAGCTATGCGATTAAGAGAACTATTTAAGAAAATTGAAGATATAATAATTAACAAAGAAGAATATAAGAAGTTACTACCAGCAAATGGAGGATATGATTAGAAATCCTTTTATTCAATATTGTTTAAAAAGATGAAATATGATTGGGGTATGACTCTATTTAATAAGGTGGAACTTATTAAATAATAATTATAAACAAAACACAGCCTAAAAGTTATATTCAACTCAGGCTGTGTTTTTAATAGTTTGGTGTACACAAAATTTTTTTATCTTGAATTATGCTAACAAAAGTATATATTGCGTAGAATGCATTTGAACAAACCATAGTAATTCTTAATTTATTTTATTTGTAGTTGCGTCAAGAAAACACATGTTTGAGCGCAGCGAGTTTGTGTTTCTAGCAACTACTAATAAAATGAATTTTAGAATTACTCGGTGAAGTAAAAGCATTCCAGCAATATATACTTTTCGTTAAAGCATAATTTAAGAAAAATTATTAAATCTTAAATTATTGGTTCCTGAAAAATATTGTTAAGAAGAATATAAACATATTCTTGCTGCTATCAAAAGATAATTTTGATTGTTTAAAGGTCTCTTTTCTACTATTATATACTACATTTTTAATGAAGATAGAAGCTAGTTCATTATTTTCAGGTGTGCCTATAGTTGGCATCCTGAAATCTTCTTCTTGGAGCAAATCTTCTGATTTTAGTGAGAAATTTCTGTAATGCTCTGTACTATCTAAGGAAGGTGAATCAGGCCAACTTAAAACTATGCCAGAGTCAATTATTTGATGTTTAAAAATATCTTGAAGCATGTAAGAATTCTCTTCTATATTATTAGAATCAGAATAAATCATTAAGCTATACATATATAGTAAAAGCTCGTCACAAGTATAGTTTATCTCCTTATCATTAGTTTCCTTTAGTAAAATCCCTTTATCACTTTGATACAGTTTTGTAAGCTTTTCATATAAATCATCACTAGTAGCTTTAAATTTGTGTAATGAAGTATTATTATATAAAAGTGTACAATTTATAAAAAGCATGCAGGAATAGTCCAATTTAGCATTAATAATTATAGAGGGTTTGGTATTATATTGTTCAATAAGCAAGTCTGAAAAGTCTAGTAATAAATTTTTGCATTGTTCGAGGCCTGAGTATTTGTAAAAAATGTTTAAGGCGAGGCATATCTTATTTAGTTCCTCAAAAGAAACATTATAGATTTCTTCTCTATACTGAGTAAACATATTTAGGATATCCAAAGCAAATTTTTCATACTCATGTTCTTGATTGTCTTTATCATTAGTAGAATATTTGTAGTAGGCAGCCATCATGAAAGCTTGATCAGAAAATTTGAATTTATTATTTTTATTTTCAAAATTAAATTCTTGATTCATTGGATCAGTTAAATCCACTTTATCAACAAAGAGACCATCTTTATTTCGAAAATAAGAAGCATAAAATTCTAACTGTTCTTTGCATAGCTTAAGATACAGGGGGCTTAAAGCATATTTGGAATCATCAATACTTTTAAAACCCCTATAATAGTCTACCAGTTCTAATAATGATAAAGTCATGAACGCATTGCTATTAACGGTTATTTCTTTCTTCACCTTGTTTTCATTCCAATTTAACGTGCCTTCTTGTGATTTTAATTTAGCATCTGCTTTTTTGTATACACATAAAAGTGGAGAATTTAAATTAATTGTGTTAATATCAATCTTAGAAAAAGATTTAGATTTCAAATCTCGTACGGGAATATATATTCCACATTTTGAGTCAAAAACTATATCTTTTAATGATTCTTTTGATAAGTAGAAAAGTTGGTTTTTTATGTTATTTTTGTTTAGTGTATTGATTCTTAAAAAAGGTCCTATAAATTTCAAAATATCACCACCATATATTAATCCTTATATTATTAATATGATTAGGTTTGTTAAAATGTGCTAGTTTTATGAAATTAGAAAGGAAGAATTTACATGAAAGTTGGAAAACTAAATTGGGATGATCTAAAACAAATAATTGACAGTAATAAAAGTGTTGTCAGAGATGATGTAAGAATTAGAAGTGGAATAGGAGAAGACTGTAGTGTCATAAATTTTGGCGAGTATGAGTGCGTCGTTTCTACAGACCCAATAACGGGGGCAGATAAAAATATAGGTAAATTAGCAGTTAATATAAATTGTAATGATATAGCTTCTTGTGGAGTTGAGCCTGTAGGCATATTAGTTACAATTCTTGTACCCCCGACATCGACTCTTGAGGATATAAAAAACATTATGAGTGAAATTGATGAAGAAACAAAAAAGCTTAATGTGGAAATATTAGGTGGTCATACTGAGGTTACAGAAGCTGTGAATAGAATAGTAGTTTCCTGCACAGCAATAGGCAAAGGAAAAGCACAAGGCGCAGTGGCAACTTCAGGGGCGAAGCTAGGAGATGAGATCGTTGTTACCAAACTACTTTGTATGGAGGGAACTTCAATTATAGTAAATGATCATTTAGATAGGGTGAGAGATGTTTTAACCAATAAGGAAATAGAGGTAGCAAAAGACTATGTGAATAGTATTAGTGTAGTTAATGAGGGACGTATTGCGGGAGAGTTCGGTGTTAATTCAATGCATGATATAACTGAAGGTGGAGTTCTTGGAGCCCTGTGGGAGGTTGCAGAGGCCAGCAATTTAGGTTTTAAGGTGTATAATCATAAAATGCCAATTAGTGATATTACAATTAAAATTTGTGAAAGACTTAATATTGACCCTTTAAAATTTATATCTTCAGGAAGCATGCTAATAACTGCAACTTGTGGAAAAAAGCTAGCAGAGGAATTAATTAGTAAAGGAATACCAGCTGCGGTAATAGGAAACATAACTGAGGCTAGAGGTATATTAGTAACAGGTGAAATTGAAAAAGACGTATTGCCACCTAGTAGAGATGAGTTATTTAGTATATAATTATTATTTATATGAGAACGCTGGAGGATAAAGATGAAAAAATTAGTAGTTGCTAGTAATAATGATCATAAAATTAAGGAGATAAAGGAAATGTTATTACAATTTCCTTTTGAAGTGTTATCTTTAAAAGAAGCTAACATTAATATTGATGTAGAGGAAACGGGAAGTACCTTCATGGAGAATGCAGAAATTAAAGCTAGGGAAATTTTTAAAATAACCAAGTGCGATATGGTGCTTGCAGATGATTCAGGCTTATCAGTGGAATCATTAAATGGTGATCCAGGTGTTTTTTCTGCTAGATTTGCAGGTGTCCATGGAAATACTAAAGCAAATAATGAAAAATTATTATATCTTTTAGATGGTTTAAAAGAGGAAAAGCGAAAAGCTAAATTTATTTGCGCAATGGTACTTATAGTTAATGAAGATGAAATAGTAAAGGTGCAAGGAGAAACAGAAGGGATAATCACAGCTGAATTTAGAGGGGATGAAGGATTTGGATATGACCCGCTATTTTTTGTGAAAGAATCAAATAAAACTTTTGCACAGATGAGTTCGGAGGAGAAAAATTCTATTAGCCATAGGGGAAGGGCACTAGATAAATTGAAAAGTGAGCTTGAAAAGTTAATATAGGGCAATACTAATGAAGAGGGTGATTTAAATGCGTATAGGTGTTATAAGTGATACACATAGAAATGCTAGTAGCATAGAGCTACTAGGGGACAAAATAAAGGCATTAGACGTGCTGATTCACTTAGGTGATAATGTAGATGACATATCAATTATAGAAAAGTATTTTAAGGGAAGAATAATTAATGTAAAAGGCAATTGTGATTTTTCTACAAGTACCCCTTATGATAGATTAGAAGATATTTGTGGAAAAAGAATTTTCATAACTCATGGACATAGATATAGTGTAAAAGAGGGTTTGTTTAAACTAAGATATAAGGCGCTAGAAACAGGAGCTAACATAGTTTTATATGGGCATACCCATATTGGAAAAATAGATTTTGTAGAAGGAGTATGGTATATAAATCCTGGTAGTGCTTCGGAGCCAAGAGATGGATCCCCAAGCTTTGCTATTATAGATATAAAAGGAGAAGCCATAAATCCAAATTTAATAAGATTTTAGTTTTTTAATAGCGTTTAAATATGCATTAAAACAAAAGAAAATACTTTGGTGAATTTTATTCTAATATTCGAGAGAGAAAAAATAAAAAAGTATTGACGTTTTAATGTATATGGTGTAAAATAATCCATGTCGTCATAAAAAAACATAAGTTTTGAAAGTTTGTGATGAAAGGGTAATTTTAGATCATTTAACAATTTTATAGCGAATTAAAGGTATATATCGGGGTGTAGCGCAGCTGGGAGCGCGCGTGGTTTGGGACCATGAGGTCGCAGGTTCAATCCCTGTCACCCCGACCATTTAAAAACAATATGCGGGTATAACTCAATGGTAGAGTGTTAGCCTTCCAAGCTAATTACGAGGGTTCGATTCCCTCTACCCGCTCCAATATGCTTATGCATATAATAAATACATATGTGTTTTTAGCTCAGTTGGATAGAGCAACGCCCTTCTAAGGCGTGGGCCGGGGGTTCGAATCCCTTAAGACACACCACATGGTGGGAGTAGTTCAGTTGGTAGAGCGCCAGATTGTGATTCTGGTTGTCGTGGGTTCGAGCCCCATCTTTCACCCCATTTATTTGTTGGGACGTCGCCAAGCGGTAAGGCACCACACTTTGACTGTGGCATTCGTAGGTTCGAATCCTGCCCTCCCAGCCAATATGGTTTACTAGCTCAGTTGGTAGAGCACATGACTTTTAATCATGGTGTCCGGGGTTCGATTCCCCG
>Ga0209125_1003577_pt1 | contig 10550 bp, 6 predicted proteins | sample BarGraIncub1131A_FD_184503 | JGI IMG/M metagenome (GOLD analysis project Ga0209125, IMG submission 184503) | Arctic peat soil microbial communities from Barrow, Alaska - Barrow Graham LP Incubations 11-31A (SPAdes) (version 2) | ecosystem: Environmental > Terrestrial > Soil > Wetlands > Peat... | reverse complement strand
TAAGGTCGCCGATTCAGAATTGGACGCTGCCAATTTTGGATCAATTGACGCAATAGCTTCATATCTCGAAAGAAAACTTAATTAAAGAATATATGTGCGGAATTGCAGGATTTATTGATTCCGGAAAATCTATATATGAAGCAGAAGGTGAGGCCATTCTGAACCGAATGATGACTCGGATAAATCATAGAGGACCGGATGATTGCGGATTATATATTGAGCCAGGAATGGGTATGGGAAATGTTAGACTTAGCATAATAGACCTTTCGGGCGGTGATCAACCCCTATCCAACGTGGATGGTTCCTTATGGATTGTCTATAATGGTGAGGTCTTTAATTATATTGAGCTGCACGATGATTTGATTAAAAAGGGGCATAAGTTCAAAACACATTGTGATACAGAAGTGATCCTTCACATGTATGAGGAATATGGTGCTGAAGCACTTAATTATCTGAATGGTCAATTTGCTTTTGCAATTTGGAATACAAAAAAGAAAGAATGCTTTTTTGCCCGTGACCGTGTTGGAATCAGACCTTTATTCTATTCAAATGTTAATGGCACACTGGTTTTCGGATCTGAAATTAAATCTCTTTTTGAGTTTCCGGGAATTGAAAGGCATTTTTCACCAGAATCATTAAAAGAGGTGTTTACGTTCTGGACGACACTCTCGCCAAATACGGTCTTTGAAGGGGTTTCGGAGTTACCTGCCGGACATTATGCATTTTATAGAGATGGTCGTTTGGAAATAAAAAAGTTTTGGTCACTTCGGTATGCCACAACTACTACTCTGTTTAACGGAACTGCTGACGAGGCGCTTGATCAGTTCAGATTTCTATTATCCGATTCCGTAGCACTTCGCCTTCGTTCTGATGTACCAGTTGCTGCTTACCTGAGCGGTGGATTGGATTCAAGTGCGACAACGGCACTAATTAAAAATGTGGCTCCAGGTCATTTAAATACTTTTTCCATTGGTTTTGCAGATAATGTATTTGACGAAACAAAATACCAGAATGAAGTTTCTCAGTATTTTCAAACAAATCATAAAAGCGTCATCTGTTCCGCTTTAGATATTGCAGACTGGTTTCCAAAGGTAGTGTGGCATTCAGAGATCCCATTATTAAGGACCTCCCCTGCCCCAATGATGGGACTATCAAAATTGGTTCATGAACAAGGAATTAAAGTAGTAATAACCGGTGAAGGAGCAGATGAAGCATTAGCTGGGTATAATATTTTCAAAGAAACATTAATACGACAATTTTGGGCAAAGCAACCTCAATCTAAAATTCGTCCGCTCTTACTGAAAAAGCTATACCCTTACCTTCCCAATATGACTCAGGCCAGCAATGGAATGCTTAGGATGTTTTTTGGTTACAAGCTTGAAGAAACTGAATCACCGGTCTATTCTCATTTATTACGATGGCAAAATACTAGCAATATTCAGAAGCATTTTACGACTGATTTGAACGAACATCTAAAAAATTACAATCCAATCGAACAATATGCAGAAATGATCCGACCTGAGGTTGAAGGAATCTCGTCACTAGCAAAAGCTCAGTTAATTGAAACCAATGTTTTTATGTCAGGCTATTTGCTTTCCTCTCAAGGAGACCGCATGTCAATGGCAAACTCAGTTGAGGGTCGTTATCCTTTTCTGGATTACAGATTGCTTGAGTTTGCAGCTTCATTACCGGATGAATTTAAACTTAAAGGAATGAATGAAAAGTTTCTGTTAAAGGAACTTATGAAGAATAATCTACCTGAATCTGTTATAAACAGACATAAACAAGCTTATCGGGCACCAATTCTTGAAGCTTTTATAGGTTCAAAAGTGCCGGATTATGTCAATGATATGCTCTCTACTGACAGCATAATGGCAAGTAGAGTTTTTAATGCTGATTCAGTAAGCAATCTAATTAACAAGATTAAAACAGCTCAAGTCCCATCTGAGGTGGACAATATGGCAATAGTTGGAGTATTATCAACTCAATTACTATTCAATCAGTTTGTCAAAGAGTTCATACCTCTGAAAGCCCAGCAAATTTTAAAAGGCCAGGTAAGAAATAAGCGAAGGGATGTTAAAGTAGAAAATTAAGTGAATTGTTAAAACTGTATTCGGAAATTTCAATTCTTAGTACTAAAATATATTTTCACATAAATAATTCTGAAACTATAAAAAATAACTCTTAAGACAAGATTAAAAAATGGAAAATAAAAACCAATTTTCACGTAATATCATTCAACTAAATGATATTGAAAATGTTGCCAATAATATTTGCACCAAACTTAAGGAAGATGTTATTCATGTTTTGCGTCGCAAAGGTGGTGTTGTTGGTATTAGCGGAGGCATTGACTCTTCTGTCACCTTAGCATTAGCAGTTAGAGCGTTTGGACCAGAGAATCTAATCGGGGTCATGCTACCTGAGAAAGATTCAAACCCCGAAAGTAGGATGCTGGCACAAAAACTGGCAGACAAGTTTGGTGTTAAAACTGTTGTTGAAGATATTAGTGCAGCTCTTTATGGATTTCAGTGTTATTCAAGACGTGACGAAGCTGTTAAACGGATTATTCCTGCGTATAACCCTCTAACAGATAAAATGAAAATTGGAATTCCTGTGGAGATTATTGAAAAAAATCTGCCCCCCGTTTTTCATGTTACCGTTATATTCGCTAACGGAACGCAGGAAAATAAAAGACTTCCAGTAAATGAATATTTACAGATTGTAGCTGCCTCAAACTTCAAACAACGCTGCCGGATGTCCATGCTTTATTATTATGCTGAAACACTTCACTATGCTGTATTGGGCACTCCAAACAAACATGAAGTCGAACAAGGTTTCTTTGTCAAATATGGCGATGGAGGTGCAGATGTTATGCCGATTGGAGATCTATACAAGACGCAAGTCTATCAATTGGCACGTTATCTCGGGATTCCAGAGGAGATTATCCGCAGAACTCCAACAACTGACACATATTCCGCTGAACAGACACAGGAGGAATTTTTCTACCAGCTGCCCTTTGAAGAAATGGACCTGCTGTGGTATGGTTGGGAAAATAAATATGATGCTCAGGTGGTAGCTCAAGTCTTGGGATTTTCTGAAGATCTGGTCATTAAAAATTTCAAAAATTTTGAACGTAAGCAGAAAACAACAGAATATCTTAGAATGGCACCAATCCGCGATTATTAATTTCCAACTCTATGCTAGAGTAATTTTATTAATTGCTTATTAACATTCCAGTTTACGCAAATTACAAATTTGTAAAACATGAACATCTTCGATTTCCTGTTTGAAAATTCGTCAAGCCTTGAAAAGGATTTAATACTTGGTCCAAGTGAATCAAAATCATTTAAATCTATTTCGGAAGAATCCTCCAAACTCGCCAACTATTTAAGGAATAAGCTAGGTCAGGAAAATAAAATATTATTGGTAGCCCAGAATAGTACTTTTTTCATTGTATCCTATTTGGGAATCCTAAAATCAGGTAATATTTGTGTTCCTTTGAACCCTGATATTGAAAAGGAAAGTTTCGAGTTCATTCAGAAGAAAACCAACTCCAGGATTGGTTTTCTTTCAGAAGTTGTTAAAAATAAACTTCAACCTGACTTAGAATGTATTAGTGAAATTAATATTTACGATTTCATTAATTATGAAAGAGAAATATTGGCATTAGAGCCAGAATTTGACGGTGAACGCATTGCGGAAATTATTTTCACTTCAGGATCCACTGCAATACCAAAAGGTGTGATGCTGTCTCACAACAACATTATAGCGAATACAGGGTCAATTGTCGAGTATCTTGGATTAAGTGATGCAGATATTATGATGGTCGTTCTACCATTTTTCTATTGTTACGGTCTCTCTCTGCTTCATACCCATATCCGGGTGGGTGGTTCCTTGGTTTTGAATAACAACTTCATATTTCTCGCATCAACAATAAACAATTTAAATAAGTATTATTGTACAGGTTTTGCCGGTGTTCCCAGTCATTTCCAAATTATATTAAGAAAAACAGATCAATTTAAAAATACAAAATTCCCTACTCTTCGTTATGTAACACAGGCAGGTGGTAAACTGCACAATGCGTTTATCAGTGAATTCTTAGATGCTTTCCCTGAAATTCAGTTTTTCGTAATGTATGGCCAAACAGAAGCGACAGCCAGACTCTCCTATCTTCCCCCGCCAAAGCTAAAAAACAAGTTAGGTTCTCTTGGAAAAGGAATACCTGAAGTTGAATTAAAGGTTGTAGATGAACTTGGCAATTTTATTTTCCCAGGCCAGACTGGAGAAATTCTGGCCCGAGGAAAAAATGTGATGTTGGGGTATTTTGAAGATCCAAAATCAACAGCTGATACAATAAAGGATGGTTGGCTATATACGGGTGATTTGGCAACAATTGACGAAGATGGATATATCTATATAACAGCAAGAAAAAAAGAGATAATCAAGGTTGGAGGTAAAAGAGTGAGTCCAAAAGAGATTGAAGAAGTAATAGTTACAATGTCAGGTGTAATTGATTGTAACGTGGAAGCCATTTATGACGAATTGCTTGGAGAAGCGATTAAAGTTACAGTAGTTGTAAATGGAAATGGGGAGATAATTACATCTGAGGAAGTTAAACAATTTTGTGGAAAACGACTTTCAAGTTACAAAGTCCCTACTTATGTTGTATTTAAAAATTCAATGGAATTAAGTTCCTCTGGAAAAAAGGTGAAATTAATTTAGCTGCAATTAATAATCGACTCGTTAAAATGTATTTTGAAAATAATAGAAAAACGATTATGTCCTAAATCGATTCTGAAAATTTTTCGAGACAATGAAATGGCAAAAAAATATTTAACTTAATGAAGGAAACATTAGTATTAAAACTAGCAGTCAATAAATAAAACCAATCAACATTAAAAAAACATTATAATGTTTGAAACTTTAATTACTAAATTTGAGTATACAAAATCATATTAAAAGTTTAAATTAAATTCTATGAAAAATTTCTTCTTTGTCGTTTTAATTTTAGTTTCTACACTGACTTTTCTATCTTGTAGGTCAACGAGAAATATGAAATATATGCAAGATGTATATGATAACGAGATAAAGCAAGGTGTACCTTCAAATGCTCCAGAATATCAGATTAAACCTAGCGACAACCTCTATGTTAATGTTCAATCTATGAATCTGGAAGTAAGTCAGCTTTTCAGTCCAACAAAATCAGCCAGCTATAGTGGGGGTACACAATCCGATTTTGGAGAGGTATCAAGCCAATATCTAAATGGTTATCAGGTAAATCAGAAAGGAATGATCGTTTTACCAGTAATAGGAGAGGTTAATGTCTCCAATCTCACAGAAGATGAAGCCAAAGATCTGATACAGAAAAAGGTAGATGAATATTTTAAGGATGCTACTGTTAAGGTAAAGATATTGACCTACAAAATCACTATTCTGGGAGAAGTGAAAAACCCAGGTGTCTATCATAATTACAACAAAAGCATTACCATCCTTGAAGCATTGGGATTGGCAAATGGGACTACCGAATTTGCAAGTATACGAAAGGTGTTGGTTTTAAGATCGACTCCGAACGGCAACAAAAGTTATCGCTTAGACCTTTCTGAAAAAAAAATGATGGCCTCTGAAGCCTTTTATCTGCTTCCAAACGATGTAATATATATCGAACCAGACAAATACATTAATAGTAACATAAACAACACCAAGTTTTCATTGGCACTAGCGGCTGTATCAACAACGATATTAATCCTCAGTTATATAAATAAATAATTCAGTACAATAATTATTACAAATGGGACTAGAAATGGACAAATCCGACTCTTACAAGGAAGAAAGCAACACATTCGATTCAAAAAGATCACTTTATCATTTTTTAAATAAGTGGCATTGGTTTGTATTATCCATATTTACAGGACTTGTTATAGCATTGTTCTTCAATATTTATATGCCAATAAAATACAACATTAACTCATCCATAATAATAAACAATATTAATAATGGATCAACAAAAGTAAATATCTCTCAGGGTTCGTATGATAATAGTCGTGGTGCACTTGATTTGAACCACGCAGTTAGATTAAAGTCTTTTGTTGTGAATCAAAAAGTCCTTGAAAATCTAGGATGGAATATCATGTGGTATCAGGAAACCCTCCTATATAACAAAGACATATATGGTAATGAACCATTTAAGGTTAATCTTATTCCCAATAAATTAAATATTACCGGAATACCTATATATGTCAAAAAATTATCAGATACAGAATGTGAGATTATGGTAGATGCGAAATATAAGCAAGGTAACATGTCAACTAAAGTTTCTTTTAAACAAAAAATAAAATTTGGTGAGCCATTCAATAATCAATATTTTGCTTTTATTATAGAAGACTCTAAAAACCAGTATACATCAAATTCATCGTTCTTCTTTACGATCAATAATATTAACAGCCTGGTTTTGCGATTTCAGGAGCACATTAAGATAATTCCAAATGATAAGCTACCAGATTTGATAGAGTTAATATTAAATGAGAATAATGTCCGAAGAGGAGTTGATTATTTAAATGAACTTACCAAGTATTACGTTGAATTTGGCCTAGCAGAGAAGAACCTTGTAGCAGAAAACACTATAAAATTTATTGACAATCAGCTAAAGAGTGTAACAGATTCACTTTCGTTTTCAGAGAACAAATTTGCCACCTTCCGCACAAATACTCAGAGTGTCGATTTAAATCAGGAAGGTGGAATTGTAATGCAAAAGAAGGAAAATTTAGAGTCCGAAAGAGCAATTCTCGAAAGTCGGTTGGAATATCTTCGTAATCTTCGCCAGGATATGAATGATGCGCAACGAATGAAACAGACTATTATTCCATCCGTTATCGGCATTACTGACGTAACTATTAATAATTTAGTAACTAAATTAAGTGATCTATACAGTAGACGGGAAGTTCTTTCGTTTTCTGTTCAAGAGAAAGCACCTTCATTAATTTTACTTGACAAAGAGATCCAATTTACTCATAATTTACTATCATCGAATATAAACACTCTACTTTCTGCAACTGAAACAGATCTTGACAATCTTGCACGGCGAGCCGGAGGATTTAGCTCTCAATTATCCCTTTTACCAAGAACAGAACAACAGTTCAGTTCTTTAAAGAGAAGTTTTGATCTGAATAATGATTTATATACATTTCTTCTAAAGATGAGAGCCGAAAGTGCTATTACTTATGCCTCTAACCAACCAGATGTAAAAGTGTTAGACAGAGCACGGATTGAAACATCGAAAATAGTAAGTCCAATGCAAGGTGTAAACTTCTTAATTGGATTGATAATGGGATTTTTAATACCATTGTTAATTATATTATTGCGCGATTTTTTCAATAACACATTTCAATCGAAAGAAGAAATTCAGGAAATGACGAAATTACCTATAGCTGGAATGATCATTCATAACAAAAGCAAAAATGATTTGGTAGTTTCGGAGAATCCCCGATCGAATATTACAGAATCATTCCGGTTATTGAGAACAAACCTTAAGTTCATACTTAACGAGGACCGCAAAAAAGTTATTGCTGTGCAATCAACAATAGCTGGCGAAGGTAAATCATTCATTTCGCTCAATCTATCCTCAATATTGGCTTTAAACGACTATAAAGTTTTACTTGTAGGTGTGGACATGCGTATGTCAAAACTTCACAAAGCATTAAAATCAGATAATAAAAAAGGCCTTAGTACTTACCTGAGTAATCAGGACAAATTTGATGATATTGTAGAAACGACCTCGATTAACAATCTTAGCTATGTTTCATCGGGCCCTATGCCTCCTAATCCAGCGGAGTTACTTGAGAATGGATCCTTTGAACGTTTCATGGCAGAAGCAAGATCCAAATTTGATTATATTATCCTTGACTGTCCACCTGTTTCACTGGTTACAGATGGGACGATCACTGGACTTAATGCAGATGTAAACCTTTTTGTGATTCGTTTTCGTTACAGCAACAAAAATGTTCTTCAGTTTATAAATGAACACGAAATTAAGAAAACACTACCAAATCTTGCCCTCGTTTTAAATGATGCAGTTAGAGAGAATTTTGGTACCGGCAATTATTATAATAGCCAAAACAAAGCCTATTATGCAGAATAATCAAATGATATTTATGGAAATTCTATTGATCCGAAATTCATTCCAATTTTCAAATATTTTCCTGATTTAGAGTACCTGGCAACAACTTTACATAGGCTTATTTAGGCTGATCTCACTCTGGATAAACATAATAGAGGTGAATATTAATAGTATCTGAGATTTTAATAATTGAAAGAGGCTATCTCAAATGCAAAAATGAGATGGCCTCTTTTTTGTAACGATATTGTAAATGTTGAAAATTGTACTTAATCGGACTTAAAAATATCTAATTTTCAAAACGTATATTTTGGATTTTGGATTCCTAATCAGAGTAAAGATTAGGAGGATATACTCGGCAAAAATATTCATTGCTTCAGCTTTAATCGCTGAAGCATTTTTCTTAGATTGAATCCCGTCGCTGCCAGCAGGGTGTTGACCAAATCTCCTTGTTCATTTAACAGGTAATTCCTGCTCATCCGATAGTCTTGTTTAAGATGACCCATAATGGACTCGATACAAACCCAGACCCCAAAACCTTTTTCACATCTTTAGTTTTTAATAGTTGTTGGCAGATGCAGGTAGTTTTGCCGGGATTACAATCTTATACCCGTTTATAGCTTTTCTCCTCTTGTATCCTCTGTCCACAATCCCAATTTTTGGTTTATGCCCTGTAATCCTTTCTGTTTGCTCCAACGTAAGCATTAGGTGAACCCCGTATTTTAAATTGCTCTTTTGGTTTTTAAGTTTGGGCTTCATTTTAAAGACAAGCGATGCTAAAAGAGAGACAATTTTTATCCATCTATGAGGGGTTTGTCGAATCCAGTCTAACCGTTCGTGATTATTGCGCCAACCAGCACATGAAAGAATCCCAGTTCTTTTATTGGCAGAACAAGGAAAGGTCAACTGCCCCCTAAAAGAGGATTTGTCCCCGTTGTTTTTGATAATGGGAAAGCGACTCGGACCTCCCGGGTTCCGGCCCCGATACAGAACCAATCGAAGGCCTTTTCTGATCCGACCGCGGCAAACAATACGATTTCCTGTGAGATTTGCTATCCAAACGGTGTCTGTGTAAAACTGAACGGTTTGACAGACCCCGAGATGTTGCAGTCACTGTTGCTCCTAACGCATCAGTAGGATGTTCTGCCTTACTTCTACAATGCAGTATTATCTGTATGCTTATCCTACGGATATGCGCCGGAGCTTTTATACCCTGAGCGGAATGGTAACCAATCAGATGGGGCGAAACGTTCAGGATGGAGACGTATACTTGTTTATCATTCGTCACAAATATGCACTAAAGGACAAGAGCCTGGATGTGGAGAAGCAAATCATTACTGCTCCTATGCCTGCACTGCCAATCGCCAAAAGCTATGCCGGAGCAACCCTTTTAGCCGATATCAGCATTTACAAATATGTGAATCATCTTCCTTTCTACCGCCATATCCAGATGTTTCAGCAGCAAGGCATAACCATCTCCCCGGCCACCATCAACGGGTGGTTCCAGGATGTGACTGATCTGATGAGACCGGTTTATTACAGACTTATGGACATAGTGCTAAGTACTGACTATATCCAGAGTGATGAAACCACGATCCCGATTATCAATAATGAAAAGCACAAGACCGTAAAAGGATATATCTGGATGGTCCGGGCTGTGATGCGGGATCTGGTCTTCTTTCATTATGATTATGGTTCCCGGGCGCAGAAAGTAGCACTGCAATTATTTAAGGATTATCAGGGAGTAATCCAGACGGATGGTTATGCCGTATATGATATGTACGAGAATAAGAAGGGAGTTCTTCCCATTGGCTGCTGGGCGCATTGCCGGCGCCGATTTGAAGAAGCTTTGAAGGAGGACAAAGCTAGGGCATCGTACGCCCTGGAGCAAATAGGCCTGCTCTATGATGTGGAAAGACTTGCAGACCAGGAAAAACTCAGCGATGAAGAGCGTGCTGACTTACGTTCCCGACTATCTTACCACATTATGGTCGCCTTTGAAAAATGGATGGTCAATGAATACCCCAAAGTTTTGCCCAAAGGACGTATTGGACAAGCGATCAATTACACGTATGGAATTTATCACAAGCTGACCCGGTATCATCTCGATGGCCGGCTGAAGATGGATAACAATCTCGCGGAAAATGCTATCAAGCCCTAGCTCTGGGTCGCAAAAACTGGTTGTTCTGCGGCAACCATGAAGCTGCCGAGAATGCAGCCATTATGTATTCCATGCTGGGATGTTGCAAGGCAAGCGGGGTGAACTTCCGTGACTGGCTTGTCTTCTTCCTGAACAACGTCCATAAATACGACCATGATTACGGCAAAGATCTGGCCGAACTGCTACCCCACAATTTTAAACTGCAAAACCAAGATTGTAACATTCTCTCCTAAGTCTATCAAAGTTCTCTGAACATTTTAGAATAACTTTGAAAGTGAT
>Ga0209125_1003576_pt1 | contig 10550 bp, 10 predicted proteins | sample BarGraIncub1131A_FD_184503 | JGI IMG/M metagenome (GOLD analysis project Ga0209125, IMG submission 184503) | Arctic peat soil microbial communities from Barrow, Alaska - Barrow Graham LP Incubations 11-31A (SPAdes) (version 2) | ecosystem: Environmental > Terrestrial > Soil > Wetlands > Peat... | reverse complement strand
GGGCATTTGGCAATTGTACAAGGCGTTCCGGCGCAGTTTGCAGGTGCAAGGCCGTACCAGTGTGCATACCATCGAACTGGATGACGTAACCATTGAGGATCGCCAGCAGCACATTGTGAACTATCTGCACCGCAACGGTCGCGCCTTGCTCGAAGACCTGCTTGGGCGCGATACCCGTCCACTCGTGCTTGTGGTGACTTTTATGGCGCTCATGGAAATGGTCAAGACCGAAGATGTGATCCTGCGCCAGAGCGAGACCAAGGGTGCGTTGTGGGTATATCGGCGCAAGGGCAATGCCGCATTTACCGACGAAATGTCCGCAGATTCCTTTATCCCTAGTGCGGAACACGACCTGCAAAGCGGTGTCGTTGATGCTGTGCGCAAACGCAATGCGGAGCTCGCCAGCCAGTCCACCGTGAGCCTGGATGCTGTAATGCGCGAGGTAATGAACTGGGTAGGGCAAGGCAAGAATGTAAGTGACCAGGATCTTGCCGCGATGCTCGATGGCCATGTCGTGCTCGACCAAGATGTTCCTGTCACTCCAGCAGTCGCAACGGTTGAGAGTGCTCCCGAAATATTACCTGCAGAAGCTGTCCCTGGTGAGGAAGAACAGCAAGTCGACGGACCTGCCTTTGAGACGATTACGGATACTGGTGCGGATGATTGCGTGATTCTGGATGATTCGACACCACAAGATCTGTCTCAGGATGCCGATATGCCTGCCGATGAGGAACAGTCTTCGGAAAGTCATTGACGCAGTGCACCTTGCATTGCTAACTTGTGGTCATTGGAGGATTAGCCTAACGGTAAGGCAGCAGTCTTGAAAACTGCCGCGGGTAACCGCTTGGGGGTTCAAATCCCTCATTCTCCGTTAAGGGTTACACCGTAACCCTATATAGAATAAGGAGTTGTTCCAGATTTGCCCCATTTTGGTGGGACAGATTTGGGACAAACTCCTTTTTCTGTTTTTATCCATCTTCTGCCTAAATATCGTTCAATCAGGGCTTAGAAGTGGGCGTTCCAAGCCTGTTCCAATGACATTATAGCATTCTTTCATGCCCTGATTCGCTTGTTTAGGGTGCTATGGCGCGCCTGATCCGCCATAATCTCGGCACGGTGGCGAACATTCCGCTCATAGATTGTCTCAATCCTGTTCTTTTTGGAAAGGATAGTGGCTTCAACCTCAATCTGGCTGAAGTACAGACGCTTCGCGTGCTTGTAGTGTGGAATTTGATTCCGACGGCACATCGTATGCACTGCGTCGATTGAGCGCCCTAGCAAGGTCGCTACCTTGTCAATCGTCAATAGATCAGACTTGATTTGTGCGACAGGCGCAATGGTCGTTGGGTGGGTTATCTCTTCCATAAATCAGACTCCAAAAGAGTGGGGGTTCTGATCTATTTATGCAACGAGAAATCAATCCACTGATTTGAGGTACGTTACTGGGGGGAATACAAGGTTATGGAGAACCACTAAATACAGTAAACACCTCAAACAAGGAGCCTGTATGGACACGACACAATTACCCAAGCAACCAGTCAAGGAAGGGGATAATGCTTCTTTTGATAAGGAAATTATTTGCGGGCTTATGATGCAGGTGATGACTAGCTTCAGTGTCATTCTCAATCAAGAATCGCTATGGGTTTCCATGAATGACTATTGCCGATTTCATGGCATTTCACCGAAGACTGTGTACCGTGCAATTGATGAGGGAAAGATCACGGAAAAAAATGGAGGACTTGCATCAGGGTCGGAAAAACCCAAGATGCGGAAACGTCTTAACCGCTTGTTTGATATAGCCTTAGGACGTGTCCACATACCTCTTTGATGTCCGACAACAGTAGATTCATTGTTCGTTGCATAAATAGTATAGGTGGTTGGTCGTTTGGCGCTGTACAAACGGGCCACCTAATACACTAAACCTTAAGAAGGTTATATGGCTTACAAAGCAAAAGCAACGAAAGTTCCAACCATTAGCGAACCCGCAAATGGCATCCCAATTTCTGTGGGGGTAAGGGGGAAGCACTCTATAGAAGATAAAGTGAAGAATCTCTCCTCGCGGAGTATCGAACGGTACAAGTTCATCTTCGAGAAGTTACGTCCTGAACGTGAGTACATCGTACAACTGTACAAGACGAACTACAGTATGATGTGTCGTGAGTTTGGTCAGTCAACCTGTGGTACACTCTTGGATAAGATCTCGCATAGTCACTCCATGTCTGAGTTGATGGAGGACATGGACTCTTCTCAATACTACGCATCACCCAAGTCACGTTGCAACCTTCGGATGATCTGCCCTGAATGTGGGTACTTCGTACAACGGAATCGGTTCGTAGAGAACCTGACTCGTTTACGGACTCATGTGGAAGATCAGGGGCATTGGGTGATAGGGATGACTTATCACTGGAAGGATACTCGTGATGTAATGGATTGCAAGGAGCTCTTATTCTTGTTTCGCAAACAGTATTGGCGTCGGCGTCTCAATAAGAAGTTCAGTGAGAAATACCCTCTCTTCGTACAACAAGCCATTGATGGATTTTACAATTACGAATTCTCAATCAAGCAAGGCAAGCTACACCATCATTTGCATGTGGCTTGGATTGTAGAAGGAATCTTTGACGAAGAGGAGTTTTACTCGCAAGCAAAGCAATTCTGGAAAGATGTTTGCAATGAAACTGATGTCAATGCCAATGCTAATGTTCACTGGGAACGTTCCTACAATGGATGGGAACAATGGGTCAGCTACCTTTTCAAGAACCCATTTCATCGTCAAATGACCCGTCGCTACGAGGAGAAAGGACAAACCTATAAGGATGAGTATTACCTCAATCTTCTTCGCCTTGAACTGACCAAACGTAAGGAAGGAAAGAATGGGCGTTCCTCAAACTTCAGACTCAACGGGTTCCTTGATAGGAATGCAACGCCTTCTGTTAAGAAGAATAAGAAAAGCTCTGGGAATCAGGTAAGTCATGGATACATCCATGAGGATACTGTGAAGAAGGCGCATGCTCAATTCTTCGATGATTGGTTCGGAAACGAAGGCAAGCAAAATGCAGAAAACATAAGGCAAATCCTTTAATGGAGGGAGGTTTGATATGAATTCCAATATTCAAGAACCAAGCAATGAGACGAACGTGGAACAGGAATTGTCCACAACCAAGTCCATCAACATCCCATTGGAACAAATCTTGCCTCGCGTGAACGGAGATTTGAGACCAATCAATCAGGAGCATGTTGAAAACATCAAAACGGCGATCAAGGCAAAAGGCTTTACATCTACGATTCTCGTTGATTCACGCTATCACCTTATTGGGGGTGGTCATAGGCTAGAAGCGCTTGTCCAGCTAAAGAATGAGGGATGGAATGGTAAGTCAACAAATGGTTCCTACCTCTCTTTTGATGCTATTCTTTGTGTAGTCCATAAGAATGATTCATCAATGGATAAGGACGAGGCATTTATCTTGGAATTGGCTGAGAACGTCGTTCGTAAGGACTTGACTTCGGAGGAGATTGATAAGGCCATTGAAATCTTTTACAGTCGAGGCTTTAGGCATAGTTCTAAACGTCAAAAGGATGGCGAACCCTCAATCACTATGATGTTGCGGGAGGCGTTTAATATGAGCGCCCCCACAGCATTTAGGCGGTATAAAGAATGGGAGATCAAAACGGGGAAGGGTGGGGGAGTGACAATTCAAGGGGCGACTCTTTGGGATGAAACTGATAAATCGGTGATAGAAGCACCTAAAAAAGGGAGGCCACCTATGGCTGTGAAAACGATTGTGAATCGCTTTGTGATTGAGGCAAATGAAGAAGAAGGCGTGCCTAGCCCGTGTCTCGAAATTTCTGAACCTGAACCTGTGCCTGAGTGTGAACCTATTGTAGAGCCACAACTGCCAGAGCCAATCACCCAATTGCCACCACCGTCGGTTCAGCCTAAAGACCCCTTGGTCAACTTGGTTGTCTCGTTGGTTGATAAGTTGAATCGGTTTGAGATGGATGCATTGCGAAATAAAGGCAATGCGTCTGATCTGGGTCAATCCATTATTCCGCCCAAATTCCAATTGGTACGGGAAATTATTCATGGTTGGATGGCACATGACGCTGTTGCTTCATTATCCCCCAATCATCAAATGGAGGAAATCGTAAAGATCTGTGAATGAATCACACCCCGAAACCATTTCACGTGAAATAGTTTGATGAACAGATTAAATGATGAACCCTCAATCGTGGATACATACGATTGAGGGTTTTTGAATTTATTGTGTGCCCCGTATATGGAACGAGTATCCTAGGCCTCAATCGTAGACATCAACTGATTGAGGCTCATTCCTAGTGTGCGGGCGATCTTGGCAAGGTTGACGACGGATACGGACACCTTACCGAGCTCTAGAAGACCGTAATAGGTTCTGTCGAGCCCTGCGGACTCAAATACCATTTTCATAGTTAGTATGCGGTCTTGGCGGGCTTTACGGATTGCTTTGCCCACAGCTTTCATCGTTGCTTCACTGAATAGTACCTCTTCAGAGTCTTCCAGAGGCATGGGCAAATCAAAGGGACGGATTTTAGATGGTCTGCCTTTTGATCTAGATCCGTCAATCACGAAGTCAATCGAGCCGTCAATCTTGGATTTACGGCCATGATTGACAGATTCAATCGTATTTTGGACTAATTGACGATGATTGACGGGCATCAATCAAACATTACCCCTGAAAAACCAAATTTAGAACTGCATATATACAGTCATAAATCATTATATTGTAGTGAAACCAATATTATGGAGGTTCGTATGAAATTGAAATTGACACTGCTTTCACTAATCCTGACACTTGTCTCTTGTGGAAACAATGCGGTAAATGTGGTCAAGAAGGGTTCGTTCTCTGATATTCAGGGAGTCACAGTTGGGGATCTATTTGATAAGCGCTTTGAGGATGGGGACTGGTCATCAGAGAAAAACAACATAGGCCAGACCATCGTAACTTTCAAAGGCAAAACACTACCATACAGAGGTAATATCCCAACAGGAGTATTGAACGATTATGACTTCAAACTCTGGTTTATGAGTATGTGTCAGACCGTCCAAGCAGTGCAAGCAATGTCGGTTCTAAAGGGCGTGGCTTCATGGGATGATGTGGCACAACGTACATGGCCTGTGGGATCTGAAATGACGATCACATTCTTGATCACAGATGTAGAGAATAAGACTTTCGAGTTGAATACCTGTGATGCCCCACAGTGGCCTTTGGGTTGCCATGGCAATCAATTCTCACCCTACCTTCGCGGAAACTGAAACTCCTCCATTGGAGATAACCGCTCATCGAATGAGCAAAAAGGAGAAACTATGACAGAAGTTGTATTTATCGCAATCATCGGATCTTCCATATGGACTCTGTTTGATGCCAAGTCAATCGGAATTCGCAAGGGACAAGTAAAAGGAATTGCGGATATGGGAGCAGGGAGTTGGTTCGTCGCATGTCTTTTGTTGTGGATTATTGCATTTCCATTATACCTAGCCAAGCGAAGTGAGTTTAAGCGCATCAACGGGAAATAGAAGGAAATCTTCACTTCAATATTGGGCCGTATCGTATAAAGATATGGCTTTTTCTTTCAATGGTGGAGTGTTGTAACACAATCTGTAATTATAAGGATCGTTGGGATCGGAAATTACTGGCTAATTCACCAAGAAGTCCCTAATCTTCAATGAAGTCACTTTGAATAACTGAGGTTACTATGTTAAGAATCGCATCAATTTCGCTGTTATTAGCTCTTAGCGCACATGCTATGGAAGGCATTGAGGGATATAAAGATTTCAAATTTGGTCAATCAATTGATGATATAGAAAGAGAGCTTTCAAATAGAAAAGTCGGTTATACGGTGGGAGCACAGTCTTCGGCATCAGGAGATATCCCGATTCTATTGGACACACTTGAAAAAGTAAAATCAAAGATAACTAGGATAGATCTGAGTAAGTTCAGGATTAGAATGGGTGACTCTGGAACAGGCGATTTTGCGAGATTTGCTCTTTGCAACTCTGATTATTCGAAATATGAAATGATGTCCATAGGCTATCCAGTAATTGACAGTGACTCAATCCGCTTTGTTGTTGATACCGTTAATTCTGTACGCTATGTGTTCATCAAAAAGAAACTTCGGTTTATCACCAAGTTAAACCCTGAAAAACATTCCTTTAAAAAGGTTTCTGGTATACTGGAAGTTAAGTATGGCGCTCCGAAATTTGAAAACAATAGGTGCATCAATAGAGCACCTAATGGAAATATAAACTTCGCATATAACATCATTTTCAATCAGCCATCAGGACAGGCGAGAATGATTGTTTTGAGTGACTATCAACAGGATAATTCTGGTGCGATTAATCATGCGAACCTATATGATTCAACGGAGCTCAGCATTATCCCGACAGGCTTGACGATGGGTATGACAAATGTGGTCGGAGTCAGCTACATAGATCCTCTGCTTATCGAGGAAATGGCAAAACAATGGCAATCCATAATAAGCGACTACCTTGAGATCAAAAATGAAATCCGCATTCGGAAGGATCAAATGGAATCGGAAGAGTACTAGCTTAATGTTGGCATCACTCAATGCAACTATGGAAAATTTCGCCGTCTCAATGTCAATAAAAAAGCTACCCGTTGTTCTACCTTTAATCGGCAATTCAAATGGATGTTTCCGTGGAGCGATTCAAGACTGGAAGGGAATCAGTCAATTCCCACATTTTCACCGAAGCCGATGCCGAATACAAGAAACCCATAAGGTATGATCATCAAATCTTCGCCCTGTCAATTCCTGTCAGTCTCCCCTAGTTATCTTCTCCATAGGTGGGAATTCCACTTCAAAAGTGTGAATGTCCTTGATAAAACCTAAATTGCACCGTATTGCTCACGCGCCTATGGAGACTCGATGACCCAAGCCAATCCGCTCAATCAGTTGCAGAACATGAAGCCCATCGAAGATCGCCTCTGGGAAACCGCCGATGGTTTACGTGCCAATTCCAATTTGGCCTCCAACGAATACTTCTTGCCTGTGATGGGTCTGATCTTCTTGCGTCATGCCTTCAATCGCTTCAAAGTGGTGCGTGATGAGATCATTCCCACGCTATCGAGCCGTGGGGGTAAAACCCGCCCACTGACCAAGGAGGACTTTGCCAAGAAGGGTTCACTCTTCCTTCAGGACAAGGCAACCTTTGACTCCCTTGCAAGCCTTCCTGATGGGGCTGACAGGGCGCAAGCGCTCATTGAGGCCATGGAGTCCATCGAAAGCGATTATGAGACATTGGCGGGCATTCTGCCCAAGCAAGATTACCACCAGATTGACAATGACCTGTTGAGCGGGCTGTTGCGGACTTTCAATGACCCTGAGTTGCAGAAAGCGGGTGGCGATGTATTCGGGCGCATCTACGAATACTTCTTGACCAAGTTCGCGGGGCAGAAGGCGCATGATGGCGGTGAGTTCTTCACCCCTGTATCCCTTGTGCAAACCATCGTCAATATCATTGAGCCCACTCGTGGCGATGTGCTCGACCCTGCCTGTGGTTCGGGTGGCATGTTTGTGCAAAGCGCTCATTTCATTGAGAAGATCAAAGAGAACCCAAGCACCCGTGTCCATTTCTATGGCATGGAGAAGAACCCTACCACCATTCGCTTGGCAAAGATGAACCTTGCCGTGCATGGTCTAGAGGGCAAGATTGGCAAGGCGATCTCATATTACGAAGACCCGCATGAGCTTTTGGGCAAGGCCGATTATGTGATGGCAAATCCACCCTTCAATGTGGATGAGATTGACGCCGAACGCATCAAGAACGACCCGCGCCTTCCCTTCGGACTACCCGGTGTAAACAACCGTGGCAAAGTTAGCAACGGCAACTACGTGTGGATCAGCTACTTCCATAGCTACCTCAAGGAAAAGGGCAAGGCGGGCTTTGTAATGTCCTCTCAAGCCTCTAGCGCCCGAGGTGACGAAGCCAAGGTGCGTCGGAAACTGATTGAGACTGGCGATGTCGAGGCCATGTTCTCGATCCGTGGCAACTTCTTCTATACCCGTCCCGTACCTTGCGAGCTCTGGTTCTTCAATCGTGCCAAGCCCAAGGCATTGAAGAACAAGGTTCTGATGATTGATGCGCGCCATGTGTACCGCAAGGTCAATCGCACCATCATGGACTTTAGCCCCGAACAGCAACTCAATCTGACCTCAATCGTTTGGTTGTATCGTGGGGAGACCGAACGCTTCGTGGAACTGGTCGCAAACCACATACAGAATAGCCTCGCCATGGCAAAGGTCGCGATCCCTCAATCAGCGGGATTGACCAACAAAGCTGTCACTTTTGCAAAGAAGCTGAAACTCAAAGTCGCCCCTGTGGATACCGATTCCATCGAATCCCTATTCAAGAAGGCGTCCACGGCCTCTGTGAAGGGCTTAGAATCAATTGGAGCTGTCAATAAGGCACTCACACCTATCCTTGCCTTGGATGAGGCTTGCCATGCCCAAATCAAGGCGATTGACGAACTGTTCAAGCAGATCATGGAAGTCGCTGACCAACAGGGTCGCGAGGTATCCCGTGAGGCCTCCGAATTGGATGATGCCCGCAAGGATGCCGTGGAAGCCTTGCGTCAGGTGCGCTACTTTGCCCACCATGCCAACTGGTTGCTTTCCCGTTTCCCTGATGCCAAGCTCGTAGATGTGGCGGGTCTTGTGAAGGTCGTAGACCACAAGGAACTGGCAGAGAACGATTGGGGCTTGTCACCTGCCCGCTATGTGGGTGTTGCCCCGCAAGTTGAGGAAGATGAAGAGGACTTTGGCGAATCCATGCGCGCCATCCATGCGGAACTGGAAACCCTTCATGCCGAATCGGTGAAACTCCACAAGAAGATTGCCCGCAACTTCGAGGAGCTGTTGGGATGAAGTGGAACCTTATGCCCATCAAGAGTGTTGCATTAGGAATATATGATGGGCCTCATGCGACCCCCAAGGAATCCTCAGATGGAGGCATATTTCTTGGTATTGATAACCTTACGGAAAAAGGCGCGATAAATTTCACGAAGATTCGATTCATTGCTGAAGAGGACTTGGTAAAGTGGACAAAACGAGTAACACCAGCGGAAGGCGATCTGGTTTTTTCGTATGAGGCAACTTTACATCGATATGCCTTGATACCCAAAGGGTTTAGAGGTTGTTTGGGACGAAGACTTGGATTAGTTAGAGTAAATCCCAAACTAATTGACAATAGGTTTCTATTCTACGTGTTCTTATCTCCGTATTGGCGTGGGCTTGTAATATCAAATACTCAAACTGGTGCTACAGTTGATCGCCTCCCTTTGATACGCTTCCCCGATTTTGAAGTTCCTGTTCCACCGCTTCCCACCCAAAAGCGTATTGCTGACATCCTCTCTGCCTATGATGAACTGATTGAGGTCAATCGCCGAAGCATTCAATTGCTCGAAGAATCGGCGCGCCGTATCTACAAGGAATGGTTCGTCAAGTTCAAGTTCCCTGATCATGAGAAGGTCAAGATCGTGGATGGCTTGCCTGTGGGGTGGAAGAGAGTTTGTCTACTGGATCTGTTGGAATTACAGAGAGGGTTTGATTTACCCGCACAAGATAGACTTGTTGGTAATGTTCCAATTTATGCATCAACAGGTATTATTGGATTTCATAATGAAGCAAAAGTTAATGGGCCAGGTCTAATCACTGGTAGATCGGGATCTCTAGGGACAGTAATGCTTTCTAGAAATGACTTCTGGCCCCTAAATACAACATTATGGGTGAAAAAGTTTAAAGCAGTAAGTCCTATCTATGGATTGTTTCTATTGCAGAGCTTAAATATTGAGAGCTACAATGGAGGTGTTGCTGTGCCCACAGTCAATCGGAATAACTTGCATAAAATTGAAGTGGTCGGCCCTATAAAGAGCGTCATGGAGAAGTTTGATGCAATCATCGATCCGATTTTCAAAGCAAAAGAGCAATTTGAAAAACAGATTCAGGCACTCGAAGAAGCCCGCAACCGCCTACTTCCTCGATTGATGTCTGGTAGGATAGATGTAGGGGTAGGCTAAGGTGCAAGGCGGGTTGCTTACCAAAGTTGAATCTTTGAAGCTAATGCTATGTGCACGGGTTACGAGCAATGGAGTCGTTGACGAGAACGAGTACATAAAACTTCGGCGTGAATTGATGGGACTACCACAGATTGCAAAGCAACTCCCTCAATTTTTGCATATCTGCCGAAGCCTTGATGATTTCTGGAATTTCATTAAACCCAAGCTCAAGACCTACGATGAGCGCCGAGAATTCCTGAGTGTTGAATTCGTACCTCTCTTAAAATATCTGGAATCAGAAACAGCCTCTTCTGGTGATGCAACAATCACCAACAGTTTAGAGGCTATAAGTCCTGAGTACATTCAAGATGTATGGCACAAAGCACTGGAACGGAGATCAAGCGACTCCGAAGGTGCTATCACATTAGCCCGCACCTTATTGGAATCCGTCTGCAAGCACATCCTAGATTCGAGTGATGCTGTATATGATGAAACCACAGACCT
>Ga0209125_1003573_pt1 | contig 10552 bp, 11 predicted proteins | sample BarGraIncub1131A_FD_184503 | JGI IMG/M metagenome (GOLD analysis project Ga0209125, IMG submission 184503) | Arctic peat soil microbial communities from Barrow, Alaska - Barrow Graham LP Incubations 11-31A (SPAdes) (version 2) | ecosystem: Environmental > Terrestrial > Soil > Wetlands > Peat... | reverse complement strand
TGTAAATAAAATTAATGCTTTCAAAAAATCTATATTTCCCGTGGGCGGCCACAAGGGCGGCCCCTACATTTTTCACATTACTGCTCTATGCGCAAAACAAAAAAATGAAATTTAAACAGGTTCACAGCAATGGGAATATGACAATAAATTATTTCCATTACTTATATTACAAAGATAATAGATATTTTTTTTGAGGGGATTTGATCATGTAAGAGGTTTTTTACTAAAAAATGCTAAAAGGATGAGGCAGGGATTTTGTCAGAATTTTATTGCCAGCCTCATAAGAACACTGTAGGTGTTACCTTTGAATAAATGCAGGCATTATTTCTCGGCATGGACCCAGGTGTAGACATTGTTCTCGTCTTTGATGACGGTGCTTTTGCTGTGGGCACACTCGATGTAGATGTTGGTGAAGTATTTTTTGAAGGACCAGACAAAAAAGATGGCTCCCAAAGTGGGGGTTTCCACCTCGCTGTAGTTGATCATGATCGTTCTTGGTTTATCTACTTTAAATCCAAGCAGCTTACCTTTATAGTAACTTTCGTCTTTCAGCAATTTGTTGCCGGCCCTATCGATGGTATAGATGAATTCTCCACCATAAATGATGACATTGTTCTTCTGAAAAGCAGGCAAAAACCAGACTGTTAATGTCTTATCCTCATTTTGCCTGATGTAGGGATTAAAACTGATGTTATGAATACTGTCTTTATAGACTGCGAATAGTTTGTTGGCGGTGTTGAGTGCACGTGAGTATGTGTTCACCATCAAGGTATCGACTTTGTCATGAACGCGTTTGATCTTTAACGAACGATCTAAAGTGAAATGAAATACCTGGTCAAAAGTCCCCCTGTCATATTTGCCATATACAGCATGCCACACGTCGCTCTTGTCCTGAAAGCAAAACCACTCTTTCCCCAACAGTGCTACCTCCTTCTTATCCTGAGCCATGGCACTGTCGGATGTCAACCATGCCACGATATCGTATTTGTAAAGCCACTCTGCTACTGCAGCCTTTTTGTTGAAATCAGCGAGATTGTAGATGATGCCGGGGTTCAGACCCTTCTGAGCATATGACTGTATAGTCAATGTACAAAAGAGAATAGTCACTAATTTCCGCATATGAGTTGTTTTGTGGGGCGTATTTGCTGGAATTTTTATCAGCATTTTATCCCATTATGGGGGACAATTGCTGATTTTCATTCAGTAAAACAGAATTCAGTGTAAAGATCAGATTTATTTTGTTATTTCGCTTCATAAATTGTTAATCTTTTCAATAAAGACGCCGCTTTTGAAATCTGCTTTTGTACATTTCGCACCGCTTAAACAACAATGCACAAATAGTTGTTCTTATTAAAAGGCATTGTTTTATTGACCCTAAAATAACTTGGTTATGTTGTATGAAATTGTAGGTTATCTGATGTAGGGACAGGTCGTGACCTGTCCTCTTTTATAAATGGACAGGTCACGACCTGTCCCCACGCAATCCTTAAATGTTAAAATTGCAATGTCGAACCAGATGCATTAAAATCTTTTGTTTTAAAATCAACCCTGATAAATATTCTTTTTCTCCTGGTGTGCGATATGAATAATCTCCTGAGCAATATCTTCAGGGGAAAGAATAAAGTCGATACAACCACTTTCAATGGCGCTTTCAGGCATATCAGGCTGGACTGCAGTTTCAGGTTTCTGTGCAATGGTGATACCACCCACTTCTCTGATGCCACATAATGCTGCTGATCCATCCCCATCAAATCCCGAAACAATTACAGCAATCAGTTTACCATCCCAGTTCTCAGTCAATGAATGCATGAAGACTGTAATTACATCGGGCCAGCCATTGGGCTTTGATATCGGCTTAAGACGAAACTCTCCATCTAAAACATGTAAATCACGGTTTTCGGGAATAATGTATACATGGTCAGGTTCGATATCTAATTTTTCAGTGATCCTTTCAACAGGCATTTTTGAGAACCGTGGAAGTACTGTAGGAAGCAAGGTAGCTGTCTTTCTTATATGATTAACAATAACGATGGCAACACCCATTTTAGCCGGTAGTTGTTCCAGTAAACGTATATAGGCCTCGAGACCGCCTGCAGAACCCCCAACACATATTATTGGAAAGTCTTTTATTCTTTCTTTAGATTCCATTGTCAATCAATTAGTAATTATCGATATCATCCAACACATAACTTTAAGTTTATAAAGGTAAAGCCATCAACTGTTTTAAATGTTACAGGATTTTAAAAAAGAGTTACATAATTCACACATATCTTTTAAAAATGAAAAATACATATTTGGACCAGTCAAATAATTAAGGATAAAAAAACGCATAGAATTATTTTGTAATAAGCTATCTTTGTATTAGTAAATAATTTACAAACAAGGGTATGAAAAAGATTTTTAAGAGAATTTTTTTGGCAATTATCATTCTCATTCTGGTTATTGGAGGCCTTTTCATTTGGTACATGCTTAGGGCAAAGGCTGAAATCAAAGTAATGACTCCTGTTGAGACGCAACAGATCGTTGAAAATGTATTCTCTGTTCGCGATACTTTCGTCAACATGTATCTGGTGAAAGATGGTGATCAATATGTAGCCATAGATGCCGGAAATAATGCAGACAATGTAGCATATGAACTTAAGAAACTTAAGATCAATCCGGATCTGGTCAAAGCCCTCTTTCTGACACATACCGACGGGGACCACGTGGCTGCAGTAAAGATTTTCAAAAAAGCACAGGTATATCTTTCGAAAGCTGAAGGACAATTACTGAATGGTCAAAAATCAAGATTCCTCTTTTTTGGCAATAAAATAGCAACGAAGGAATATCTTTTGATCGATGATCAACAACAGTTTGCTTTTGGAAACATCAAAGTCAAAGGGATTCTGACTCCGGGACATACTACCGGTTCGATGTGTTATCTGGTTAATGATAAATACCTGTTTACGGGTGATGCTTTAAGTTTAAAGAATAGCAAAATAGATCTGTTCAATACTTTTTTCAACATGGATAGTAAGACTGCTGCTGAATCGATGGGGTTAATCACGAACATTCCTACTGCTGAATATATCTTCACGGCGCATTATGGCTATACAAACGATTACACGAAAGCTGTAAAAGACTGGAAGAAATAAAAGACAGTTGTACAAAGTTTGCGATTGGTAAAATGACATCAAACGGAGAGAAGAAAACATTCCCTCTCTCCGTTCATATTCATCATAAGTAATGGAAATAATTTATTGTCGTATTCCCATTGCTATGAAACTGTTTAAATTTCCCCGTAGGGGATAAATATCAATAGAAACATTCACATAATAAATCTTTTCCCCGTAGGGGATTAACATTAAAGGTTGATGCGGGCAAAAAGAGGGGAGATGCTTATTTCTATTGACATATATGCCCTACGGGCAAAAGAAATAATATTTCAAACAGCTTCTAAATCTTTTTAAGGAATAAGGAGATAAGCTAATAATGAAATACGACATTGTTTAATGCTTATTACTTAGTTTGATATCGTAACTGCTTTTCAGTTTTTCCTTTATTTTTTATTTTTTTCCTCACGACCCGGATTCTGCTGTTGGGCAGGTCTCTGTTGTTGGGGCTTTGCCTGTTGTTGTTGCTGAGGCTGTTGTTGTTGTTGACGTTGTTGCTGCTGCTGAGGCTGTTGCTGTTGTTGTTGTTGTTGTTGACGTTGTTGTTGTTGAGCAGCCCTTGCATTTTGTTGTTCTTGTCTTGAATTTTGTTGTTGTTGCTGTTGTTGCTGCTGATTTGATCTTGCATTCTGTTGTTGTTGCTGTTGCTGCTGCTGATTTGATCTTGCATTCTGTTGTTGCTGCTGTTGCTGCTGCTGATTTGACCTTACATTTTGCTGTTGCTGTCTGGCGTTCTGCTGCTGCTGTTGTACTTTTTGCTGATCAGATCTTGCATTTTGTTGTTGCTGTCTTGCATTCTGTTGCTGTTGTTGCTGTTTCTGCTGATCCGACCTTGCATTTTGTTGTTGTTGTCTTGAGTTCTGTTGCTGTTGCTGTTGTTTTTGTTGAACAGCTCTTGTATTCTGTTGTTGCTGCTGCACTTTTTGCTGATCAGACCTTGCATTCTGTTGTTTTTGTCTGTCATTTTGTTGTTTCTGCTGCTGTTGTTGTCTGACGTTTTGTTGTTGTTGTGAAGGTCTTGTATTCGGTTGTTGTCTTCCATTTGGCTGTACACCTGTAGCTCTGCCACTACGTTCTGAAGGCCTTTTTACATCCTTAAGATTATTTATTCTGGACGGGGCAGCCCTTTGTCCACTAAGATTATTTCGTTGAACCTGGGGTCTGTAAATACCCAACTGGCCCTTACTGTAATTTTGTCCCGGTCTGGTGTTATCACGCAACGTTACAGGAGTTACTTTTCTACCCGAATATCTTTGTACATCAGACCTGCTTGGACCTGATACATAAGTAGCATTCCGACTTCTGTCAGTATAGGTATTTCTGATTACAGTAGAATTTCTAAACATCCAGCTATTGTATGTCCGACTGACCGCATAACGATTTATATCGGGTCTGTCAAAATCACCGTATCTTACATAATTCCAATGATCATTATAACTGTTATATGGTCTTCCAAAGCTTAAACTGATACTTAAACCGGGACCCATAGGTTCCCATCCATAATATCCGTTGGCTCTTCTCCATGATACCCATGCAGGACCCCAATCGGTTCCCGGTACCCAAAACCATCCGTAGTTGTTATCAAAATCCCATCTGCCATAATGGAAAGGGGCCCATCCCCAATCGTAATCTGATGCCCATGTCCAACCATAAGTAGTGGAAACCCATTGACCATCGGTTCTGTATGGAACAAAATCTGAACCCACATCGGGAATCCAGACATATCCATAATTTTGATAATCAACCCATTGACCATAAGGGCTTAATTGATCGTAAAACATTTGAAAGCTGACTCTTGCATGTTGTGCAGTTGCCTGTTTTGGAATTACCACGGCAAATAAAGTCAAAGACAATGCAAGCACTAAAACTTTAAGTATTGATTTCATGGTGATAAAATTTAATTATCAGATTAAGGTGTAAGTAATTGTTTATCATAATATCTACAAAAGCCTTCATACGAAAAACTTTAAGCATATAAAGGTAGAGTCACCGGATAAGCTAAGTGTTACATAACTTTCGAAAAGTATTACATAATTCACACCTCCCCTTTAATAAAGAATTAGATTTTCAGAACCAAACATAGACTTCTCAAAACTTGTTTAAGTTTATGACAATGATAAAGTCAGCTAACTTTTAAATAAGTAAGTTTCATTATTTGAAGTTTGTTATTTGAATTAATCAAATAAAAACGTAACCTTGTATTGAATTTACAACAGATTGTTTTTAAGGAAATACACTGAAATAATGGTAACTCAAGTTGAATTTAGTTTGATGTCGAAAAGACGTGGTTTTCATTTAATCACAGACGAAATATTAATGAATTTACCCCGCCTGCCTTCAGTAGGGATACTCAATCTCTTTATCAAACATACTTCTGCTGCACTGACATTGAATGAGAATGCCGATCCTGATGTACGGACAGACCTTGAAGCTATCTTCAACAAACTTGTACGTGAAAGAGAACCTTTCTACGAACATAAAATGGAAGGTGATGATGACATGCCTGCACATGCAAAAACCACCATTACCGGAGTAAGTCTGGTTATCCCGATCACAGGTGGACGTGTAAACCTGGGTACCTGGCAAGGAATTTATCTGTGTGAATTCAGGAATAACGGTGGCAGTCGAAGGATTGTGGCAACCATAATTAGCTGAAAATAGCTGTAACTAATTGACAATATGGCTTTATTAAAAACAATCATTTCCTGTTGAGGATAATCAAAGCTGCAATTACACCCGGAATCCATCCACATAAGGTCAGTAAAAAAACAATAACGACGCTTCCACATCCTTTATCGATTACAGATAAAGGTGGAAAAATAATTGCCAGAATTACTCTAAATATATTCATTTGGTTATTTTAATAAGAGAAAAGATATATTAAGACAATCTATCTATTAATATTTATGTCATACGGACAATTTTAAACAGTTTATGAAAAAGTCTAAATTTCACATAAAAGTAACTATTAAGGAATAGGGTGTTCTAAATAGTCATTCCATTCTTCAATAGTCATTCCAATATCGGTCAGCCAATTTGAAAGAGATATTAACTCATCGTCACTGGCATTCTTGTTATCACAAATAAACATCTCGGTCGTCATATAAACAAGATCCTGCATATTACTTTTAGTAAGTGATTTTAGATCTTCAATGGTCTGTTCCCTGCCTCCAATAGAAATATAAGCAAGGTATTGATCACCGGTTACGCCAAATTCTTTATAGTAAAAACTGATATAAGCCTTTCGTATCGGGCTATCTCCCTTTTTAGGATCGCTTACTGCAATGACACTCATAAAATCAATGACAGCTAACTTTTGATTGATGGTAAGATTTTCAATACCATATGAATTAAAATCAAAGTCTTCTATTTCTTTTTTCTTTGTCATTGCGAATCAGATTTAAAGTGATACAAATCAAAACACTTTTAAATTTATAACTGTCAAATATACTCTTAAATTGGCAAATATGTCCATCATGTAAACCGTATTTATTTATAAAGTATAAGCTATTGTTTAAATTTAGTTTCTGTTTATCCGTTGTATATACAAAAACCTTCTAGTGCTGCCTATTTACATCACGTAGAGACGCAATATTTTGCGTCTCTACAACAGAAAACCCGCTTAGGATGGTTCTTAAACTCCATTTAAAGAAATTTTAAACAGTTTCTGCGTTTCCGAAGGGGCCAATATGCCATCAACGATCGATGCCATCAATGTATTCCTGGATGCCAAGATTCTATTTGGTCCCGGTAAAGCCGCAAATGCCGGTAGTGTTTCAACTTCAGGATTAGAAATGAGCCAGAATTCAATTAATATCTTTTTAACAAAAGCCCTGCAATTATTTGTAGGGCTTTTTAAATAAAGTTTCCTAATTTTGAAATATGGTTCACATGGACTAAATATCTTTAAAAGATAATGTAGGGAGGCCCTTTGGGGTCTCCAGGGCATAATCACAGACCTTAAAAAACAACAATAATGAAACTTACAAAAAGATCATTTTTTCTTTTCATCCTTTTATTCATTTTCTCATTTGGATGTACAGTAAGAAAACTTGCAACCAAGACACCCAAATCGAATGACTTTGTCAAAGGAGCAGATATTGGCTGGCTACCTCAGATGGAAGCAACAGGATATAAGTTTTACGACGAAAAAGGAGTCGAGCAGGATTGCTTCAAAATCCTAAAAGATCGTGGGATAAACACAATCCGCCTGAGGACTTTTGTGAATCCGTCAAAAAGTAAAACCAGCGGTCATTGCAGCAAAGAAGAGACGGTTGCAATGGCATTAAGGGCGCAGAAATGGGGAATGCGGGTGATGATCGACTTCCATTACAGCGACAGTTGGGCTGATCCCGGCAAGCAAAAAAAACCTGCAGCATGGGAAGGACACGACTTTCCTCAACTGTTGAAAGATGTATATGACTATACCTTCGATGTGATGTCAGCCTTAAAAACAGCAGGTGTTACGCCGGGTTGGGTTCAGGTAGGAAACGAGATCCCCGGTGGCATGATCTATCCCGAAGGCAAAACTTCGAACTGGCCTCAACTGGCACAACTGATCAACAAGGGTTATGATGCGATTAAAGCTGTGAGTCCCTCTTCAAGGGTGATCCTGCATATTGATCAGGGCAATAACAACGCCCGTTTCCGAAACTGGTTTGATAATGCAAAGGCAAACAATGTAAAATACGACATGATCGGCTTGTCTTATTATCCATGGTGGCTGACCGGTAAACCGGACTACACTTTAAATATTGACGACCTGAGCAAAAACATGAATGACATGGCCGAACGCTATGGCAAAGAGGTCATGGTTGTCGAAGTTGGCGGTGAAGATGTAAAGGCACAAAACACTTACGACATGCTAGTGGCTGTTCAGCAAAAGGTGAAAGCAGTGCCAAACGGCATGGGAAAAGGTGTGATCTACTGGGAGCCCGAAGGTGCAAAAAGCTGGAGTGGTTATGCATTGAGTGCATGGGGCAGTGATGGAAAACCTACCATTGCAATGGATGCATTTCTGGTGAAATAATTTATCATACACATGATTAACGATTCATTATAAGGATTTTTTACGCTTCACTTTACGTTCCTTATATTGGAAATAATGGTGTCAGGAATCATTTCCAATAAATGATTCCTGACACCATTATCCTATGACCCCATTATCCTAGCGAGATACGGTATGAGCTGAAGCTTGAAGGCTAGATGGGTCATTCCGAAATTGTACACAACCATTTACTTGCAGGAACCAAGTTGATTTCAAGTTCATTTTTCTTTATCACCTCTTCTTTGTCCCAGGTAATAAGCAACAAATTTTCGCAAGTCAATTCGGTAGCGGCTTCTATTAAAGCATCCAGTTCCCGTTTTAAAGTCCTGGGGTTTGTAATATCATAACTAACCTGGATTAACTGTTCAACCCGATGTCCTTTTCGACAAACGAAATCAATTTCCCTATCGTTGCGTGTTTTATAATAAAATAAATCCAACTCCGGTTTGTAATTCCTTCGCAATAATTCAACAAACACAAGATTTTCAAGTAATCGTCCATTATTAGGTGAAAGTTCGAACGAGCGTGCCTGAATAAATCCATTGTCAATGACATAACTTTTTTTAGGCGATTTCTGTTGCAGTTTTATTTTAGCGCTATATCTTGTTAAATTAAGAAACAGATAAGGTTCTGAAAGATATCCAACAAATTTTTGAACAGTAGCCACACTGCTAAAATTCAAATCTGTTTTTAGTTGATTGAACGAATATGAGTTAGTGTAGTTTGTCAACAAATAATTTGATAAATCGTAAAGCTGCTGTGATTGACGTATTTGAAAGCGTCTCATAATATCCTTCAATAACACTGAATCAAACAAAGTAGACAAATAATTCTTCAAAATAGTGGGATTTATCACAACTTCCGGAAACCCTCCATTTTGTAAATAGGTTTTCAAGTGACTTTGAATAATCCCCATTTCTCTAGGTGAAAGTGTCAATTGATCGGAAAATAATAAACCTTGATAACGTAAAAACTCCTCAAAACTAAATGGATATACCGCTATCTGCACATATCGACCAGTAAGTGAAGTTGCCATTTCGCGTGAAAGCAGTTTTGCATTTGAGCCGGTTACAATTAGATTTACACCCCGACGATATAACTTGTTTACCCATAATTCCCAATTGGGTAAATTCTGTATTTCATCAAGAAACAAATATTGATAATCGGGATATAACTCGTTCAGTGTTTGGATCACTGCATCTTCGTCAAAATTCTTCAGCAGTAAATCATCATCAAAATTAAGATAAGCAAAGTTTTCGTCTCTCAATATTTGAAGCGATAATACTGATTTTCCTGCACGTCGGGGACCTGTGATCAGTTTTGTAAGAGTCGTGGTCAGGTATTTTTTCTTTTCTGATACATCCATTCGCTCTATATAAGCATGTTTCAGCAAATTATCACGCTCCTGTTGTTGTTGGAATAATACTTTTTTGATCATTTTGATATGTTATACTGAACAAATATAACGTTTTTTATTCAATACAAGTATAGTTTTGATTAAAATATTTTTATTGGACTTTAAGAAACTGTTTAAATTTCGTTTAAAGGTATGGACACGAAAATACTGTTTAGGGTATATTAATCTATTAATACGTACACGATATTGAGTTTTCGGGTACATATCAATACTTAAGTGTGTATAATAAGGGATAAATAGTGTCAGAAGTCAGCTTCCTGAAATTTAATGAGGTATTAAAGGAAGAGATTTGATGGGAAAACACAAAAAAGTGGCTGAGCTTATCGAAACCAATTGTTGGCGTTTTGGTTCGACTTACTCAGCCATGGCGGCACTCATCTGGCTGAGAAAAAATGGTGTCAAAAAAATGGTGTCAGGAACCATTTAACAAAAAATGGTTCCTGACACCATTTTTTCACGAGAATTTATCCTTCGATTATTACAATTTATCACTTGGTAATAATAATTTACACTTTATTATTGCTATCTATGACTTGATAAGTACAACTATTCATCATTTTAAAGTTTTTCGTAAAGCTATACTGGAACGAAGAAAAATTTAACAAAGTTGCGATTTACGTCACCCCAGGCCTTACCCCATAAACCCCATAAACACTGACCCCATAAACCCTCGATTATAAAGACTCACAAACTTGATTTTATGATACTTATAAACACACAGTAAAGAGTTCCGATTTTTTGTACAATCATAATTTTTGTTAATTTATGTATTTTTATCTTGCATTCAGCATTTTCTTGTTGTACCTTGTCACATTAAAGCCTATAAAACATGAGAAAACTTTTAAGTATTACCGGCACAATTGCACTATTGGTACCGGCTAAAAGATTGGGCTAAATGATGCTTAAGTAAACCCAATCAGTTTTCCCGATCCGGCG
>Ga0209125_1003572_pt1 | contig 10555 bp, 7 predicted proteins | sample BarGraIncub1131A_FD_184503 | JGI IMG/M metagenome (GOLD analysis project Ga0209125, IMG submission 184503) | Arctic peat soil microbial communities from Barrow, Alaska - Barrow Graham LP Incubations 11-31A (SPAdes) (version 2) | ecosystem: Environmental > Terrestrial > Soil > Wetlands > Peat... | reverse complement strand
TTGCGTGGTTTTTTGTGGGTGGACTTGTCGGGGACAGCCCTTCGGTATTCGTTGTATCTTTCCCAGACTTCCGAGACGAACGCCACCGTTTCCGTTCCTCTGAGGTATCCTGACTTGCAGACCTTGTCTTCAAAGTATTCAGGTCGGCTTTTCAGCAAAATGAAGGTTCGTACATTGTCTTCCCATACGAACGGATTCCGTCCATGTTTGCGCGTCAGTGCCCTGGCATCCGTCACATGGCCCAAGCCACAGTTGTAGGCGGCCAAGGTCATTTTAACACGTTGTTCATCGTTTGAAATGATGGCAAAGTTTTTCTCATAAATTTTCAACAATCTGGAAGCTGCCAAAACGTTTTGATCGGGTTTGAACAGGCTATCCTTGCTCACCCCGACAGAACGGGCTGTTTTAGGCATGATTTGCATCAGACCACTGGCACCAGTCCAGTTCACAGCAGACGCATCAAAATTTGATTCCTGATAAGCGATGGAGGCAAGCATCCGCCAGTCCCAGCCAATTTCAGCACCATATTTTTTGAATAAAGCATCATAGATGGACAACTGCCCCTTTTTCCTTGGTAACAATGCCGTAGAAACCAGGTTGGAAGTATTTTTGCCCGATTCGAAATAGCGCTGCGTAATCTCCTGATATTTATCCGTATACCTGTTCTCACGAAACCATTGGTTGATCGCTTTTCCAAGTTTCGGAGATGTTTTCCGGACAATCCAGGAAGACCGTTGTGAGAAACTGATGGCCACGCTGGTGTTGATGTTTTTGTAGAACGTGCTGTTGAACTGAGCAATGTTGTTGTTGGCAATCGTATATTCAATTTGACCAGTGGCTACCCGGCCGATCAAATCTTCCACCGTGAAACTGTCGTGTGGAAGGACCTGGATCTTGATTCCTCCGCCCAATTCCTGGTTCAGACTCTCCAAGCGGGTGAGGTAGCGACTGTTTTTGTGAACCACGACTGTCTTACCGATCAGACCGGTCACACTTCGGACCATTTCCGCGTCCGATTTTTTCTGCTGAACCAAAACCTGATGGGTCAGGAATTCACGCCCGCAATACAGGTAACGGCTCTTGTTTTCTACTGTGACCGGCATGTTATAGGCAATCAAATCGCCTTCTCCACGTTCAAGCATCTGGATCATTGCTACCGGATTGGGTGCCACTATCATTTTCAGATGCAACCCCAGATCGTTGGCCATTATCGAACAAAGTTCGTATTCATAACCCATTTCCTTGTCGCGGTAGATGAAATAGGAGGAGGGGCTGTAGAGTGTGAGTGCGCGCAATTCGCCCTGCACATGGATTTGGGGCAGGTCGATGAGTTTTTTCCGTTCCTGAATCTTTTTGTATTCCCGGTAGCCGATACCAATCAGGATGACAGCCAGAAACAGTCCGACCAACCGTAAATTGATTTTTAAACGCAGGTATTTTTTAACGTGCATAGGAGCCTTTTCTAACTCTAATATAGGTATTTTTTTTAGGTTGCTAAAGGTTTATTGATTTTTTTTAGCATTTTTGATGGATTACGTCTGAAATGACTTTATCTTTGCACCATCTAAAACGTATGAAACAAACCCCACATGCCGCCCACGCATCCAAGCTTTCGATGGCTGGATTGCTTATCACACTCGGCATAGTCTACGGTGACGTAGGCACCTCACCCCTTTACACCATCCGGGCCATTCTGAACGGAACCGCTTTTGCTGATGAAGCCTTTGTGTTGGGTGCCATTTCCTGCGTATTCTGGACGCTAACCCTGCAAACCACGTTCAAGTACATTTTAATCACGCTGAGGGCGGACAACAAGGGGGAAGGAGGCATTTTATCCCTCTTTGCACTGGTCAAGAAAGAAAACAAGTGGCTCTACATCATTGCCATCATTGGTGCTTGTGCATTGCTGGCCGACGGCATCATCACACCAGCCATCACGGTCACTTCTGCGGTCGAAGGACTTCGCATCTTGGACCCACAACTGCCTGTCGTAACGGTGGTGCTCATCATCATCACCTTGCTTTTTACTGTTCAGCAGTTCGGTACCAATTTTCTGGGTAAGTCCTTTGGTCCTATGATGTTGTTCTGGTTTTCCATGCTGGCAGTGCTTGGATTCTCCCAGATCATTCAGTACCCGGCTGTATTGAAAGCGGTCAATCCGTATTATGCCTACCAGATCCTTGTTCACTTCCCGAATGCGTTGATTTTGCTTGGTGCCGTCTTCTTATGCACAACCGGTGCCGAAGCACTTTATTCAGATCTGGGGCATTGCGGTATCAAGAACATCCGGATTTCCTGGATTTTTGTCAAAACTTCGCTCTTGCTGAATTATTTCGGTCAAGGTGCCTGGATTATCACGCATCCCACTGAAATCAATGCCACCGTCAATCCGTTTTATGCCATCATGCCCGACTGGTTCCTGGTTCCCGGCATTCTGGTAGCCACGGCAGCCGCCATCATAGCCAGCCAAGCCCTGATTAGCGGCAGTTACACCATTATATCAGAAGCCATTTCCCTGAACTTCTTCCCGAAGGTACGCATCCATTACCCGACCACCATCAAAGGCCAGATGTATATCCCGCTCATCAACACGGTCCTGTATATCGGGTGCTGTTTCATTGTGCTTTATTTCAGAAAATCAACCGGTATGGAAGCTGCCTACGGCCTGGCCATCACATTGGCCATGCTGATGACTTCCGTTTTGCTGATGTACTACCTGAAAGACAAGACTTCACTCGTCGTTCGAATCGTTTTAGGCCTGATTTTCTTCTCCATTGAACTGTCTTTTCTGGCAGCCAACATGACCAAATTCATGCATGGCGGTTGGATCACCATCATGATTGCCGGTTTCTTCATGCTGATCATGTACACCTGGAACAAAGGACGCAGGATCAAGAACAGTTTCATCACCTTTGTGAAGATCAAGAAGTATCTACCTGTCATTGAGGCACTTTCTAAGGATAAAAGCGTACCAAAATATGCCTCTAACCTGGTCTATGTGACCCATGCCAACTACATTCCTGAAATTGAGAACAAGATCCTGTTCTCCATGCTCCGGAAGCAGCCCAAGCGGGCCGATGTATATTGGTTGCTGCACGTGGACATCGTGGACGATCCGCATACCACCGAATACGAGGTGCACCAGCTAATTCCCGGCGTACTCATTCGGGTGGACCTAAGGCTTGGTTTCAAAGTGCCCACAAAGGTGAACCTTTACTTCAACAATATTGTTCATGATTTGGTGGAAGACAAGCAGGTGGATCTTATTTCACACTATCCTTCCCTTCGTGAATACAACATACTGAGCGATTTCCGGTACATCGTCATCGAACGCGTTCCCAACAACGACTATGATTTTGCCAAATGGCACAGTCTGATCATGAATTTCTTTTTCCTGATCCGCAACATCGGCATGAATGACGTGACCCATCTGGGTCTGGACTCTACCAATGTAGCCGTTGAGGAAGTGCCACTGCTTGCTCGTTCGGAGATTATTCAGGGCGAGAACGTCGTTCCGAGACGCTCTAAGTTCGGAACGTTGAAACGGGTTAAAATGACCGATGTGAAGTTCACCAGAGTCGATTAAAAGATGTTTCAATAGAGCGCCAATCTCTGCGTTCGTGCTTATTCGCCACTCCTCACGTACCTTAAGTACGCTCCGGTGTGTCTCATAATCAGTGCCTTGACATTGGCGCTCTATTGAAACATCTTCCCGCGCTTTACCAAAAGGATGAATTAATAGTTTTCGCTTTCGATTTCAAAATAAGCTTGTGGATGGTTGCAGGCCGGGCAGTTGTTAGGCGCTGACTTGCCTTCGTGAACGAAACCGCAATTGCGGCACACCCATTTCACTTTTTCCTCGCGTTTAAATATGGCGCCGCTTTCCAGATTGGCCAACAGCTTCAGGTAGCGGGCTTCGTGTCTGGCTTCACATTTGGCAATGGCCCTGTACATCGTGGCGATTTCCTTGAACCCTTCTGCTTCAGCGATGTCGGCGAATTTCGGATAGAGTATCGTCCATTCTTCGTTTTCACCACCGGCAGCAGCCTTCAGGTTTTCAGCCGTAGTGCTGATGATACCAGCAGGATAACTGGCCTTGATTTCCACCATGCCACCTTCCAGATACTTGAACATCCGTTTGGCATGTTCCTTTTCCTGATTGGCCGTTTCTTCAAAAATGGCTGAAATCTGTTCGTACCCTCTTTTTTTGCTACACTGGCAAAGTAGGTGTAACGCATGCGTGCTTGTGATTCGCCTGCAAATGTGGTGAGCAAGTTGATTTCAGTCTGAGTTCCTTTGATGCTTTTTTCCATAATTTTACTATTTTAAAGATAAAATACGTTCCAGTGCCTTAAAATATTTGGGAAATATAGATGACTTACCCGAAATGTTTCAATCAAATATACGGATTTTTTCAGCAAAACCTCACTTGCAAAGATGCTCCAGCAAAATTTTTATCCCTATGCCAATGAGGACGATTCCACCAAACAATTCAGCAGGTATGTTGAACCGATGGCCGTAGTGATGGCCGATAAATAGGCCAAGAGCAGAAAAAAGAAAGGATGCGGCGCCAATCATCAGAATGGACAACCATAGGTCGATGCGCATGAAAGCAAAAGAAACGCCCACTGCCAATGCATCAATGCTGGTCGCCAAAGCCAATGTCAGAACAACCCTGAGCTTGAACGGATTCAGGCTTTTTTCGTCCGGATGCACAAAGAAGTTTTCCCAGATCATCCGACCACCTAAAACAACCAGAATTCCAAAGGAAATCCAATGGTCGAACGTTTCGATCAGGTGTTGGAACGTACTTCCAGCCAGCCAGCCCAGTAAGGGCATTACAGCCTGAAAAAGACCGAAGAAAAAAGCCACCCTCAACGCCGGCCCGTATCTGAAAGGCTTCATGGCAATGCCGCAAGCAATGGAAACGGCAAAACAATCCATCGCTAATCCAATGGCAATGAGGATGATGTCTGTAAGGTTCATAGAGGTCGGCTTTTTTCAATTTCGAAGCGTTAAAGGTAGTTTTTTTTGTTTTGAATCTCTTATCTTTGTGTCCAAAATTCGCTGTATGACCTTCGAGCTACTGGCCCTAGACACCAAATCAAATGCACGGGCCGGATTGATTCAAACCGATCACGGACCCATTGAAACACCCATCTTCATGCCGGTGGGTACGGTCGGTTCCGTCAAAGCAGTACATCAAACTGAACTGGTCAATGAAATCAAGGCTCAGATCATACTCGGTAATACCTACCACCTCTTTCTGAGACCAGGTCTGGACATCCTCGAACGAGCAGGTGGATTGCACCAATTTAATTCTTGGCACAAACCCATTTTGACCGACAGTGGCGGTTTCCAGGTCTTTTCGCTGGCCCATCGTCGCAAGATCAAAGAGGAAGGTGCCACCTTTCAATCCCATATTGACGGTTCCAAACATCTGTTCACGCCTGAAAACGTGATGGATACCCAGCGTACCATCGGTGCCGACATCATCATGGCCTTTGACGAATGCACACCGGGTACCGCCGAATTCGACTATGCCCGTAAATCGATGGAAATGACCCACCGCTGGTTGGACCGATGTATCGACCGCTTTGACCAGACGGAACCCAAATACGGATATAATCAGGCCTTGTTCCCCATCGTACAGGGTTGTGTCTATCCGGAACTTCGCAAACGCTCAGCTGAATGCATCGCCTCCAAAGGCAGGGAAGGCAACGCCATAGGCGGCTTAGCTGTCGGTGAGCCTACCGAAAAAATGTATGAAATGATCGAATTGGTCAATGAAATACTGCCGAAGGATAAACCCCGCTATCTGATGGGTGTCGGTACCCCTGCCAACATACTGGAAGGCATCGAAAGGGGCGTGGATATGTTTGACTGCGTGATGCCTACCCGCAACGGCCGCAACGGTATGTTGTTCACCCGTAACGGCATCATGAACATGCGCAACCACAAATGGCTGGACGACTTTTCACCCATCGACCCCGAAGGAACTGCAACGGTGGACACCCTTTATTCCAAGGCTTATCTGCGCCATTTGTTCATATCAAACGAACTGTTGGGCCTTCAAATCGCTTCCATTCACAACCTGGCCTTTTACCTCTGGCTAGTGGGAGAAGCCCGAAAACACATTATCATCGGTGATTTTTCCAGTTGGAAAGACCAGATCCTAAAAAAAGTCACTGCACGATTATAATCGAAGGAAATGGCATTCAGAAAGAAAAAATACGAGCATCCCGACAAGGTGACAGAACGTGATTCGATTTTCCGTCTGAAGCGCCTGGACAGCTACATCATAGCCAAGTTCCTGGGAACTTTTTTCTTTTGCATCACTCTGATCATGGCTATTGTGGTCGTTTTTGATTTTAATGAGAAGATCGATAAATTCATGGGTCACGATGCCACGGCACATGAAATCTTCTTTCATTATTACCTGAATTTCATACCCTATTTCGGAGTGCGTTTCAGCCCCTTGTTCATCTTCATCTCTGTCATCTATTTCACTTCTAAAATGGCCAGTGATACCGAAATCATAGCCATTCTGGCCAGCGGCGTAAGCTTCAGGCGCTTGATGCGTCCCTATATAATGGCGGCAGGTTTTCTGGCATTGATGACCTTTGCACTGAATTCATTCTGGATACCCGTTGCCAATAAGACACGACTGGCTTTTGAAGATAAATATGTCAAAAAAATCACTTCCGATTACACCCGACACATACAAATGGAAGTGGAACCAGGAGTCATCATGTATATAGACCGTTTTGAGAAATCCAGCAATACGGGGTATGACTTCTTTCTCGAGAAATACGAAGGAATGATGTTGGTTTCCAGATTGACCGCCAATCGGATACAGGAAGACAGCACCTATCGCTGGAGTTTGTCCGAATACTTGATACGCGATTTCAACGGCTTGAATGAAACCATTACCAAAGGAGCTACCCTGGACACGTGCATTCAAGTCAAACCGGAAGAATTCTTCATCGTTAAAGGCTGGAGCGAACAACTCACCACTCCCGAGCTGAAGGCCTATCTGGACAGGCAGGCGCTCAGGGGAGTAGCCAACATCAAGGAATACAGCGTGGAATACAACCGGCGGTTTTCTTTCCCCTTCTCTGCCTTCATACTGACCCTGATTGGCGTATCTCTTGCTTCCAGAAAAGTCAGAGGCGGCATGGGCTTGCATCTGGGGCTAGGCATCGCCATCAGTTTTGCGTACATCATGTTCGACACCGTTTCAGGCAGTTTTGCGGAGGGAGGTGATTTATCACCCGGTCTGGCCGTCTGGTTGCCGAACATTCTGTTTGCATTCGTAGGATTTTACCTTTATATAAAGGCTCCAAAATAATTTTTCTTAAACCTAACAATCTAACCTTAAATTCGAATTCATGAGCAGAAGAGTCATCGGCATTCATGAGAAAATGCCAATTCTGGAGAGTATTCCACTCAGTCTACAGCACCTGACCGCTATGTTTGGTGCTACCATCCTGGTTCCCATCTTGTTGGGTGTGGATCCGTCCATCGCCTTATTGATGAATGGCATCGGTACGCTAATTTATTCCTGGGTCACCAAAGGTGGCATCCCTGCCTATTTGGGTTCCAGCTTTGCCTTTATCGCCCCGGTCATGCTCATTTCTGCCAATTACGGCGGTTTTGCTCATGCACAGTCCGGCTTCATTTTCTTCGGTTTGTTTTTCGTCGTTATTTCCTGGGTAGTTTACAAATGGGGAATCAAATGGATTGACGTCGTTATGCCTCCCGCTGTCATGGGCGCTGTGGTAGCCATTATCGGTCTTGAACTGGCCCCGGTAGCTGCCCGTCAGGCAGGTTTGGCGCCTTGGCCAGCCAATGTCGGTCAAGTGGTTGCTGCCTACACTCCCGACACGAACACGTTGATCGTGTCGCTGTTCACGCTTTGTATCGGCATCATCGGTTCCGTTTTGTTCAAACGTTTTCTGGCGGTCATTCCAATTCTATTTGCCGTTTTGGCAGGCTATCTACTTGCCCTTGCCATGGGTATGGTGGACACCGCCGCCATCAGCAATGCCGCCTGGTTTGCACTTCCGAAATTCCAGGCTCCCGTCTACGACACCAACGCCATCCTGATCATCGCCCCGGCTTGTATCGTGGTTTTGGCTGAACACATCAGTCACCTAATCGTGACGGGAAAGATCACGGAAACAGATCTGATGAAGAAACCAGGTTTGCACCGTTCTTTGCTGGGTGATGGCATATCCAACATTATTTCGGGTTTCACGGGTTCACCCCCCAATACGACATATGGTGAAAACATTGGCGTCATGGCCATCACGCGCGTTTATTCCGTTTGGGTCATCCGTGGTGCAGCCATTCTGGCCATCGCCTTCTCCCTGATCGGAAAAGTTTCCGCAGCCATTTCGACCATCCCTGGTCCGGTTATGGGCGGTATCACGATGTTGCTGTACGGCGTCATTGCCGTTCAAGGTTTCCGTATTTTTGTGGAACAAAAGGTTGACTTCAGCAAAAACAGCAACATGGTACTGGGTGCAATCACGTTCGTAGTGGGTGTCAGTGGCGCCAGCATCATGATCGGCTCCGTGGAACTCAAGGGTATGGCTTTCGCCGCCATCGTCGGTGTAGTCCTTTCACTGATTTTCTGGGGTTTCAAGAAATTGAAACTGATGAACGAGGAGGTGTAGGCTTCACTATCATTGATCTGCACAAAAAAACCACGCTGTTTCAGGGTGGTTTTTTTGTGATCTAAACTTCTGATTTCTAAAAAGTTCATTATCTTCGCCTGAAACAAACCTGAATTTGACTATGTACGCCTTCAAGTTGTTGATTCAGAACACCCAGCGTTTCATTCTCACAGCCATGGGCGTGGGTGTGATTTTGTTTTTCCCCATGATCATTAGTCTGATAAGTTCCATTTTGCCCATTCAAAAGATTCGGAAAATCTATCCCCTGGAAGTGTTCATGTCCTGAAAAAGGCTGTCCTTTTAGGGCAGCCTTAGGTATTTATTTGGTTTTGTTTCCTGACTCGCAGTGTACTTTCAGGTCAACCGGGTTTTCCACCAGTTCCTTTAGCAGCGCGATGTCCAGTACTTCCTGCACATCTTTGACAAAATGGAAGGTAAGCCCTTTCAGGTAGATTTCCTTGATGTCGGCAATGTCCTTTCGGTTTTCTTCCGACAGGATGATTTCCCTGATGCCAGCCCGTTTGGCCGCCAGTATCTTTTCCTTGATGCCGCCTACCGGCAGAACCCTTCCACGGAGCGTGATCTCACCGGTCATGGCCAAATTCTTGCGAACCCTTCGCTGAGTGAAAGACGAAGTCAGCGACGTCACCATCGTGATGCCTGCAGAGGGGCCGTCTTTGGGGATGGCACCTTCCGGTACATGAACGTGGACATTCCAGTTTTCAAAAATGCAATCGTCTATGCCTAACCGAGAGGCATGAGACTTGATATATTCCAGCGCGATTACGGCAGATTCTTTCATCACATCGCCCAAGTTACCGGTCAGCGTCAGTTTCTGCGCTTTACCTTTGCTAAGGCTGGATTCTATGAATAAAATCTCACCACCAACGGCGGTCCAGGCAAGGCCAGTCACTACTCCTGCATAATCGTTACCCTGATAGCGGTCGCGTGTGAATTCGACCATGCCCAGGTAATCCCTGAGTTTTTCAGGCGTGATGGTTTCCGTGAAGTTGTCGTCAACGGCAATTTTCCCAGCCACTTTGCGCATGATCTTGGCAAGCTTCTTGTCAAGTTCTCGAACGCCCGATTCTCTAGTGTACGATTCGATGATTTCTTTGAGGGCCGGCTTGTTGATCTGAAGTTTCTCCTTTTTGATGCCATGGTTGTCCATTTCCTTGGGAATCAAATGTTTGTGGGCAATTTCCACTTTTTCTTCAGCCAGATAACCTGAAATATCGATGATTTCCATACGGTCTCTCAACGGCGGCGAAACGGCACTCAGGTTGTTGGCTGTAGCGATGAACAGCACCTTGGAAAGGTCGTAATCCACATCGATGAAATTGTCGTGGAACGTGTTGTTCTGTTCAGGATCCAGCACTTCCAACAGGGCAGAGGAGGGATCCCCGCGGAAATCGTTGCCGATTTTATCGATTTCGTCCAGGATGAACACCGGGTTCGAGGTTCCGGCCTTGATCAAACTTTGAATGATGCGGCCCGGCATGGCGCCGATGTAGGTGCGGCGGTGGCCGCGGATTTCCGCTTCATCGTGCAGACCTCCCAGCGAAACGCGGACATATTTGCGGTTCAACGCTTCAGCCACAGATTTTCCAAGTGACGTCTTACCGACTCCCGGAGGGCCGTACAGGCAAATGATGGGCGATTTCAAGTCGCCTTTGAGTTTTAAAACAGCCAAATGTTCCAGAATGCGTTCTTTCACCTTTTCAAGTCCGAAATGATCCCTGTTCAGCACCTTTTCGGCCCTTTTCAGATTGAAATTGTCTTTGGAATATTCGTTCCAGGGCAAATCGAGCAGGTAATTCAGGTAATTGAGCTGCGTGGAATAGTCCGGTGAATGAGGGCTGGTACGTTCCAAT
>Ga0209125_1003570_pt1 | contig 10559 bp, 10 predicted proteins | sample BarGraIncub1131A_FD_184503 | JGI IMG/M metagenome (GOLD analysis project Ga0209125, IMG submission 184503) | Arctic peat soil microbial communities from Barrow, Alaska - Barrow Graham LP Incubations 11-31A (SPAdes) (version 2) | ecosystem: Environmental > Terrestrial > Soil > Wetlands > Peat... | reverse complement strand
GCCAGCTTCTTCTAATTTTTTTGTAATTAAAGTTAATCTTTCAAAATCAAGTTTAGGTTCACCTTTGAATTTATATGCACCATGGCTTGTTCCTATAGCTATAGCTAAAGAATCTATACCAGTTCTTTTTACATAATCTACTGCTTGTTCTGGATCAGTATAAGTTGCGTCAGCAGCAGAAACGTTAACAGAATCTTCAACTCCAGCAAGTTTTCCAAGTTCAGCTTCAACTACGACACCTTTAGAATGAGCATAGTCAACTACTTCTTTAGTTGTGCGTACATTTTCTTCATAATCAAAATGAGAACCATCATACATTACTGACGTAAATCCAGCATCTATTGCAACCTTTACTTGAGCTAAATCTGAACCATGATCTAAGTGAAGTGCAATATCAAGACCAGAGTCCTCTACAGCTGCCTCTACCATTTTTCTTAGGTAAGTTGGCCTTGCATATTTCATAGCGCTACCTGATACTTGAAGTATAACAGCTGACTTGTATGTTGTACAAGCGTCAATAACTCCTTGAATTATCTCCATGTTGTTAATGTTAAAAGCACCAATTGCGTACTTTCCGTCGGAAGCTTCTTTAAACATTTTTGTAGTAGTAACTAAAGCCATATTAATTCCACCTTTCAAATTTTGTAACATGGACATATATTGTCCATACGGGACTTTTGTGATATATTATAATTATAAGCTATAATTGGACTATTTTCTACCCTTTTACTATAAATGATTTTAACAAATAAAAAACATTAAAAAATATTACTAATAGACACTTTTTCATGGGCCTTTATATGATCTACAAGATGTTTTAAAACATGGACAGTGGCGAGGCCCTCAGACTTATCTTCGTTTTTTATATATTGAGTTAATTTTAAAGTCTCTGTATCTATATAATCTAGGTCTTCATGATGTGTATATAAGGTTAAAAATTTAGAGGTTTTGTTCCACTCATCTATATAATTTAGTGATAAACTATATGCATCTTTGTACTTCTCATTAATTATATAGCTTTCTAGTGTAGAATTCAAATTTTGCAAATGAATGCAACTGCGGTTAATATAAGTGGATGATAAAAATATTCCCACAATCATTATAACAAATAAGGCAAAGGCTATCAGAACGTTTTTCATTTTATCTTTTCTTTACCCTCCTTAAGTTGAAAATAAAACTTATTATTAGAGTCAAGCATTCCTATGAAAAGGTCATTTGCATCAGAAATTTTATGCCTTTTTAATATATTATTTAGCCAAGTTTCATCTTTTTTTATATGGTATAAATTTTTAAAATTTATATTCCCATCCATAATTAAAGGTATAGGCAAGGATTCTTGATTTATGGTTATATTTAAATCATTCTTAGTTGCATTTGATTGCCCAGTCTTTGGAAGTATGGATAATTCACCACTAGTTTCTAATATAGCGTATTGAATATCAGATAAGTTGAAGTACCCTTTTAATCTAAGTTCTTCTAATAAATCATTAATATTGAATCTTTGATATCTGAGCTCTTTAATATCAATTTTTCCGTTTTTTATTAATATACTTGGATTGCCTGTTAATATTCGCCTAGCCTTTTCACTTTTGATTTCAATATATGACGTAGCTACTTGGAGAAATAGTAAGGTGACTATTGGTATAAGCGCATGTATAAGAGGTATTCTTATATCTTCCATAGGATAGGTAGCAAGATCAGAAATCATTAATGCAATTACCAGTTCAAAAGGTTCAAGCTGTCCTATTTGCTTTTTTCCCATCATCCTCATTATAAATATTACTGCGAAGTATAAGAAAAAAGTCCTGATTACTAGAATAAACATAATGTCACCTCTTTACTATATAATGTATATGTTTTGTTTAAATAGAAAAATTATAAGGGGGACATGATACATTTTTTTAATATTAACGTATAATAGTACTAATCACTAAAAAATAGGGGATGATTGTATGATGGGTTTCAATATAGAACTTAAAGATGGTAGAGATGTTTTAGTTGAAGAGGGGACTACATTTGATACTGTAATTAAAGAAAATAATCTATTAAATGGTTTACCAGTAGTATTAGGTAAATTAAACAATAAATTTTATGAGCTAGGATGTACTATATCAAATGATGGTAAATTTGAGCCTATAGATATTACAAGTAGAATTGGAATGATGACATACGTTAGAACCCTTCAGTTTGTACTCATAAAAGCAATTTCTGAATTGTTCCCTAAAGCTAAAATTTCTATCCAGCATTCTTTAAGTAAAGGATTGTTTGGAGAAATTCATAAAACTTTAGCACTAGATATTGATGATATATATGAGATAAAAAGTAGAATGAGTGAAATAATAAAAGCGGATATTCCTATAAGAAGAATAGCATTTTCAAAAGCAAGAGCTGTAGAAATTTTTATGGAATATGACATGCAAGATAAAGTTAAGCTTTTAAAATATGTTACAGCAAAAGAAATAAAACTTTATGAAATAGATGGTAGATATGACTATTTCTATGGCCCTATGGCATATTCAACAGGAGTAGTAAAGACATTTGATTTAATGTATTATGAGCCAGGGTTTATATTAAGATATCCAACGTCTGATGAGCCAAATAAAATTCCTAAATTTCAAAAACACGAAAAATTAGCTAAAATATTTTATGAGGCCGCACAATGGGGAGAAATACTAGGGGTTGGAAGTGTTGGTGCACTAAATGATGAGGTAGTGAATGGTGATATTGTTAATCTAATTAGAGTGGCTGAAGCACTTCATGAGAAAAAGATCGCCTATATTGCTGATATGATTCATAAGCAGGAGCAGGTGAAGTTAGTGCTTATAGCAGGACCTTCCTCTTCAGGAAAAACTACTTTTTCAAGAAGACTGGGTATTCAAATGAGTGTAAACGGATTAATACCAATATTTGTTTCACTAGATGATTATTTTCTTAATAGAGAATTCACTCCAAGAGATGAACATGGAGAGTATGATTTTGAGTCTATATATGCTTTAGATTTAGAACTATTCAACAAGGATCTGGAATTATTACTTCAAGGTAAAGAAACCGAAATACCGAGTTTTAATTTTAAGACCGGGAAAAGAGAATGGCTTGGAAATAAAATTAAAATACCTAAAAATGGAGTTATGATTGTAGAAGGAATACATGGATTAAATGAAATTTTAACTTCATCTATACCTAAGAGCAGTAAATTCAAAATATATATTAGCCCTCTAACGCAGCTTAATTTGGATGACCATAACAGAATTGCTACAACAGATGTAAGAATGGCAAGAAGAATAGTTAGGGATTATTTATCTCGTGGATATGGGGTAGAAGAGACACTGAAAATGTGGCCTTCAATAAAACGTGGAGAGGAAAAAAATATTTTTGTGTTTCAGGAGCAGGCAGATGTAATGTTTAATTCCAGTTCAGTTTACGAGCTTTGTGTACTTAAGAAGTTTGCATTAGCTGAGCTTAGTAAAATTGGTGAAGAAAGTCCAGTGTATTTTCAGGCAAGCAGATTAAGGAGCTTTCTAAATTTTTTTAAAGATGTAGACAAAGATTTAGTACCAGATAATTCAATAATCAGAGAATTTACTGGGGGGAGTTGTTTTTATAAATATTAAATTATCATGTATACGCTTAGCTAAATAATTACAAAAGAATAAGGAGAAAAAAATGAAAAACTATAGTGCATTTGACATAATAGGGCCAATTATGATAGGGCCATCAAGTTCCCATACAGCTGGGGCAGCGAGGCTTGCAAAAATTGCTTCTATAATAGCAGGAAAAGGTATAAAATCAGTTAAATTTGTTTTACATGGGTCTTTTGCTAAAACTTATAAAGGTCATGGAACTGATAGAGCCTTAATTGCAGGAATTTTAGGAATGGATCCTTGGGATGATAGACTAAAAAATTCTATGGTCATAGCTAAAGAGCGAGGGCTCATTATAGAGTTTGATTTCGAAAATTTGGGAGATGTTCATCCTAATACAGTAAAGTTTGTCATAACAAAAAAAAGTGGAAGAATAGTTGAAATTATTGGTTCATCTGTTGGTGGAGGAAATATTCTAATTTTTGAAGTCGATGGGCAAGCAGTTGAATTTACAGGTAACTCTCCGACAATTATAATTAGTCATAAAGATACTCCTGGTATGATAGCGAAAGTAAGTACCATATTATACAATGAAGATATTAACATAGCCTTAATGAAGGTTTATAGAAATAGTAGAGGATTAAAAGCTGCTATGGTGTTTGAGACAGATACCATTGTTCCAGATAATGTTCTTTATAAGATTAAGCACATGGAAAATATTTACAATATAAGAGAAATATCGCCGGTACCACAGTCATAATATAGATAGGAATGTTAAGGAGGAAATAATTGTGGTTGTAAACAAAGGAATAAACCTTATACATATATGTGAAGAAAAAAACATACCCATTTGGGAATATACAATAATGTGTGAGCAAGAAGAAAGTGGATTTGCGAGAAGCAAAATTGTTGAAAAGATGAGGAAAAATCTAAATGTAATGAGGGAAGCCGCAGAATATGGTCTTACAAATGAAACTAGATCAATAAGCGGGTTAATAGGAGGGGATGCGATTAAATTAAACAAGTATTCGGCAACTGGAAATACTCTGACAGGTGAATTTATGATAAAAGCAATGGCAAGAGCTGTTTCTTGCTCAGAAGTAAATGCAACCATGGGTAAAATAGTTGCTGCACCTACAGCTGGTTCTTGCGGAATACTTCCAGCAGTAATTATTACAGCAGGAGAGAAGTTAAATAAAACGGAAGATGAGTTAATTAATGCGTTATTTACGGCGTCAGGTGTAGGAATATTAATAGCTAAGAATTCCTCGCTTTCAGGAGCCGAAGGTGGATGCCAGGCTGAATGTGGGTCGGCTGCGGCTATGGGCGCCGCGGCTGTAGTTGAAATGATGGGTGGTACTCCAGCTATGGCGATTGATGCAGCTGCTATTGTAATAAAAAACATTTTAGGATTAGTATGCGACCCTGTTGCGGGACTAGTTGAAGTACCTTGTGCTAAACGAAATATAGCAGGAGCTGTAAGTGCTTTAACTACTGCGGATCTTATTATGAGCGGTGTTACAAGTAGAATACCTTTCGATGATGTTGTGATTGCTATGTATAATGTAGGAAGGCAATTACCTTGCGAATTAAGAGAAACTGCTATGGGTGGTCTTGCAACTACACCTACAGGACTAAAACTTGCAAAAGAGATCTTATTAAAACAAAGTAATCTAAAATAAAGAGAATATTTTGATTCATCATTTTTCATTTGCCGTGGCATAATCTGATTTATGCAATAATATAATTAAACTAAAAGGTGATTATTTGACACGTAGAAGAGTAATTCAGAATTATTACAGCGATATAAATAATTTAGCAGATATCTTAGGTAAACTGGTTGGTTCTTATAGGCTATTAATAGGTGGGGCAGATGAATTAAATAAAATTGCACTTTCTAAAAAAAGTGAGGTTAAAGATGCCCTCAAAAGAGCTGACCAACTGGGGGACATTATTGATGAAACAATAAAGGTACTAGATGATGCGAGCTTTAGCTACATGTCTTATTGCAATATGAAAACCGAAGTTATGAAAGGGAAAATTAAAATAGAGTATATTGAAACAGAAATTGATGAGGAGTTAAGATTAAAAGAGTAAATTATTTTGTTCCATATGCCTAAAGAAAGTGCGAGAATTATTTCTCACACTTTCTTTATTTTTAATTTACTTATCATAAGATAAGAGAGTATAAATATAATAATAATAGTAAGTGGGAAATTATGAGGTGAGTTTAAAGTGACTAAAGCATAGAGCGCTACAAGCATTCCAGCCAAAGTGATAGGAATTCCCGAATAAACATTATCGAATTTTGAGTTATTATATCTTGCTAGTCTATATGCACCAGCCACAGGGAAAACTAGAAAACAAATATAGCCCAAATAACTTAAAGAAATGAAATTATATAAACTAAATATAAGTACAGATGGTGCAACGCCAAAAGATACTAAATCGGCTAATGAATCTAATTCTTTTCCTAAATCGCTAGATACTTGTAGTAAACGGGCTACTTGACCATCATATCTATCCATAATGCCTGCAAGTAATATGAAAATTGCAGATAATTTGTAATTAGCATCAAATGTCATTAATAAGGATAATAAACCGAAAATTAAATTTCCAAAGGTAAGTACGTTAGGTATCGAAGATTTTTTCATTAAACATCACTCCTAAAATAATCAAATTTAAATATTATATTATATTATATATATTTTATAAAAAGCATCTTTATTATACATCATTTAGTAGCAATATTTAAGTATGATGATCATATATTTTATTTTATTCAAAATGGAAATGTATAGGTGTAGTAAAAAAATATTAATATTAATTTTTCTTTATGGTTAGAATAAGTAATAATTGTTATTAAAACTAATGAAGGACCGAAGGAGGATTATAAAATGAAAATTTGTGAAATAATGACCAAAGACGTTATAAGTCTATCGGTAGATGATACAGCCGAGCATGCAGCTGAACTTATGAAAGAGTATAATGTAGGATCAATTCCAGTAAATGCAGATGAGCGAGGAGTGGTAGGTATTGTAACAGATAGAGACATTATACTAAGGTGCACTGCAGTAGGTAAAAATATAAAAACAAAAAAAGTTCGTGAAATTATGACTTCCAACCCAGTAGTTGTAGATGAAAACATAAATGTGGATGATGCTGCTAGAATTATGAGCGAAAGGCAAATAAGGAGATTACCAATAACTTCAAACAATCAACTTGTAGGAATAATTTCACTTGGCGATCTAGCATTGGAACCAAATCTTCACGAGGAGGCTACAGAAGCGCTTAGTGAGATTTCGGTGCCTTGTACACATGATATTTAATATTGCAGCTCTGCAGGAGATTATTTAATTAAGTAATAAGATAGAAATGCAAAATTACTGATTAATTATTTAGTTCATTCACTTAAGTAAAAATCCACAAGAAAATGGAATCTTGTGGATTTATTTTTAAAGAGGTATACTATATAAATAAATCATCAAATTTAGCGATATTTTAGAAGGTATTCCTAAATTTAAAAGTGAATTTCTATATTATAAAATAGTAGAATTTAAGGAGAGCGTAAATCCCCTTTTGGAGTTGTTAATGTTACAGCACCGCAGGTGATGATTTAAGCGGGGAATAGGAGAGAGTGCAATGAATAAGGTAAAATTTATTTATAACCCATATTCTGGAGAAAATACAATATCATCAGATTTAGATATGATAATAAGGATTCATCAAAAATATGAGCATATAATAGTGCCATACAGAATAGGCAATGAATATCCTATATCAGATGCTTTTTTTGATATAGATAAAGGCTATAGGTACGTTTTGATAGCAGGTGGAGATGGAACAATAGACTGCGTTGTAAATGAGATGAAAAAGAGGAATATTCATTTACCTATAGCAATTCTTCCCGCAGGTACTGCTAATGATTTCGCAAATTATATAGGTATGCCACATGATGTTGAAAAAGCATGTAATCAAATATTGAAAAGTCATGTAAAAAAAGTAGATATTGGAAAGATAAATGATAAATATTTTGTAAATGTAGCAAGTACTGGTCTATTTACTGACATATCTCAGAAAATGGATATGAATTTAAAAAATACTATTGGAAAATTGGCATACTATGTAAAAGGATTAGAACAATTGCCTAATTTTAGAAAATTAAAAATTAAGGTTTCTTCAGATGATGTTATTTTTGATGGCGATATGTATTTAATGTTAGTGTTTAATGGACAAACCGCAGGGAATTTAAAATTTGCATATAATGCCAAAGTAGATGATGGACTTTTAGATGTAATTATAATAAAGGCAGGAATTATGAAGAATATTTTAAACATTTTCATAAAAATGCTTAGAAATGAGCATCTAGAAGATGTAGAGGGAATTGTTTATTTCAAGACTAATAAATTAGAAATAGAATGCTTCGAAGACATTGTTACAGACATAGATGGAGAAAGAGGACCGGATTTTCCACTAAATATAGAATGTAAAAAAGGTGGAATATCTATATTAGGAGCTAAAATATAGTTAATTAAGCATATTTTTATATATAAATTAATAAATATTAACAGTAGCAATTTTAGGGAGAGTATGCGTTTGAGTATATATTTTTTACTGCTGTCAATAATGTGTTTATTATTATATGTAGGTATAACTTGTGGGTTGGTTTATGCGCCAAAAAAGATCAAGATAATAAGTGTTATGGCTTTAATTCTAATGACGGCTAGATACATAGCTTTAATAATTTTTTCCATTGTAAAAAGTCAAAATTATTTATATTTATTAAAACCTATAATATATACAAACTATTTTTGCATACCCATATATGGTATTCTTTCACTTTTTATGTTTTCTAGAAATAATAAAATTAAATTAAAAAAGATTTTATTTATGTGCTCTATTTTATGTGTAGCTTACTGCATTGTTATATATAAATCCTCTGCAAGCGTTAGTATATCAGATCTTTATGGATATATTTTAATATTAAAACTAGAAGACTATTGTAATATTTTCCTACTGGTATTGAATACAATTTTTTTTATTAAAGGTATTGGACTATTGAATAAAGAGTATTCTAATAAAATGGGGGCTATATGCATAGTAATATCTTCGAGTCTAACTTTATTATCAGTACTTCTAACTTTAATAGATACAAGTTTTGCATGGATATTATTAGGAGATATTGCATGGATTATAACAATAGATTATGGGTTAATAAAGTTTAAGCGGTAAAATTTTAAAAGCAGAACAAAAAAACTGGAAAGTAAAAAAACATATCTGAATATAGGTTGACCTATATTCAGATATGTTTTTAATTTTTTATCATTGACGCGATCTATGATTATTTTTTTTAGTGTTTTTTAATACGCCCTTATGAACGGGTTTTGATGTATTTTTAGAAGTGATTTTAGAAGTTGGTTTTAAATTGGTTTTTAAATCGGTATTTGAAGTAACTATCGACGCAGTCGTCGAAGTGATTACTTTAGAATGCTTTTTTCTTGAAAATTTAGCATTTGCCTTTATAGGTCTCGGTGGTATTAAAGACTTTTTATCAAAGCCAATTAAATCTTCCCTACGAGCTTTTATGAGCGCTTCTTTTACAATGCTATAGTTTTCTGGATTTTTAAATTGAAGCAAAGCTCTTTGCATATTTTTTTCCTTTTGCTCATTTGGAACATAAACCTTCTCATTCGTGAAAGGATTAATTCCAGTGTAGTATATTGTGGTAGATAAACTACCAGGTGTTGGGTAAAAGTCTTGGACTTGTTCTGGAGTGTAGCCCATTTCTTTGATGTATTCTGATAATTTAATAGATTCTGTCAAGTCACTACCAGGGTGGCTTGACATAAAATACGGAACTAAAAATTGATCTTTATCTATTTTTTTATTGAATTCAAAATATTTTTTTACGAAACGATCATATACTTCTTTTTTTGATTTTCCCATTTGGTCTAATACCTTGTCACTAATGTGTTCGGGTGCTACTTTTAATTGACCACTAATATGATGTTCACATAATTCTTCGAAGAATTTAGTATTTTTATCAAAAATAAGATAATCGTATCTTATTCCAGAACGAATAAAAACTTTTTTAATGTTAGGTAGTTCTCTTACCTTTCTCAATACACCTAAATATTCAGTGTGATCAATGATAAGATTTTTACAAGGAGTGGGATACATGCATTGTTTATCTCTACATACACCTACTTTTTCTTGGATTTTGCAAGCTCTATGTCTAAAATTTGCAGTAGGGCCCCCAATGTCGTGAATGTACCCTTTAAAATTTTTAAGGGTAGTCAAGAGCTTCGCTTCATCTATAATAGATTGCTGGCTCCTATTTTGAATAACTCTACCTTGATGAAATGTTAAAGCACAAAATGCACAGCTACCAAAACAACCTCTATGACTGGTTATAGAAAATTCAACTTCAGTTATTGCAGGGATACCACCTTTATCTTCATATATAGGATGATATGTTCTAGTGTATGGTAAATCGTAAGTTATATCCATTTCACTTTGAGTTAATGATATTTGGGGGGCATTTTGAACGATGTATCGATCATTATGCTTTTGAACAACTACTTTTCCTCTTATGTCATCTTGTTCTAATGACTGTAATTTAAAACTTTTGCCATATGCGTTTTTGTCTGTGGAAACCTCTTCAAAAGAAGGTACTTCTATGAAATCTTTAAGTTCACTAATATCTTTTGAAGCATATACTGTTCCTAGCAGAGTAGTCATCTTGTCTATGCTCATACCATACCTGAAAAGGTTAGCCATTTCAACTATAGTTTTTTCTCCCATACCATAAATTAATAAATCAGCTTTTGCATCAATTAATAAGCTTCTCCTAACTTTATTGTCCCAATAATCGTAATGGGCAAATCGACGCAAACTTGCTTCTATACCACCGATTATAATCGGAACATTTTTAAAGGCTTCGCGAGCACGATTACAATACACAATTACTGCTCTATC
>Ga0209125_1003569_pt1 | contig 10559 bp, 7 predicted proteins | sample BarGraIncub1131A_FD_184503 | JGI IMG/M metagenome (GOLD analysis project Ga0209125, IMG submission 184503) | Arctic peat soil microbial communities from Barrow, Alaska - Barrow Graham LP Incubations 11-31A (SPAdes) (version 2) | ecosystem: Environmental > Terrestrial > Soil > Wetlands > Peat... | reverse complement strand
GGATTCGAACCCCCGGAGGTATGACCCTCAACGGTTTTCAAGACCGCCGCAATAGACCACTCTGCCAACTCTCCAGGATGCAAAAGTACATAATAATTCGATTCTGCAAAGAAATAATTGAAAAAAGTCTTGCTATATAGGGTATACAGGCCGAATAAGTGACGATATATTGAATTTAATTCCACCTTACTTTACAGAAACTCTTAACTTTGCACCCTATTAAATGACCGTAAATGATTATTTTTCAGAAAATATTTTTAGGATCTGTTTATCTGTTATCACTGCTTCCCTGGCGTATACTCTACTTCATCAGCGATTTTATTGCCTTTGTGTTATATTTTATTGTCGGTTACCGCAAAGAAGTGGTTTATGAAAACCTAAACAATTCTTTTCCTGATAAATCAAAGAAGGAAATCAGGAAAATTGCTCATCAGTATTATCGGCATATTGCTGATATAATGATCGAAACGATTTGCGAAGAGAAGATGAGAAAAAACTATAAGCGCCATATATATTTTAAAAATCAGGATTTATTGCATCACCTTTATAATACTGGAAAAAGCGTTATGTTGGTTGGTGGTCATACGGGCAATTGGGAATGGGTAGGCATCACGATGCAAGCTTTATGCCCTTTCAATTCAAGGGGAATAATTAAACCGCTTTCCAGTCCCTTTTTCAATGCCTATGTAGAAAATTTACGTAACAAATATTCTTCCGGAATTATTCCTTTCAAACAAACTCTTCGGGCAATGGTCTCGTCAAAAGACAAGCAATTTTTGTACATGCTTGCCAATGATCAGACTCCTCACAGGGATGAAATCCGATATTGGACAAACTTTCTGAATCAACCGACTCCCGTCTTTTTGGGTACTGAGAAAATTGCAAAGGCGCTGGATATGCCGATTGTTTTTTTTAACTGTTACAGGGTAAAACGCGGCGTTTACGAAATGGAATTAACGCCTATTACAGAAACGCCAAAACTTTCAGAAGAATTCGAGATTACCCAAAAACATGTTGCATTACTGGAACAAGCCATTCTGAAAAGACCTTATAACTGGTTATGGTCGCATCGCAGATGGAAATATAAAGACGAATATCCCAAATATCTGGAACAACAAGCTAATATAACTCAATGAAAGTCAAAACAGCTGTAGTCATTCTCAACTGGAATGGGAAACGTTTCCTGGAACAGTTTCTGCCATTGGTGATAGCCAGAAGCCATGATCAGGCTACAATTATTGTAGCTGATAATGCTTCGACCGATGATTCTGTGGAAATGTTACAGCATAATTTCCCCGGTGTCGAAATAATAGTCAACCCAACTAATGCAGGTTATGCCGGAGGATATAATCAAGCTTTAAAACAGATAGATGCAGAATATTATATTTTACTTAATTCAGATATCGAGGTAGGAGAAAACTGGATTGAACCTGTTATTGCGATGATGGATGCCGACAAGTCAATTGCAGCCTGTCAGCCTAAGATTCGTTCTTACTTTGATCGTGAAAGTTTTGAATATGCAGGAGCAGCAGGTGGATTTCTGGATACGTTTGGTTATCCTTTTTGCAGGGGGCGCCTGTTTCAAACAATCGAAAAGGACAATGGCCAGTTTGATGATCCTTGTGAAATATTCTGGGCAACGGGAGCATGTATGTTTATAAGGGCGGAGATATTTCATGCTGCAGGTGGGTTTGATGCTGATTTCTTTGCACACATGGAAGAGATCGATCTTTGCTGGCGTATCAAGAATATGAAATATAAGGTGATGTATTGTCCTGATTCAATTGTTTACCATATAGGAGGAGGAACACTACCTAAAAAATCACCCAGGAAGACGTATCTGAATATGCGTAACAATCTCTATCTCCTGTTTAAGAATCTGCCAACGTATAAACTCTTTCCGATTCTCTTTGCCCGTTTTATACTTGATGGAATAGCATCATTTAAGTTTTTGATAGATGGAGGCCATGGCGATTTTATGGCAGTCGTGAATGCACATATGAGCTTTTATGCCAACATCAACAAATTATGGCATAAACGATACAACATTCAACCTTATACATCAGGAATATTTCATGGAAATATCGTGTGGGAATACTATGTGATGAGAAGACAAACATTTAAAGAACTGCCTGATAGATTTTTTAAGAAAACATCATAGTTGGCGGGTAAAATAGAATTTATTTATGACACTGATTATAACACTTTAACAATAAATCAATGAAGCCGTTAATAATGAAAAAAATTAGCAGACATTTCGCTGTATATGTAACTATTATTCTGCTTCTATTTGCAGGAACTGTTTTTGGTCAAAAAAGCAAAGCAAGCTTTTCTAAAAAAGCACAAACCTCTTCTGAAATGAATGTCTTTATTGAAAAGCTAATTTCGAAAATGACATTGGAAGAAAAAATAGGCCAGATGAATCAGATTGCCGGTGACGATGCTGTTACCGGGCCTGTTAATCCATCCAGCAGTAAAGGAGAAGATCTCAGAAAAGGGTATATCGGCTCCATACTAAATATGGATGGCGCCGCAAAAACACGACAACTGCAAAAAATTGTTGTTGAAGAATCACGACTAGGCATACCACTCATTATTGGTTTCGATGTTATTCACGGTTATAAAACTATATTTCCCATTCCACTGGCAGAAGCTGCAAGTTGGGATCTGGATATCATTCAACGTTCTGCACGTATTGCCGCTACCGAGGCCTCGGCAGTTGGAATCTGCTGGACCTTTGCCCCCATGGTTGATATTGCGCGGGATGCACGCTGGGGCCGGATAGCTGAAGGCGCTGGTGAAGATCCATTTTATGGTGCTAAAGTTGCAAAAGCAAGGGTACAGGGATTTCAGGGTAATGACCTGCGTTCAAATACCAGCATTGCTGCTTGTGCAAAACATTTTGCCGGGTATGGTGCTGCTGAAGGTGGATTGGATTATAATTCATCAGATATACCTGAACGAACACTGAGAGAATTTTATTTACCACCATTCAAAGCGGCTGCTGAAGCCAAAGCTGCGACATTTATGAATGCATTTAATAACCTTAACGGTATACCTGCCACCATAAATGAATTGCTCGTTAAGCAGATCCTGAAAAATGAATGGAATTTCAAAGGCTTTATTGTATCTGATTATAATTCGATTGCTGAACTGATAGCCCATGGTGTAGCAGCCAATAAAAAAGATGCTGCTGAGCTTGCTGCCAATGCCAAATGTGATATGGATATGGACAGTCATTCATACAGAAATGAATTGGTAAACCTGGTTAAGGAAGGGAAAGTTTCGATGGCAATTATTAATGAAGCCGTAAAACGTATTCTAACTGTAAAATATGAATTAGGATTGTTTGAAAATCCTTATAAATATTGCGACGAGACAAGAGAAAAAACAGCGTTATTAAAGCCTGAATCGATAGCTGCTGCAAGGGATGGAGCAAAAAGATCCATTGTTTTATTAAAGAATGAAAATCAGGTTTTACCATTAAATAAACAGATAAAAAATCTTGCCGTAATAGGCCCTCTTGCAGATAATCGGAAAGAAATGCTGGGATGCTGGTTTGCTAAAGGTGATGCTAAGAATGTAGTCACTGTTTTACAAGGGATAAAGTCTGCAGTTTCACAAAATACAACTGTTTATTATGCAAAGGGATGTGAGATAAACGCTAAAAAAGATGAAAATTTTAGTGAAGCTTTAGAAATTGCATCCAAAGCAGATGCGGTAGTAATGGTTGTTGGAGAACCTGGTGAATGGACCGGAGAGGCACATTCCCTCACTGATATTGGGTTACCCGGAAATCAGCTTGAATTGATCAAAGCCATTCATAAAACGGGGAAGCCTATGATTGTTTTATTAGCAAATGGCCGTCCTTTAACGATTGAATGGTTGGCAAATAATGTTCCCGCGATTGTAGAAACCTGGTTCTTAGGAACAGAAGCCGGAAACGCAATAGCGGATGTTTTATTTGGAGACTACAATCCTTCAGGTAAATTAACTGTATCCTTTCCTTACAATGTAGGTCAGGAACCACTTTATTACAACCATCAGAATAGTGGCAGGCCAAAAAAAGGTGATCAACTGGACATTTACAGAATAAACTATATGGATTCGCCCACTGAAGCGCTTTATCCATTTGGGTTCGGTTTAAGCTATACCTCGTTCAATTACTCAAACATAAAATTGGATAAGCCCCAAATGTCTATGAATGACAAAATTAGAGTAAGTGTTAATATAACCAATACCGGAAAAGTAGCTGGTGAAGAGGTAGTGCAATTATACCTCCACGATGTGGTGGCAACAGTTAGCAGACCGGTAAAGGAATTGAAGGGTTTTAAAAAAATAAGCCTACAGCCAGGTGAAATGAAAGAGGTTAACTTTGATATTTCTGTAGAAGATTTAAAATATTATAATCATAAAATGAAATGGTCTACCGATCCGGGTGAATTCCAGTTATTCATTGGTGGAAATTCAAGGGATCTATTACAGACTTCTTTTATGCTTACTGAAAAGTAGTTGGTTTTGCTACAAGATAAAGTAACCTGCTATTTGTCATAAGAACATTTAATGAGCTCATTGACAGATATTACCAAATATATCATCGTTAGTAAATACAATGGGATAATCCTATTGTATTTACTTAATGTTCGAGCAAGCTTTCAATAGCCAGTCGATATGAATCCATACCGAATCCCATGATGGAACCGCTGGCATTGGGTGAAATTAAAGAAATATGTCTGAATTCTTCCCGTGCAAGTATATTGCTGATGTGTACTTCTACGACAGGAACTTTAATTGCCTTAACTGCATCAGCAATGGCAATAGATGTATGGGTATAACCACCTGCATTTAAAACAATTCCATCAATATTAAATCCAAACTCATGCAATTTGTTGATAATCTCTCCTTCAACATTGCTTTGAAAATAATCAATCTCAATATTTGAATAACGCTGGCGAAGCTTCTCAAGATAACTTTCAAAAGATTGATCACCATAGATACTTTTTTCTCTCACGCCCAATAGATTAAGATTGGGTCCATTAATGATTAGAATTTTCATACACTTTGAATTGAAAGGTTTCGACTTAGTTCTCTAAAAAACTAAGCAAAAGTAGCAATTATTGAACTATCTTTGCAACCTGATTAAATGCAGGGGTGCCTCATAAAAACGGGCTGAGATCAAACCCTTTGAACCTGATACGGGTAATACCGGCGAAGGGAGATAAAAGGAGAACTTTTATAACTGGTGGCTTCTGCCCTTGTGAGCCACTTAAAAGTTTAACAAAAAACATCAAAAAAATTATGAGAAAAAATTTAATGCTCCTGATAATGGTGGTAGTTATGCCATTTTTATCGATGGCACAGTATGCTATTTCGGGTAAAGTAACGGATGGAAAAACGGGTGAAGCACTTCCCGGTGCACATGTATTAATGGAAAACACGCTCAAGTCAACAGTATCTTCACAAAACGGAATGTTCCGAATCAATCAGTTAACAAAAGGGGAATATAATCTTACGATTAGTTACGTTGGTTATGAGACACTTAAACAGAAAGTGGTTGTAGAAAATAATTCCACAATCAATATCCAGCTAATTCCCAGTGTTTATCTTCAGGATGAAGTCATTATCCAGGGAACCCGCGCTAATGAACGAACACCAATGACTGTTCAGAATATCAGTAAGGACGAAATCAAGTCACTGAATATGGGACAGGATGTGCCTTTTCTGATTAATTCTACACCTTCTGTAGTAACAACATCTGATGCCGGCACCGGGATTGGTTATACCGGAATGCGTATTCGCGGTACAGATATGAATAGAATAAATATCACAGTCAATGGAATCCCCTTGAATGAATCCGAAACACACGCTGTCTATTGGGTTGACCTGCCTGATTTTGCATCCAGCGTTGACAATATTCAGATTCAAAGAGGTGTAGGTACCTCCACAAATGGTGCAGGCGCTTTCGGGGCCACCATAAACCTTCTAACCAATAAACCCAGTACGGAAGCTTATACTGAACTTGGTCAGACATTCGGATCGTTCAACTCACGCAAGTCCACAATTTCAGCTGGTACAGGATTGATCAATAAAGGCTGGGTTGTTGAAGCACGTGCTTCAAAGATTACCTCGGATGGATATGTTGATCGTGCTAATGCCAATCTTAATTCAATTTATGGCTCTGCTTCTTATTATGGTGTAAAAGATTTGTTCAAAGTCATCGCTTTTACGGGTCACGAAATCACTTATCAGGCCTGGAATGGTATTCCTTATGACAGTCTTAAAACGAACCGCCGCTATAATAGTATGGGTGAATATACTGACAGTAAAGGAAATATAAAATATTACAATAATGAAGTCGACAACTACAGACAGGATCATTTCCAGACTTTTTATTCTCATGAATTTAATAAGAAACTGGTTTTGAATACTGCTCTTTTCTATACAAAAGGATTCGGCTATTATGAAGAATTCAAAGAAGGCCAATCGTTCAGCAATTATGGATTAAGTGATATTCTGGTGAATGCCAATTCAATCAATATTGATGGAGAAATCATTCCCGTTACTGGAAACAAGATTGATGCAACAAATCTTATCCGTAGAAAATATCTGGACAACGATTTTTATGGATTCGTCTATTCATTGGTTTATACTGCTCCAACCAGTCGACTGATATTTGGTGGTTCGGCCAACGAGTACAATGGAAATAATTATGGTCAGATAATATGGGCTCAGTTTGCATCGAACAGTGATATTAACCATGAATGGTATCGCAGTACCGGGGACAAGACAGATTTCAATGTTTATGCGAAACTGGATCAGAAAATCAGCCGGAACCTTAATCTGTATGTCGATTTACAATATCGGGGAATTGATCACAAGATTAAGGGAACGGATGGAGATTTAAGAGACATCACTCAAAATCACTCGTTCAGTTTCTTTAATCCAAAATTTGGTTTATTCTATGATTTGAATGCAAACAATAGTCTCTATGCATCATTTGCTGTTGCCCACAGGGAACCCAGCAGGGATAATTTTACCGATGCCAACCCTGCCAAACCTGAGCCTGTAGCCGAAAAGCTAAATGACTTTGAAGCGGGCTGGGACTATAAGACCCGTGCGATAAATTTCAGCACGAATGTGTATTATATGAATTATGACAACCAGTTGGTACTCACAGGTCAGATCAATGATGTGGGTTCGGCTGTTATGGAAAATGTAAAAAACAGTTACCGGTTGGGTATAGAATTTAATACCTCGATCATTTTGAATCATCAGTTTTCATGGAAAGGCAATCTGACCCTTAGCGAAAATAAAATCAAAAACTTTAATGAGTATGTTGATGATTGGGATAATGGAGGACAGAAAATCAATGCTTTAGGAACCAAAGATTTGGCATTTTCACCGAATAGTGTTGCTTTTCAACAACTCACTTTCGCTCCGTGCAAACATTTCTCACTTGCCTTTGAAAGCAAATATGTCGGAAAACAATACATTGATAACACTTCAAGTAATGACAGATCTCTTCATGCTTATGTTGTTCACAACCTGCGCGCTGAATTTAATTTCAAAACAAAATATGTCAGGTTGGTGACTGTGACACTGGCATTGAACAACCTTTTGAATGAAAAGTATGAGACCAATGCATGGGTATATCGGTATGTAGAATCGGGACAGTACAATAAAATGGATGGTTATTTTCCTCAAGCCGGCATTAATCTAATGGGAGGAATTACACTAAAGTTCTGATAGGACATTCCCCTTTAACTTACAAACACACTAAAAAGTGCGTTTGTAATGAGAAAATGAATTATATAAAACGGCAGTTTCCCAAACGGAGCTGCCGTTTTTCATGAACCCTTCCCATTTATGAGATGAAATGAGAACAGTGGTATCCCCTTTGACTTTTAACTTAATCGGGTTAACTTTGCATTTCAATTTTCTGAAATGAGCGACAAAAGAAATAATACGAATATAAACATCAGGAACAAGATTGCTTCGTTCGAGTATTATCTTTTGGAGCAGTATGAAGCGGGCATAGTATTAAGTGGGACAGAAATTAAATCAGTTCGCGAGAGTAAAGTAAGCCTGGCAGAGGCCTATTGCACGTTTGTTGTTAATGAACTCTTCATTCGTAACATGCACATTGCAGAATATAAGTTTGGTACTGATGCCAATCATGAACCGAAACAAGATAGGAAGTTACTGCTGAACCGAAAGGAATTAAACAAAATATTTACCAAGACTAAAGAAAAAGGCCTGACTATTATCCCCGTACGAATGTTTGTGAATGAAAAGGGACTGGCTAAAGTGGTGATCGCGGTGGCAAAAGGAAAGAAACTCTATGATAAAAGGGAATCTTTGAAAACGAAGGATATGAAACGTCAATTAGATCGCAGAGATGAATAGTATGAGCATCAATACTTAATAATATGACAACACCCATTTTGAAAGTGAAAAGAATTGATTTTTATTGTACTCTCCTCAAATTATTATTTTCAAATCTATAGATATTCACACCAGTATTTTCATAACCTCCACCTTCTATTTTATGAAAATGGAAATTGTTTTGCAGTCCCTGATAGGTATAACCTTCTATTTGTTTTTCAAAGAGACGTCCATATTTCATGAGTGCTGATAAGAAATAATAGGTGATATCGAACCCGTCAAAACCATATTTCTTAACTTCGGGAAGTGTATTATATTCCTTCAGGAATTTAGAAGAGAATTTCTTAACAGATTCATCTGAAAAATCAACATATTTATTACTGTAGAGATGCATTTTAAGGTGCATCATTGAGTTGATATCCAGTTTATATTGTTCCCATGAAGCCATACCCATTACGGTCAGATCAAAATTACTGCTTATCTCATCGAGTTTACGCAGCAAGTCGGAAACGAAAACTTCATCAGTAGATAGTACAACTAAAATATTTTTCCTATCGGTTGAAAGTTTTAAGTTAAGTCCGGAAATTCCTTCAGCCACAAAAAATGATTCCTTATAATTATTTAACAAGTTCTGCTTTTTAAAAAGAGATTGTATTTCATCTTTAAACTCAGCAGCTTCATCGGTCAATTTTGATCTATCGGCTCGAATCAAAATTACGTTTGAATTGACAAAATGTTGATTTATAAATCCAGCAAGTTCGGGCATCTGTCCAGTCCCCACAGATTGCACTTTGAAGACCCAGGGTTTGGCTATAATAATTTCTTTTCGTTTGGTTAATGGATTCACTATGGGTATTTTATGCAATCCTGCATACCTGGAAGCTAATTCAAAACTCTTCGCATAAAAAGGACCAATAATCAAATCCATATCTGCTAATTCTTTCTTCTGAAAAATTGTCCTTGTTTTTTCTATGCCCTCATCACCATCTGATTCATACACAAACAATTTAACATCAAGACCTTGTTTTCTGAGCGAATCAACAGCTAATAGTGAAGCCTCATAGAATTGCACAAAAGAAAATGATTTTGGGTCTGATTGATCAACTCTTATACTATCAATATCTTCCAGATAAAAAGGTATCAACATAGCGACTTTATATTGTCCTCTTATACTTTTAACTGGTGTATCATTAGAATTTGTTTTATTTGCAGAACTCCTGGAGTCTGACGACTTTACATTGTTGTCCCTTGAATTGCCGCCATTTGATTTGATTGTTTTAAACGGAGCAGTCTCTTGTACACTTTCTGTATTTATAACCGGAATATGAATTTTCGTTCCTGATCTAAAAGAAGATATACCCGGATTTATATTCAGAATATCGTCCATGCTGACGTTGTATCTTTTTGCTATTCCGTAAAGTGTCTCACCACGCTTAATCTCGTAAACGATTTGACTATTATTTTTTGTAGTTTGAGTGACTGTAGTAGCATCTTTCTTTTTAAAAAAGGAAGCTGGTTTTTGTTTCTCTTCGGTAATAATGGTGTCTACTAAAGGGACCTTTAGAATCATATCAGTTTTTAATCCGGTTTTTAATTCAGGATTATTGGCCATGAGGTCTTCAGAAGAAACGCCATATATTTTGGTAATGCCAAATAGCGTTTGTCCTTCTTTGACAAAATGAATGTAGAATGGCTTTCCATTAAAGTTTTCTACAATCTTTGAACGTTCATTAGTACCGTTGTCTTGTGCTGAACAAGGCAATGCTACAATGAACATCAATCCCATTAATAAAAGCGCGTACAGTGTCCGATATGCCATAATGAAGATGATTTTATTCCCATTCTATGGTTGCAGGAGGTTTTGAACTAATGTCGTATACAACACGGTTTACTCCTTTTACTTTGTTGATGATGTCATTCGAAACCTTGGCTAAAAACTCATAAGGCAGATGTGACCAGTCAGCAGTCATACCATCTGTTGAACCCACTGCTCTCAAGGCAACTACATTTTCATAGGTACGTTCATCACCCATTACGCCTACACTTTGTACAGGCAGTAACATTACTCCGGCTTGCCAGACATTGTTGTATAAACCGGCAGATTTTAATGAACTTATAAAGATATCATCGGCTTCCTGGAGTACACGCACCTTTTCAGCTGTGACATCACTCAG
>Ga0209125_1003565_pt1 | contig 10565 bp, 13 predicted proteins | sample BarGraIncub1131A_FD_184503 | JGI IMG/M metagenome (GOLD analysis project Ga0209125, IMG submission 184503) | Arctic peat soil microbial communities from Barrow, Alaska - Barrow Graham LP Incubations 11-31A (SPAdes) (version 2) | ecosystem: Environmental > Terrestrial > Soil > Wetlands > Peat... | reverse complement strand
CGGCGGCCGGCCGAGGATCTCACGCACCTCTTCGAGCTCGCCGTGGTTGAGCAGACGGCGGATGCGCGTCGAGCTGATGGTCTTGCCGTGCTCGGTGACGAGGCTCAGGGCCACGGTCTCGAAGCCGTGCGCGGCGCCGCACGTGCGCAGCTGCGCTGCGTCGCCGGCGCCGCCGGCGCCGAAGTTGAAGTTCTCGCCGACGACGACCACGCGCGCCTGGAGCGCTTCGGTGAGCACCTGGTCGCAGAAGCCCGCCGGCGTAAGCGCCGCGAGCCCCTCGTCGAACGCCAGGAGCACGAGCTCCTCGGGGCCCAGCTCCTCGATGAGGCGGATCTTCTCGGTCAGCGGCGTCAGCAGGCGCGGCGCATGAGAGGGGTCGACGACCGCCAGCGGGTGCCGGTCGAAGGTCACCACCGAGCCGAGGAGACTGCGCTCGGCGGCCAGGGCGACGGCCTGACCGATCACCGCGCGGTGACCCACGTGGACGCCGTCGAAGGTGCCGATCGCCAGGGCTCGCGGCCGGGGCTCGAGGTCCGCCAGATCGGTGACGACCCGCATCAGAGCTTGACGAGCAGCTTGAGGCCGCGGCCTTCTTCGGCCGGCCCGTAGATGGCGATGAGCTCGCCGCGGTACGTCAGCCGCACCGGCTCGGGCGGCCCACCCGGCAGGCGGGCGCCGTTGCGCACCGCCGTCACCTGCGCCGCCGAGAGCTCGATGCCGGGCATGAACTGCAGGGCCGCCGCCGGGTCGACCAGGCCGGGGATGCGTTCGTCCCCCGCGTCACACGCCGCCACTGCCTCCTCGAAGGCGGCGAGCGTCTGGGCGTCGTCGAGGCGCAGGTCGCCGGTCGCCGTGCGCGCGAGCTGCACAAGATGCGCCCCGGCGCCCAGCGCCTCGCCGATGTCGATGGCGAGCTGGCGCACGTAGGTGCCCTTGGAGCAGGAGACACGGCAGAGCATCGTCTGTGCCACGGCGTCGAACTCGAGGATGTCGATGGCGTCGATGTGCACTTCTTTGACCGGGGTCTCCACGACCTCGCCGCGATGCGCCTTCTTGTACAGGCGCTCCCCGTCGACCTTGGCGGCGGAGGTCATGGGCACCTGCTGCACGACGACGCCGAGGAAGTCCGGCAGCACGGCCTCGACGGCCTCGCGAGTCGTCGACTCACCCGTCTCCGAGAGGTCGCCCGTGAGGTCGCCGGTGTCGGAGCGCACGCCGAACCTCAGGGTGCACTCGTATTCCTTGGGCAGGTCGACGAAGAATCGCGCCAGCTTGGTCGCCCGGCCGACGAGCACCACGAGAAGGCCGGTCGCGAACGGGTCGAGGGTGCCGGCGTGGCCCACCTTCTTGACGGCGGGCCGCACCTGACGGCGCACCCGGGCGACGACGTCGTGCGACGTGAAGCCCTCGGGCTTGTCGATCAGCAGGACGCCGTCAAGAGGCGCTTTTCGAGTTCGGAACTGAGCCACGCGGTCACCTCCTCGGGGCCGTCGTCGCTGGAGAAGCCGGCGGCCAGGCGATGACCGCCGCCGCCCCTGAGCGCGGCGATCTCGCTGACGTCGCATGAATTCGAGCGCAGGCTCACGCGCACGCGCGACCCGCGGCTCTGCTCCTTGACGAGGGCCGCGACCTCCACGCCGCCGACTCCGCGCAGGCTGTCGACGATGCCCTCGGTCTCTTCTTCGCCGGCGCCGACGGCGGCGTAGTCGCCACGCTGCAGCGTAGCCACCAGGGCGCGGCCGCCGGCCACGACCTGGGCGCCCGCGATGGCGCGCGCCCACAGGCGCAGCGCTTCGACCGAGCCCTGCTCGTACAGCATCGAGAACACCCGGGTCACGCCGACGCCGAGCCCGGCCAGCCAGGCCGCCGTCTCGAAGGTGGCGGCGGAGGTACTGTCGTGCCGGAAGTGACCGGTGTCGAACGAGATGCCGGCGAACAAGGCCTCGGCCGCCTGCCGGGACGGCCGCAGCCCGAGAGCGCGGGCGATGTCGCAGACGAGCTCGCTGGTGCTGCTCGCCTCCCCCCGCACGTGGACCACGTCGCCAAACCGCGTGTTGTCGTGGTGATGATCGATGTTGACGACGATCCCGTCCCAGAACTTGAGTGGGAGCGCCAGGCGCTCGAGGCTACCGCTGTCCAGCGCGTACAGGGGCCGGCGGGCGGGCGGCAGGCCGCGGGTCACGGCGCCGAGCGGGAACAGCAGCTCCTCGAACGGCAGGAACTCGTCCTGGTCGACGTGCAGACGAGACTCGACGCCCAGCTGCGCGAACAGGTCGAGCATGCCGGCGGCGGCGCCGAGCGCGTCTATGTCGGGCCTTTCGTGCACTGCCAGCCCGACGCTGCGCTCGGTCTTCATGCGCCGGCACACGGCGGCCAGGTCGGCGGGCAGCGCCTTCACGCCGACCCCTCTTCCCCGTCGTCGGCCTCGCCGTCGACGAAGATCTCCGGGGCTTCGCTGCCCAGCACTTCCTCCTCGCGCTTCATGAGCTTCTCGATGTGCAGGGCGTTGTCGAGCGTACCGTCGTAGACGAACTCCAGCTGCGGCGTGCGCTTCATGTGCAGCGACGCGTTGATGCGCGCCTGCAGGAACCCCCTCGACTTGTCCAGCGCCTTCATCGTGGCCTCGCGCTCGGCCTGCTTGCCGAGCACGCTGACGTAGACCTTGGCGTGACGCTGGTCGGGCGAGGTCTTCACGCCGGTGACCGTCACGAACCCCACGCGCGGGTCCTTGAGGCCCTCGGCGGTGATGACCGACGACAGGGTCTCCTTGAGGCTTTCGTTGATCCTCAGGAGTCGATGTCCCACAGGGTATCCACCGTGTCCGTCGTCTTGACGAGCACGCGCGCTACCTCGAAGTCCTGCCCGTGGAGGTAGCGGTCGAGGTCGTCGAGCCGTTCGCGCGCCTGCCGCAGCGAGGAGGCAGCCAGGACGATGAGCACGCGGGCCCGCTGCCACACGTCCTGCAGGCCCACCTCGCTGAACGAGGCGCGGAAGCGGCTGTGCACCACGTCACGCAGCGAGGTGAGCGGCGCGCGCTTCTCCTTCAGCGACCGGCTGGCCGGGAAGTGCAGCTCCGCGAGCAGGACGCCGATGCAGGCGTCAGGCCTCACGAGCGACTTCTCGGGTCTCGTACGCCTCCAGCACGTCCCCTTCCTTGAGGTCGTTGAAGCCGTCGAGCAGGATGCCGCACTCGAACCCTTCCGCCACCTCGCGCGCGTCGTCGGCGAAGCGCTTGAGGGAGCCCATCTTGCCGTCGTGGACCACGACGTCGCTGCGCAGCACGCGCACGCGCGCGTTGCGAGTGATCACGTCGTGCGTGACCATGCAGCCGGCGATGGTGCCCAGCTTGGAGGCCTTGAACGTCGTGCGGACCTCGGCCTGCCCGAGCACGACCTCCTCGATGGTCGGCTTGAGCATGCCGACCAGGGCGGCCGTGATGTCCTCGGTGACCTTGTAGATGACCCGGTACGTGCGCACGTCGACGCCTTCGGTCTCGGCGAGCGTGGTGGCCGCGGGGCTCGGCCTCACGTTGAAACCGATGATGATCGCCGTGGAGGCGCTGGCCAGCATGACGTCGTTCTCGTTGATGCCGCCCACGCCCGAGTGGATGACGCGCACCTTGACCTCGGGATGCTGGATCTTGAGCAGCGCGTCGCTGAGCGCCTCGAGGCTGCCCTGCACGTCGGCCTTGACCACGAGGTTGAGGTCGAGCACCTTGCCCGCGGCGATGCGCGCGAAGATGTCGTCGAGGGTGAGCGCGCGCTGCTTGGCGAGCGCCTCGGTCTTGAGGCGATTGGCGCGCCTGTGGGCCAGGGAGCGCGCCATGCGCTCGTCCTTGACCACGCGGCAGAACTCGCCGGCCACGGGAAGGTCGTCGAAGCCGATGATCTCGACCGGCGTGGACGGGCCGCCGCTCGCGAGCGGGTCGCCCTTGAAGTCGCGCATCGCGCGCACGCGGCCGCTGGCCTCGCCGGCGACGACCGCGTCGCCGACGTGGAGCGTGCCGCGGTTCACGAGGATGGTGGCGACGACGCCGCGGCCGGGGTCGATGCGCGACTCGATGACGAAGCCGCTGGCGGGAGCGTCGGCGTTGGCCCTGAGGTCGGCGACCTCGGCCACCAGCAGCAGCATGTCGAGGAAGTTGTCGAGGCCGATGCGCTTCTTGGCGCTCGCCTCGACGAACACGGTGTCGCCGCCCCAATCCTCCGGGATGATGCCGTGCTCACTGAGCTGCTGCTTGAGCCGATCGATGTTGGCCTCAGGCTTGTCGATCTTGTTGACGACGATGACGATGGGGACGCCGGCGGCCTTGGCGTGGTCGATGGCCTCCACGGTCTGGGGCATCACCCCGTCGTCGGCGGCCACCACGATGGCGGCGATGTCGGTGACCTTGGCGCCGCGGGCGCGCATCGCGGTGAACGCGGCGTGGCCCGGAGTGTCGATGAACGTCACGGGCTGACCCTTGTGCTTCACCTGATAGGCGCCGATGTGCTGCGTGATCCCGCCGGCCTCTCCGGCCGCCACGGCGGTGTCGCGGATCGCGTCGAGCAAGCTTGTCTTGCCGTGGTCGACGTGGCCCATCACGGTGATGACGGAGGCGCGGGGCTTGAGGTCCTTGGGATCGTCGATGGCTTCGGCCTCGAGCTCGGCCTCTTCGTCGGCCGCGTGCGTGATCTCCACGTCGCGCGTGAAGTCGGTGGCGAGGACCTCGATGGCCTCGTCGCTGAGCGTCTGCGTGATGGTGACCATCTCGCCGTAGCCCATCAGGGCCTTGATGATCTCGGGCGTGGACACGCCCAGCAGCTGCGAGATGTCCTTGACGGTGGAGCCCGACGGCACCTTGACCAGGCCGGTGGGCGCCACGGGCGCGGCCGGCTGCTCGTCGCGGTCGTGACCGCGGCCGCGGCCTCTGCGCCGGTCGCGGCCGCCCTGCGGGCCGCCGCCGCGGCGCGAGGCGCCCGCGTCGATGATCACCCGGCGGCGCTTGCCGCCCGGGCCTCCGGCCCGGCGCCGCACGCCGCCCGCCGGGGCCGCGTACGCCTTCTCGATCGCTTCGTCGTCGACGTTCACCTCGCCGTCGACGACCTCGATGCCCGCCTTCTTGAGGTGGGCGAGAACGTCATCGACGCTCGTCCCTCGCTGGGTCGCGATATCGGAGACCTTGCGTTTCTGCGCCATTCACCTCACCGCCTTTCATCGCTGGTGTGTCGCGCCACAGCGCGGCGCACTGCGGGATCGAGAACTACCGGGCCGCGGAAGGCGCGCGCGAACGCGCGCCGTTTGTCCGCGGCCTCAAGACACGTCTGTTCGGGGCACAGGTACGCGCTCCTCCCCGGCGCACCGGGACGAGCGGGCACCACGCGTCCCGCTTCGTTGGTGAGACGGACCAGTTCGGCCTGGCCGCGCTTGCGGCGGCAGCCGATGCAGGTGCGTTCGGGCGCCGACACCACCGTCACTCCTCGCCGGCCTCCGCCGCGGGAGCGTCGGGCGCCTCGGCGTCCGCGGGGGCCGCGGCTTCGTCGGCCGCCACGGGCTCGGCCGCGGCGACCGGCTCGGGCTCGACGTAGTCGGCGTGGATGCTGCAGTAGCGCGATCCCGGCTCGGCCTGGTTGGGGCAGCGCTTGCCGGTGCGCATGACGGCCATGCACTGGCCGTCCACGCCCTCGTCGTCGCCGAACTCCATGTTGTTCTCGGCTTCGGCCATCTGCTGCTGGCTCTTGATGTCGATGCGCCAGCCGGTGAGCTTGCTCGCGAGGCGGGCGTTCTGACCCTCCTTGCCGATGGCCAGCGACAGCTGGTCGTCGGGCACGACGATGGTCGCCGAGCGCTCCTCGTCGTCGACGATGACCTCGCGCACGCGGGCCGGCGAGAGCGCCTTGGCCACGAAGCGCGCGGGATCGTCGTTGTACGGGATGATGTCGATGCGCTCGCCGCGCAGCTCGCTGACCACCATGCGCACGCGCGAGCCGCGCGGGCCGACGCAGGCGCCGACCGGGTCGACGCCGTCGGCGTGCGAGATGACGGCGATCTTGCAGCGCCCGGGCACCGGCTTGCCGTCGCGGCCGCGGTAGCCGGTCTCGCGGGCCACCTGCTTGATCTCCACGAGGCCGTCGGCGATCTCGGGCACTTCGAGCTCGAACAGCTTGCGCACGATCTCCTCGCTGCGCCGCGACAGCTTGACCTGGGGACCTTTGGCGGAATCTTCGACACGCATGATGACGGCCTTGATGCGGGCGCCGTGGTCGTAGTGCTCGGTCTCTATCTGTTCGCCGCGCGGCAGCTCGGCCTCGACGCGGCCCAACTCGACCAGCGTGTTGTGGCGCGGATCGCTCTGCTGCACGATGCCGGTGACGAGCTCGCCGACGCGGTCGATGTACTCCACGTACATGAGGTCGCGCTCGGCCTCGCGGATGCGCTGCAGGATGACCTGCTTGGCGGTCTGCGCGGCGATGCGTCCGAAGTCGTCGGGGGTGACCTCGATGCGCTCGACCTCGCTCATGTCGACGCTCGAGAGGTCGAGCCCGATCTCTTCGCCCTCCTCGTCGTGCACCTTGAGGGCCTCGACGTCGATGTGCTCCGGGAAGATGAGCTCGTAGACGCGCATGTCGCCCGTTTCCGTGTCGACCTCGACCTTGGCGTGCTCCACGGCGTGGAGCGTCTTCTTGTAGGCGGAGAGCAACGCGTCTTCGAGCGCCTCGACGAGGGCCTCGAAGGCGATGCCCTTCTCCTTCTCGATCTGTCGCAAAGCCTCGATGATGTCTTTACTCACGATGGCCTCCGTCGGTATCAAAGTTGTAGACCACGTGCGCTTTGGCGATGCCGTCGAGGGGCAGCGTGACGCTGCCGCCGTCGGCGAGGTCGAGCGTGACGCTCGTGGCGTCGGACGCCCTGAGGACGCCGCGGAAGTTGCTGCGCCCGTCGCGCGGCGCCGCCAGCTTGACGGCGACGTCGCGGCCCAGTGCCGCGGCGAAGTGCGCGGGCTTGCGCAGCCGGCGGTCCAAGCCCGGCGAGGAGACCTCGAGCGCGTGGCGCTCGCGCACGTCGTCCAGCGCCTGGCTGACCGCCGCGCACAGCTCGAGGTCGACGCCACCGGGCCGGTCGACGAACAGCGTCAGCGTGCCGGCGGGGCCGCCGCGCACCTCGAGGTCGACAAGCTCGACCTCGGGGAAGCGCTCGGCCAGCGTGGCCTCGATCATCGCCTCAAGTTCCTCTCTGCTCTCCCTCATGAACGACCCCTGACAAGACAAAAGTCGGTGACCCACCGACTTTTCGCGCAAGAGTCCGCCTCGTGGTGTGTTTCCAGCCCATGAAGTATAGCACCCCGATTGTTAACGGTACAAGGAACCTCCAGCCTGACGGCTCAACCGCACCGCGATTCTGCCGATACTCGTGGCGACACCCCGCGTCCAGAGAGGCTCACCATGGGAGAGTACACGACCTTCGAGTGCCGTCAGTGCGGCTACACCGCCGACCGCATCCGCTGGGGCGTCAGCGTCTACGACCCGCGCCGGCGCTTCATGCCCGGCTACTGCGTGGAATGCGGCGCCATCGTCGAGGTGGACCTCACCGGCGCCGATATCCACATCGACGAGTTCCGCTGCGTGGTCTGCGGCAGCGAGCTCTTCTTTCTCGAGAAGGCCGCTTCGTACACCTGCCCCAAGTGCAAGGCCCACGACATGATGCTGCACCAGGGCGAGTACTGGTAAGGCCGCGTCCGCCTCGCGGCCGCTACTGCTGGATGACCACCGGGCTACCGGCCGGCACCAGCTTCGTCACCTTCAGGATGTCCTTGTCGTGCATGCGCACGCACCCATGAGAGATGGCCTTACCGATGAGGTAGTCCTCGTTGGTGCCATGGATCGCCACCGGGCCGCCGCCGGGCCACTCGGGCAGCTTGGGCTGGAAGGCGCTGATACCCAGGGCCAGTACGCCGTAGGCGCCGCCGGGGTACGGCGGCTTGAGCTTCTGGTTCACGAAGTAGAAACCGGTCGGCGTCTCCAGGCCTGGGCGCCCCACTGCCACCGGGAACGTGCCCTGGAGCTCCCCCCTGCGGTACACCATCAGCTTGCGTCGCGAGAGGTCTATGACGATCTTCGAAGAGGTCGTGTAGAAGGCCAGCGCCCCATCGCGCACCCACCCACGCGTCTCGTTGGGCTGAACGGCGATCCACACCTTGTACCACGGTACACCGTCCACTTGCCTGATGGAGTCGACCAGCATGAGAGTGGGATAGTCCGCGCTCGTCCGTGTGCCCAGGCGCACGATCACTGGTGCGCTGTCGGAAGGGCGTCGCCGCACCGTGATCGGGCGCCGGGCGATGCCGACCGTCCAGCGCTCGTACTGCGGCGCCGGGCTGCCGCCGCTGGCGGACGGCGTCGGCATCGCCACGGGCGCGAGCACCTGGCGGCCGGAGGCGCCGTCGTCGGTGCGGGCGCGACGAGAACCTACCGCCATTCGCGCGGGCGGGCGGCAACCCGCCAGGTTCGGGTCGCTGAGCCCGTGGGCTACTCTCCGCGTCCCTGACTGGGCGAGACGGCGCTGGAGCCAGGACTGGCGCTCTGGTCAGGATTGGCAGTCTGAGGGCTCACGCTGCTAACCTTGCACATCGACCGGCTGTGTCGTCAGGAAGCCCCTAGCTCTCCGAATGGCGCAGCGTGCAAGAGAAGCTCAAGCAAGTCGCTTCCACCCGCGTCGGCACGCTCGCAGTTCGCTGCGGTCGCAGCCGCCGGGTTCCAGGTCCGCCCGGCTGAGGCGTCGCACCGATGGTGCGCCGCGGCAGACGTGCAGCGTATGACGCGTGTCTGTCACCCGTCATACGCGGCGGTTTGGTTGGACGCTCCTTGTCATGAAAGCTCCTCGCGCACCACGGTGGCGAGGGGCTTTTCTCGTCTGCCGGTGGTCGCCCTTGACGGACAACACGGTCCCCTTGGACGGACAACAGAGGAGAACCAACATCAGCGAGCCTCGTATCAACGACCGAATCCGGGTCCCGGAAGTGCGTTTGGTTGGCCCCAATGGTGAGCAGGTCGGCATCGTGCGCGTCGAGGACGCTTTGCGTCTGGCCGCTGAATCGGACCTTGACCTCGTCGAGGTGGCCCCGATGGCGAAGCCGCCGGTCGCCAAGCTCATGGACTTCGGCAAGTTCAAGTACGAAGCAGCCATCAAGGAGCGGGAAGCCCGCAAGAACCAGGTCAACACGGTCATCAAGGAGATCAAGTTCCGACCGAAGATCGACCCCCACGACTACGCCACCAAGAAGGGCCACGTCGAGCGGTTCCTCAAGGCCGGCGACAAGGTCAAGGTGACCATCATGTTCCGTGGCCGCGAGCAGTCCCGGCCGGAGCTCGGCTACCGCTTGTTGCAGCGTCTCGCCGGAGACATCGGTGACCTTGGCTTCGTTGAGAGCACGCCCAAGCAGGACGGCCGCAACATGATCATGGTGATCGGTCCGACCAAGAAGAAGGCTGAGGCCAAGGCCGAACAGCGTCGCAAGCGCGAAGGTGACGCCGCCGCTGCTGCAGCCTCGGGCGGCGCGCCTGCTGCGGACGCCACAGCTGAGGCGGAGATCACCACCACCGAGTAGTCACCCAGCTTCACGACAGAACCCGTGGGTCCGGCAGGACCCGCACGACTGAAGGAGATCGGCACCATGCCGAAGATGAAGACCCACAGCGGCGCCAAGAAGCGCTTCCGCCTTACGGGCACCGGCAAGGTCATGCGTGAGCAGGCTGGTGGCCGTCACCTGCTCGAGCACAAGTCTTCGAAGAAGACCCGCTCGATCGCGAACGACGTGGAGCTGAACAAGCCCCAGGCGAAGAAGATCAAGAAGCTTCTCGGCAAGTAGCTGAGAGCACTCAGGGCCAAGGCAATTGAGGGCTAAGACGGCCCACACACACTCGTAGTACGAAATAACCAAGCAAGGAGTCTCACGTGGCACGCGTGAAGCGGGCGGTAAACGCCCACAAGAAGCGTCGGGTAACTCTCGAGCGCGCCAGCGGCTATCGCGGACAGCGTTCGCGGCTGTACCGCAAGGCCAAGGAGCAGGTCACCCACTCTCTCGGTTACGCCTACCGTGACCGCCGGGCTCGCAAGGGTGACTTCCGTCGCCTGTGGATCCAGCGGATCAACGCCGGCGCCCGCGCCAACGGCATGACCTACAACCGTTTCATTCAGGGTCTGAAGGTTGCCGAGGTAGAGGTCGACCGACGGATGCTGGCCGAGCTGGCTGTCAACGACGCCGCCGCCTTCGCCGCCCTGGTCGAGATCTCTCGGGCCCACGCGCCAGCGCAGGCTGCCGTCGATAACGCAGCCTGAGTCCGGCTGAGTCACAGCCCACCTCAGCGCGCCGGTTCGATGCCCCGCAATTCTGACCAGCAGATGTTGACCAACGTCGGTTCCGACCGGGTCAGGTCGGTGCGGGCGTTGAGCAGGCGCGCTGTGCGTGAGCGTGAGCGTCTCTTCCTCGCCGAGGGTCCGCAGGCGGTTCGCGAGGTTGTCGCCCACAGGCCTGACACGGTTCAGGATCTGTACTTCGAGGCGCAGGTGGGCACCCGGGCGACGGACAT
>Ga0209125_1003564_pt1 | contig 10567 bp, 6 predicted proteins | sample BarGraIncub1131A_FD_184503 | JGI IMG/M metagenome (GOLD analysis project Ga0209125, IMG submission 184503) | Arctic peat soil microbial communities from Barrow, Alaska - Barrow Graham LP Incubations 11-31A (SPAdes) (version 2) | ecosystem: Environmental > Terrestrial > Soil > Wetlands > Peat... | reverse complement strand
CGCCTTCGACCAGTTTCTTCCTGAAAACCGCGACAAGTACGATGTGCTGGTTTTTTATCACATGTGGAAAAAGATCACGCCCGAGCAGGAGAAAGTTTTCTCAGCATGCATCAGGGAGGGAAAACCACTAGTAGTCCTTCACCACAGCATCTGCGCCTTCGACGAATGGCCCGAATACTGGAAAATCATCGGTGGAAAATATTTCCACAAACCCACGACCTTGAATGGTAAGGAATACGCAGCGTGCAGCTTCATTCACGACATTCATTTCACAGTTAACGTGGAGAAGAAGAAACACCCGGTCACGAAAGGGGTGAAGAATTTCGAAATCTTCGACGAAACTTACAAGGGTTATTACATTGAACCTGGCGTACAACCTCTACTTACGACTACCGAGGCTTCCAGTAATAATGTTATCGGTTGGGCCAAGAAATATGGCAAAGCAAGGGTGGTTACTTTGCAAAGTGGCCACGACACGCCAACCTTCCGAAATAAAAACTTCAGAAAGCTGCTGAAACAAGCCATCGAATGGAGCTTTGCGGGAAGAAAATGATTATTTCATCTTGTAAACTTCACTTCCGGCTAACAGCACCAAAACAGAAGGTTAAGTAACCTACAACCTCTTTTCTTCTCCTTAATAATTCGTCAATTTTATTAATTCATTGGGAGCAATTTCACCGGTCCGATTAATCCGGATGTCATCGGTTTCCATCCCGAAGCGTCGAAAGGTTTATAGTCGATGTTCACAAAGTTGATCTCGTGGTAGTTTCGCCATTGCACCTTCTCTTGATCCATCTGGCGGATCCGGTTGGCCATCAGATTGGCCACCTCGATTTCGAGTGTATTCGTGCCCGGTTTCAGAAATTTCTTGATCCTTGCCGTAAATGGAATGCTCCAGAGTATCCCCGCGTCCTGGCCATTGACCCATACATGCGCACTCTCGCATACCTTACCCAGACTGAGCAGGTATTCGCCGGACAAGTTACCTTTTAGCTCAAAAGTTGTGGCGTACCTGGCAGATCCTGAGTAGTTCCTGGCAGCAGTATCCGGCAAATCGGTCCACGAGACCAGACTCTTCAACTCAATCGCAGCAGGTATCACGGCCCCACCCTGGGTAAATTTTAATTTCCATGGTCCGGCAATCTCCATAGCAACCAATGCCTTACCAGGATACTTCCAATTTTCGGCATTAGCCTTCTGCTCGGAAACCAATACGAACATAGCCTCCCCCGGACTCAGCTGGAGACGGACTTTCAGCTTTTCATTCTCTTGCTGCATTTGTGCAATGCCAGTTATTCCTGTCTGCGGATCAAGCAAAAGACAACTATTTCCCTTCTCATTCAATGACACAAATCCGTCTATCGCGACCGCAGAATGATTCACCAGATAATAATAAACACCCTGATCACTCTTCCGGCGAATATATTTTAGTCCGGTATCCACAAGGGTTTCACGTAAAGTGCCGGTAAATTCAAGCGCTAATTGTACATTCTCAGAGAGTAAAACGACCCCACCCCCCAATTTCTGTGCCTGGAGCTTCCCGGAACCTTCCGGAAATTGGAATGTTTTCATTAGCTCTTTCATCTGCAGCCTGTTAGCCTCAAGATTCTTCATCCCCGGAACATCTGTTGGCAACTGCTGAAATACCACTCTGGCCCCATGACTCGCCAGTTCAATGATTCTCCTCAGTGTTTCCACCGGCATATTCTGGCAAGCCGGAATCACCAGGGTCTTGTAAGTGCTGCCAGATTTAGTGGCGATCAATCCGTTTTTAATTGTCAGATTATTAAGTAGCCTGTCTGAAACGAAATCCATTGTATAGCCCTTTTGCATCAACTCCTTCACATCTTTGGAGAAGGGTGACGGATAGAGCCATTTGTCAATGGAATGTATCGTAAACTGAAGATCGGGTGTAGTCTGCGACATCCAGATATCGTAAACCGGCCAGTAAACCAACAGATCGTTATCCGCGACACCATCCTGCAGAACAGACTGGCAGCGGGCGATGTAATCATTTAATCCACGGATATGCGGCCAAAAAGTGTTCGATGGCGAAAAGTTGACGGATGCGTAAAACAGCCATCCGGGCCATCCGGCGTCGGCCGGAAAATAAGCAGTCCCATGATAAAATACATGATTGACTCCCGAAAGAAAAGCCTGCTCCACCTCTGGTTTGCACTGGGAGAGCGCGACCCGGAAATGTTCGGCCAGCCAGGTAAATGTTTCGCTGGAAGTGATTCTTTTACCGGAAACATTTGCACCGGAGGAGGCGAATTTCATCATCGCCGGATCGGGATCCACATTGCGGATGTCGCTGCTGTCTCGGCGCAATCCCGGGATATCAAATTTGCTACTACCAAAAGTCTCACATTCCGGAACATCAACGGCAGCATAGAGATCAAGCAGGTTTCCAGGTGACCCGTGAGCCTGATTGCGGGTCAGGCTTCCCATATTGTTTGCCCATTTTGTCCAGGAAAGCGTGAAATTTTCCCTTAGCATATCGGAGATCGTCTCGCGGTAATCACATTGCACCCTGCGGGAAATCTCTGTCGAAGGCTTCTTCTCCGCCAGTTCGCGCAGATAAGGCTGAAGTGCATAGAATCTTCTCTTTTGAAACTCGTCAAATAGCCGGGTCGACCAGTTGGTTCCGTAGACTTCATAACTATCGTTGAAGAATGATCCCCCCCCATGATTCGAATTCTTAAATGCCGAATCAAACCTGGAGAGATAGAGATCAAGAGCGCTCTTCGAAAAATGATCAAAAGTTAGACCTTCACCGCCTGGTGCAGCACGCTTCACTTTCTGAAGGGTCTTTCCGCTAAAGGCCGCATAAATATCCCAGTCTCCCTTTGCGGCTGTCCAGTTTAACATTCCATCAGAAGTAACCAGGAGTGTCAGATCTTTTATGATCTTGCCTTCTCCGCCGTAAGCGGTCACGGCTTGCAACTGAGCGCCTGCTTCCTGTTGCTTGGGATCTGTTGGAATTAATCTGTCACTGAGTCTGTTGCCACCCTTGATTGTATATTTCTGGATAATCAGTTTGGAGGCCGCTGACTTTGTTGTGATCTGGGGTCCGCCGAAAGGCCAGCCTGTCCCAGTATTCATATCTATCCCCATGTTGTTCTTATGTGCCTCACGAACAGACACATCCAGCATCTTCATCCATTCGGGTGAAAGGTAAGACAGATACTTTGGTTCAAAACCTACGGCTCCATAAATGGGTGTAACCTCCAATCCGCCGAATCCGGCTTGTCCGTATTCAGCCATTAGTCTGATAAGATTTCCTTCATCGACTGCACTCCCCATCCACCACCAACGGCTCCAGGGCTTAGTTTCTTTGGTGATTTTGGGCCACAATGAGGGGTTGATTTTCTGTTGACTCCAGCAAGGAATTGCCAGTACGATAAGGAGAAAGAGCAGCATGCCTGTGATGACTGAGTTTCTTGAATTAATTTTCATTGCTAGTCAGAATTTCAGTTACTTTAATTATCAGAAGATAATTTATTTCAACCAAAGTAGCAATAGAAATTGAGATTTTCAGCCAATCAATCGAAAATTTACTCAGCGCTTGATAAATCAGGACCAGCTATGCCAATAACCATTTCAAGATAGGGATAATATTGATTTCGAGACCATTAACATTTTTCTTTCGTTCTTCATCGAGAGTTATTATTGTAAGATAATCCGCCTTGATTACTTCATTAATTTTAAGCAAAGCATTCATTTCTCTTTTTTCGGTATCCGTTTTACTCATCATATAACAAACCTGAATAAGCATTTTTTTTGAAGGAATATAAAAATCGACTTCGTTGCTCGTTTTTACATAATAGAATTGGTCCGCATAAAGTTGTCGAAGCTTAACAGCCACCATATTTTCCAATAAAATGGTAGCTGGATTTATCAGGAATAAAGACAAAATCCCATTGTCGATAAAATAGTATTTCTTTTTGGTTTCTCTGTCTGAAATTTTTGCCAGATAATTCTTAACCCCAAACACCAACCACGACTCTTCCAAAAAGGAGATATATTCCAAGACGGTAGAAGTTCCAATTTTAGTACCTGTTGATTGAATTATATTCTTAATCCTGTTAAAAGAAACCTCATCGTGAATGTTTTCAGCTAGTTTTTTTACAGTGAGTTTTAGGGCAAATTCATTCCTGATTTTGTAACGGGCAACCAAATCACCATAAAATATTTTTTGGTATAAATTATCCAACCACTGGCGTTTCTCCTTAAACCTAAGTATCTCAGGAAATCCACCGTAATAAAAATATGTTTCAAAATGCTTGCGTATTTCAAAACGCTGAGCTCCATATTTCCAGTTATTTTCAAGTTCTATTAGATTAGCAGTCAGGTATTCTTGGAAATTATACGGATAAATCTCCTTTATGATGAATCGCCCTCCTAATGTTGTCGCAATTTCACGACTTAGCATCTTTGCATTGCTGCCGGTTATGAAAACCCTACTGCCGGCATCGGCCAATCTTCTGGCAAACTTTTCCCATCCTTCAATATTCTGAATCTCATCTAAAAAATAGATCGGTGTTGTAGTAAACAATTCTTTGAATGCATCGACCATAAGATTTAATTCAGTAACTTTTAGTTCCAACAATCGTTCGTCTTCAAAATTGATATAAAATATGGACGATAAATCTGTGCCACGACTTAGCATATCTTTAATAACCTGCAACATACAATATGTTTTTCCTGCCCGTCTGGAACCAACCAGAACATAATTGCCTGCATCTTCGAAAAACACATCGCGCTTAACAAGCTCGACTTTCAAAATTAATTCGTGGTTCTCTACCAATATTTTCTTGATTGTTTCTTTATCCATGGCGCAATAATTTCAATTTGAAATGGCAAAGATAATACATATATCTTATATATAGGATATATTACACTGCTTTTATCCTACATATAATACATGGACTAATACATCTTATATAGTAGGATATATATTAGCTAAATTTCTTTGTTTGTTGAACATCGCTCTCATCACTTTGATGAGTATTTGCAAGAATATGAGGCAAAGCCGAAATTAGATAAAAGGGCATATTTATTAGGCGGAATTCCTTACCGGTTATTGTTTTAACTTTATCAACGCTGTAATTGCCCGACCAGATTCGAATGGCGATATCGTGGTTGGTGTCATTCATAAACTGATGAATTGATTTCAGGTGTGCATTATGGCCGGATTTTACTTCAATCGGAATTATTTTGCCATCAAAAAGCATGATGAAATCAACTTCTGCGGTGCTTCCCCGTTTGTTTCGCATCCAGTAATTCTGTTTCAAACCTACTTCGAAACTCAAAGATTTTAGCTCTTGATAAACAATCTGTTCGGCAGCCATACCCCGCCATGTGTCCATTAAATCTTTGCTAAATAGATATTCCTTCTGAATTCCCGATGCGTAATTTACCAAGCCTGCATCCAGCCAAAAAAGCTTGGGTGCTTTTTTCAGGTCGGAAGTGGCCGGCATGATTACATTAGTGGTTGGATAGACCAATTCCAACAACATGGCTTTGTTTAAGGTCCGAAATGCCACACCCGTTTCTCTAGCTTTATAGGCTGATGCCGCAAATCCTCCCAGGGTAATAGCTTGTCCCGCGAAAGCCCATCCTTCATCCAGGATATATCGGATTACATTGGCTTGTGTATTGGTATCCGCATATTTTTCAACGTCGTTTTTATAGGCATTCAGCAATTGATTATATGTTCTTGAAAGTGCCACAATATCTTTACTTGTGGCAAAGCGGGCCACTACTTCGGGCATTCCACCAATGAGTGCATACAAATTAAAGTGCTGTAAAATTTCATCATGAAAAGCATTGGGAAGCTCTGCTTTTGTTAGTAGCTCCACAAAACGCCCCTCTCCGATAGCCGAAAGATATTCGATAAACGAACAGGGATGAATTGCCATATACTCTACCCTTCCCACCGGCAAAGAAACATGTTTATCAAGCATTGTTTCCAACAACGACCCGGCTGCAACAATAAAAATTTCGGGAGTGTCTTCATAGAAATACCGCAAAAGCGATAGCGCATGTGATGACACCTGTATTTCATCGACAAATAATAAGGTTCTACCCTCCTTTCGTGTTTTGTTGCAATAAAGGAACAAAAGTGGCAAAAGCTTTTTCACATCATCCGTTGATTCAACCAATTGCTTTGAACTTGCCTTCTCCAGATTAATGTACAGATAATTTTCGAACTGTTCTCCAAATTTATTGACAACAGTCGTCTTACCAACCTGACGGGCTCCCCGTAGAACCAAGGGCTTTCGATCCGACCTCAAAGTCCATTTTTTCAGCTCCTTTTCTATACTTCTGATAAACATATTATAATAGTTTAATATACAATATCAAAGATACATCTATTTATCATTATTTGTCGCATTGCATGGGTGTATTTTAAATTATTTTGTATCATTGCATAGGTGTTTTAATTGCAATCATGAATCATTACATAGGTACAAGAGGAATGATTCCAATACTATTAACAGTTCAAAACTCATCAATCCATAACTGTATATTCAGGACTCCTGACCTCGTTCAACAAAAATAAAGGTTTTCGAGCATAGTATCGCAAAAAGAAATAGCAGTAATTTTATGCCATGCAACTACTATTACCTATGTTTCCAAAGGAGGCCAAGCTCATAAGTAACATTTTAGGTGTCTACGAGTATCACAGGCGAACGCAGACTAAGGATACAATCCAAGCTAGACAAAGGGAAAAGTAACGATTATGATTTTGATAAAATGACCAGCTTTGGTACCGAACCCATCGATCCGGACAAAGAAGTAGTAAATCCTGAATACCGAAAACTAACATATCAGATTAAAAAAATACGTGAAAAAATCCAACGGCTTCAAGCCCGGTTCTTCCCTCTGATAGAGCAAGCCATTGACGAAACGTTAGACAAACTGCCATCTATTACAGTCAAGCAAATGGAGTATAAAACAATGATTGACAAGTTGTGTGAAAATGAAGATAAGCTTGTTGAACAACGAGTGCAGGTAAGACCTAGGATAAAACTCGGCCAAATGCCTGATCAATAGAGATATAACAAACTTAAAACAGAAAGCAAATTGCTGATGAATGTTATAAAGATGATTTGTTACAGGGCAGAATCGTCCGTAGCTACATGGATGGCTCCATTTTTAGCTAAAGCAGAGGATGAAAAACGAATGGTCGTCAAACAGATTATAGCAAGCAATGCAGACCTGTCTCCAGATTACCGAAACAATACATTAATAATTTCACTTCACTCACTATCAGCTCAAAGATTTAATGCCGCAGCTTTTGAATTAACCAAAATACTCAATGAAACCCAAACCCAATTCCCTGGCACTAATCTGAAAATGATTTTTCAAATATCCGCCATCTCAGACTGCGCGAGGGAAGGAGTTCTGAACCTACTGGAAAAATTGAACTTTCAAAATTTTTAAGTGAATAAGGAGCCATCATTAAATCCAATTATTTCTTTTCTTTCACCGGATAGCCCTCTGTCGGATGTATATCATCATATTTTATCTGAAGCTTTTTCAATCGTAATATCAAATCTTGTTTCACCTTTGCATAAAGAGGATTATTGATCTGATTTTTCATCTCGCTTGGATCAGTTTTTAAATCAAACAATTCCCACTCATCAATATCGTCATAAAAATGGATCAATTTGTAACGTTCTGTTCGGATACCATAATGACGCTTCACACCATGAGGACGTGGATATTCATAATAATGGTAATAGAGCGCATCTCTAACTTTATTCTTAGTTCCGTTTAATATCGGTTTTAGAGATTCTCCCTGAATATCAGATGGGATTTTTAAGCCGGCTAAGTCTAGTAATGTAGCTGAGAAATCAATATTTTGAACAAGAGCTTTCGTCTCCATTCTTTTTTTTATCATTTTTGGAAAGGAAATGAGTAAAGGTGTATGGAATGATTCTTCGTACATAAATCGTTTGTCGAACCAACCATGCTCGCCCAAATAGAAGCCCTGATCGGAAGTATAAACCACAATGGTATTCTCCCACAATCCATTCTCTTTCAGGTAATCAATCATCTTACCCACATTGTCATCAACTGACGAAATGCATTTCATATAATCTCGCATATATCGTTGATATTTAAACAAGGCAAGTTCTTTTCCCGAAAGATTACGTTTTACGAAATCATCTTTTAATGGTGTATACACTTTATCGAAAACAGCTCGTTGATCTGGAGTCATTCGCTTTAGTTCTGAATCCAGTCCTTTATCTGAATTAACCTCATTAAGATTAGATTCTACTCCAATCATTTTCAAATCCCAACTCAACGTCATATCTTTATCAATACTCATCAACTGCGCTTTGGCTGCGGGACGTCCATCATAATCATCGAAAAAATTTGAAGGTACTGGAAAGGTCATATCTTCATACATATTCATCTTATTTGGGGCAGGTACCCAATTTCGGTGTGGCGCTTTAAAATGCATCATCAAACAAAATGGCTTCAATTTATCTGTTCTATCTAACCATTTTATTGAATTTTCGAGTGTCAAATCAGTAGCATAAGCTCCCTCGTATGTTTTCTTTCCTTCAGGTTCGATAAATTCAGGACTATAGTATGTGCCTTGTCCTACGTGCACACTATAATAATCAAAACCGGTTGGCGTACTACCCAAATGCCACTTTCCGATGATTGCTGTTTGATAGCCGGCCGCATGCAGTAGCTTTGGAAAAGTTTGTTGAGCGCCATCAAAAATCGTACTTGCCTGATTGTCATAAAAACCGTTTTTATGACTGAACTTCCCTGTCAAAATGGATGCACGGCTAGGGCCACAGATTGAATTGGTAACAAAACAGTTCCTGAAAAGCATTCCTTCCTGAGCAATACGATCAATATTTGGTGTTTTATTTAATCCGTGTCCGTACGCACTTATGGCTTGGCTTGCATGGTCGTCACTCATTATGAAGATGATATTTGGCCGGGGTGATTTCTCTTTGTCAGCAGCAGAACACGATATTGTGCTTACCAATGATATGGCAAAGACTGAAAAAGGAATTATACTTTGTTTCATTCGTTTTATTATTTAATAATATTATTCATCAACTACTGTCTTCAAATGATCGCTTTTTTATTTTGGATTGGTAAAAGGAGACCTTTCAAATCGGGGCGGATTTTCCACAACCCTTGGATCCTGAGCACGGGAGAGTTCCTTTATCAGTTTATCAGCCAATTTATTTTTTATTGTAGCGAACTTTGGAATCCCCGCAAGGTTGTTTATCATGTCGGGATCCTTTCGAACATCGTATAGTTCTTCTTCTGGACGTTTACCGAAAGCGATTTCGTAATACCATTTCCATTGTGGCAAAAGTCTGTGTTCTACAAGCCATGCCTTAGTGGGGCTGCTATCCATATCGGCAAACGCTACAAAGGTGTTTTGTTCGAGTTCATCTATATTAGGGGTATTATATGGGGTGACTGCGCCTGGAGAGCCCATTGGCCATCGATCAGGCTCAAAATTTCGAATGTAAACATAATCAGGAGTGTGCAGCGAACGCATCGGATATGGCAGATTGCCTTCACGTGCAGTAGCGACATGTCGCTCCCGGCCAGTTATGACCCAATTGCGCGCCGGGTCAATTATTCCACTTTTATCAGACTTTAAAAGTGGCAATAGCGACCGACCATATAAATTAGCAGGAGGATTCACACCTGCTATTTCCATAAATGTCGAGGCAAGGTCTGGCAATCTTACAAAGTCGTCAACAATACGTCCGCCTTTGCTTCCTGGCATGCTGATAATAAGCGGCACACTCACGCCCATATCGTAGAGGTTACATTTGCCTGAAGTTACACCAGGCATACCATGGTCGCCACTCAGAACAATGATTGTGTGGTCAGCCTCTCCGGACTCTTCGAGACGTTTTAACAGGACGCCAACATAAGCATCAACAGCCTGACATTCACCTAAATAGTCAGCTACATCTTCGCGAACCTCCGGTACATCAGGTAGGAATTTGGGCAACTTTCCTTTCAACGAGTCGGGTTCAATGCCCCAGAGTTTTTTACCGCTACCTTTCACCCATTTGCGATGGGTAGTCACTGGACCAAAAAAGTAGTGCCACGGCTTGCCCTTTTCGGTAGAGGATAAAAAGTCATCGAAGTTTCCCCGAACTTGTTCAAGAATCTTCTGGCGAGCTTCTACTACACTTAATCCGCTATCTACCATCGGCATGGCATTGATTGAAAAATGCTGAGGTAAACTGCCATGTTTCTCGAAAGCGTACTTCTGTCCGCCAAAAGGAGCATCAATGGGAGTTCCCGGTCCCCAAACTTTATAGCTTTTTCCGATAGTGTAACCTGCGTCACGGAGCATGAGTGGGTAGCTTGGGATGGAGTCGTTCCATACTGCACCGATCAGAATCGCACCACGATCACAATTAAAAAAGTAGCGTCCAGATAGTAGCGAACTACGGCATGGCGTGCAACTTGGAGCATTGACAAAAGCATTACGGAACAAAACCCCATCCTTCGCAATACGATCAACATTGGGCGTATGTACCACATCGTTCAATGT
>Ga0209125_1003562_pt1 | contig 10571 bp, 10 predicted proteins | sample BarGraIncub1131A_FD_184503 | JGI IMG/M metagenome (GOLD analysis project Ga0209125, IMG submission 184503) | Arctic peat soil microbial communities from Barrow, Alaska - Barrow Graham LP Incubations 11-31A (SPAdes) (version 2) | ecosystem: Environmental > Terrestrial > Soil > Wetlands > Peat... | reverse complement strand
ATGCAATATTGAGAAGATGATGTAAAAGTTATATTACTCATTTGTTCCACCTCTAACCCTATCTATTCTATCATAATACAAATACCCTATAGAGTAGACTTCTTAAGTGTCTACTCTATAGGGTATATATTAGTAAGTGGTTGGCTATGTTTCTTAAAGAAACATCTCATCTGCGATTGTATTATATCCAAATAGAATGTTTGTTAGAAAGAAGCGTCCCTTTCTTGATATGTCTTAAATGGAAAGAACTGATTAACTTGTTTGCCCTTGTTCTTGCGACTGAGCCTCCTGTCCTTGAATCGGCACTAATCCTTGTGTTTCATTTAATAGAGCTTGTCTTTTTAACTCGCTAAAATTATCTTCCATCTGTGAATATCTGTCTTTAAGTTGTTCTGATCTATCGGCTGAAACTACTTTTGCAATCAAAAAATAACGCCTCCTTAAAATATTTAAAAACTAGGGAATTAACCTAACTTCAAAGATGTAAAAAGAGGAGAAGGAAAGCTTAACCCTCTCCCTTTTTAAATTAGGTTTATTTTATTGCCCTTTTGTTCGTTGGTTTTGTTCTGTCTTAGTTTCCCCTAATCTTTCTATTTGAGGTTCATAAACCTCATTTTTTAACTCTTCAAATTTCTGTACCATCTGGGGATATTTATCATTAATTTGTCCTAATTCACTGGCTGAAACTTCTCTTCTAGCTTCATCGCTCAAAAAAACACCTCCCTTAAACTTAATACTTCATAAAGTATTCCCACAATTGCAAGGAATAATGTTTGGAATTTTATAGTTAATCAACTGATTATAAAACGGAATGCAACATTTAGGAACAGGGCATAAACTATGAAACAATTATTGCGAGAACAGAGGTTTAAATTAAGAATTAAGGGGGAATGATTATCGGGAAAGGGATTACCCTAGATAGACATCTAAAAGGGGTAAGGCATAAGTTGCTACTCTTGCACAATTTGAACAAAGAAGAGGCATGATAGTTATGAAGACACAATTTAGTTACGAATGCACGAGAAATGAGGAAACCCTCTCTCAAGACCATAAGGGATGCGAAATCTGCATGGTGACAGGTTGTGGATATTCTAGGTGTTTTGAACCCGACCCTCGACGTACAGGGGTAGGCAATTGTCTGTATGAACACTGCATTGAAAATATGCCTCTGTTCGAAAATAACATAGTAGGTTGCTCTGTATTCGGTCACGATTGTCCAGGCGGAATTGAACAGGTCAAAGTGTGTAGAAGGAGTGTGCAAACATAATTCTAAGCAATAACTAAATAACATCCCGAGACAGCTCTGTATATTGTAAGGAAGCTGTCGTTCTATTATTTTTACAATAGGGTTCTTCCCCGCTACTTATAGAGTTAGCCATCCACACATGCCTCTTGGACTACTACTTATTAGCTTGTTAACTCAAAAATGAGCGTCACGGATGGCTCTTTTTTAGAAGTTCCCTTCGATCTCCATTATTGGCAACAAGAAGCAGCAGGACAATATCCTAACGGCCTCCCTAAACCATACTCCGACGACTCAACACAGTGGATTTTTCATGGCCATCCGTCCAAATCTGACGCCCCGCTGCAAGTGGCTGTCGCTCGACTCCTCGGCTATCGCTGGCCAGCGGAATTAGACGATACAATGGAGCTATCAGACGAGGCCAGAGTATTGCTCAGGCAGAGTGCAGAGTTACTGCCTTTTGGTGATGGGGATGGCATCGCTTGTATTCCGTCAGTGAGTGGCGAAGCACCTGCAGCGGACAGGCTTCTCAATTTGTTAGCTAAGGCCTACGAAGGTCAGAATATCAACGAACAGGTAGCGACCCTTTTAACCCAGGCCGGCCACGCGGGTAAAAGTCTGGAATCATGGTTGCGAGATAAGTTCTTCACCCAACATTGTAACCTATTCCACAACCGGCCTTTCATTTGGCACATATGGGATGGCTTGCCTGATGGTTTCTCTGCCTTGGTCAACTATCACAAACTGGACAGTAAGACTATGGAGACTCTCATCTACACTTATCTCGGGGACTGGATTAATCGCCAGAAAGACGGCATAACTGTAAAGATTGACGGTGCCGCCGATCGCCTAGCTGCAGCGGAGACTTTGAAAAAGAGTCTAGAACTTATTTTACAAGGGGAAAATCCTTATGATATTTTCGTCCGTTGGAAGTCGCTGGATAAACAGCCGGAGGGCTGGGAACCTGATCTAAATGATGGGGTGAGGATGAACATTCGTCCTTTCTTAACGGTACCAGGTGTGGGTAAAAGAGGTGCCGGAATCTTGCGAGATAAACCGACCATCAAATGGGAAAAAGATCGTGGCAAGGATGTTGCATCAGCACCTTGGTATCAACTGGGGCCAGAATACGGCGGTAATCCAGGAGACCGAATTAATGATCATCATTTGAGGTTGGCAGAAAAGAGTTTGGCGCGGAGCCAGAAACAGAAAGAGGGAGTCTAATGCGGATCATCGACCAACTAGTGCTGTCTATTCGCAAGACAGCGGAATATAATCCTGCCGCACAGGTCTCTCCTTTCTGTATCCTTTGGCCAGATAAGGAACGGCAGTGGGAGAAAGTCATTCCTCGTTTACAGCAGGCGATGCCAGAGTTATTTGTGCTGGGTGCGTATAAGCCAGAAGAACTTTGTGGTCCAGCTATCTGGTTACGTTGCGTGGTGGCAGGGAAAGCCTTAGGAGTTTCCTTTGATAAGCAGACCATTCCAATTTTCTATTTGCCAGGAGTGAGTCGCCAAGAATTGCGGGCGATAGAGCAGTGTGCAGAGGAACTGAAGCCATTGGCTGAGTTGCAGTATCGGTCTGCATTCTGGACTCAAGGCAACGCTAGGGACTGGAGTGTATTCGCCTATTTCAAGACCGAACAGGGCGGGCTAGGTTTAGATGTTGCCAAAGATCAAGCATCTCTCGATGCCTTACACTTGGCCCTTGCTCGCTTACTCGATGAAGATATCCTGACTTTTACACAAATACACCTTGATAAAGAGTTCTTCACTGCTTTATTGGCGGGTAATGATGTCCCTAAGGATATCCTACAGTGGCTATCTGACAGTGTCGGTTTTCGCGGCAGTCGCACAGAGGAACAATGGCAAGCTTTCAGCGAAGTGTGTAAGGTGAAATATTACCTTGATCCAGCTAAGGATGGAGAGTTCACTGGTGTGGAAAAAATGGCAGTTCATGATGGTCCTTGGCAACAGGTTTGGAATCGATTTTGTGAAGCGCCTCGAAAATATGAACATATTCCAAGTTTAATCCGTCGTACAGTGATGCCGTTAATGAGTGTGGATGCCTCTTGTTGGCCTCAGTGGAATGAAAAGGAAGAAACCAAGCTACGAGGGGAGCTAGGCAAGTTAGCTTCGATGACTTCTCCAGCAGCAAGGGAATACTTGCTGCAGCTCGAAATGGATCATGGTGAACGGCGTGATTGGATATGGGCAGAACTAGGGGAGGCACCGTTAGCCGCTGCTCTGGCATGGCTGGCGAAAATTGCTACAATTACCCAAATTGGAGTTGCCGGGACCCTTCAGGGTTTAATAGATGTCTATAGTCAATCTGGTTGGCAGGTTGATGATGCAGCATTGCACGCTTTGGTCTGTGTGCACAAGCAGGAAGATATAGCAGTTGTAACTACCGCCCTGCAGGTTGTGTATCAGCCCTGGCTAGAAGATGGTGCAAAACAATTGCAAGACTTTGTCCGGCGACAAGGCTACCCAGGCGGAACGGTTGATAATAGGGAATCTACTCAAAACGTGTCGGGTGAATGCATTTTGTTTATCGATGGGCTTCGCTATGATTTGGCCAAACGTTTGATCGCATTTTGCCATGCCAAAGGACTTGCCACCAATGAAAAGGTATATTGGGCAGCTTTGCCTAGCGTTACGGCAACGGGTAAACCAGCGATTATGCCAATTGATGATGGACTGTATGGTGAGGACGGTAATGTAGACTTTGAACCAACTATTCAAGCATCAGGCCTAACGGCCACTTGGGTGAGGTTACATAAAATAGTTAACGATTCTGGGTGGGCTATCTTTTCTTTTGATAGTAATCCCAGCCCTACAGAAAAAGGTTGGATGGAGGGTCCAAGTATCGATGAGGAAGGCCATCACGGTGGTCGCCAAATGGCCTATCAATTGGACAAAATACTAAAAGAAATCGCCGATAAAGTGCAAAGGCTACTGGCTAACGGTTGGCAACAGATTCGGATTGTTAGTGATCATGGCTGGCTATTGATGCCTGGGGGCTTACCAAAAGTAGATTTACCAGCAGCTCTATCGGAAACAAAATGGAGTCGATGCGCTATGCTGAAAGCTGGTGCAGTCTCTGATGAAAGTCTTTATCCCTGGTACTGGAATCCTCACGTGCAAATCGCCATGGCGAATGGGATTCATTGCTATCGCAGTGGAAAGGAGTATTCTCATGGTGGTCTTAGTTTACAAGAATGTTTGCTTATCGATCTGACGGTAGGGCAAACTACTACTGGCAAAAAAATATCTCAAGTGGTAATCACTAATGTAGTTTGGACAAGAATGCGGTGTAAAATAGTAGCCGAAGGTGGTTTCGCTGGTTTATCGGCTGACTTACGATTGCAGCCAGGTGATCCTCAGTCGTCCCTTGCTAAGAGCAAGCCTTTCAATGATAACGGGCAGGCTTCGTTAATCGTAGAAGATGATGAACTAGAAGGTCAGGCAGTTATTATCGTCTTACTAGATAGCAATGGACAGGTTGTAATGCAACAAATGACAACGGTAGGGGGTGACCAGTAGTGGCAGAGCTAGACTCTATTGATAAGTTGGCAGCATCAGTACTTGATGGCTATCTAGTGAGAAAAGACCTCGTCCGGACCTTTAGTCGTCAGTTTCCAGTACCGACGTATGTCGTGGAATTTATGCTGGGTAGGTATTGTGCAAGTATAAACCAAGAAGAAATTGAAGAGGGCCTGGGGATTGTCCAGCGCCAACTCCAGTCTCGAACGGTAAAAGCCGGCGAAGCAGAACTTTTCAAAGCACGTGCTCGGGAGCAGGGAGAGGTCAAGATTATTGACCTCATTAGTGCGCGACTCGATGCTAAGACTGATTCGTATCTTGTCACTTTACCGAGTTTGCAGATCACCGACGTACGCATTAGCCCTAACTTAGTGAGTGAGCATGAGCGAATGCTGACCGGGGGATTTTATGCCGAACTAACTCTGTCTTATGATGCAGCTATTGCTCAGGAAAATAAGGGTCGACCTTTTGGTATTGAGAGTATAAGAGCCATTCAGATGTCCCAGCGCAATGTGCTAGAAACTCTGGCGAAAGCAAGGAGCGCGTTTACTACGGAAGAATGGAAGTTCTTTTTATTGCGCAGTATCGGTATAGAAGCTGCGGGATTGTCGGAGCGGTTTAAAGATGCATTACTTCTTAGGCTCGTTCCGTTTGTAGAACGTAACTTCAACATGGTAGAACTCGGACCCCGAGGCACAGGGAAAAGTCATCTATTTCAGCAGGTGTCCCCTTATGCTCACCTCGTATCAGGTGGCAAAGCAACTGTTGCTCGAATGTTTGTCAATAATGCGAATGGCCAGCGTGGTTTAGTCTGTCAGTATGATGTGGTCTGTTTCGATGAGATTTCAGGGATTTCTTTTGACCAAAAAGATGGCATCAATATCATGAAGGGCTATATGGAATCAGGTGAGTTTAGTCGTGGTAAGGAAAGTATTCGGGCTGATGGTAGCTTAGTTCTGGTCGGGAATTTTGAGGTCGATGTAGAGCATCAGCAGCGGGTGGGACATTTATTTGGGCCATTGCCAGCGGAGATGCGGGATGATACGGCCTTTATGGACCGGATCCACGCCTATTTGCCTGGCTGGGATGTTCCCAAAATCAATCATGAATTGCTGACCGACCATTTTGGTATGGTAAGTGATTTTTGGTCAGAATGTATGAGTCAATTGCGCGGACAGAGTCGTATTTCCACGTTGCAGAGCCGGGTGCATTTTGGTGGAGCGTTGAGTGGGCGGGATACTAATGCTGCTAATAAAACGGTAAGTGGTTTATTAAAACTAATATATCCTGGCAGTGAGCAAGAAGTTGATCCTGCTGATTTGGAGTGGGCGGTGCGCATCGCTCTAGAAAGTCGCCGACGAGTTAAGGAACAACAAAAACGAATTGGTGCAGCAGAATTCAGAAATACTCATTTTAGCTACGTCATGGGTGATGACGGTATTGAGAAGTTTGTTGCCACACCCGAACTACAAAGTGATAATAGTATTGGTAGTGATCCCTTAGAGCCAGGTCAGGTGTGGACCATTAGCCCAGGTTTTGCGGATGATCATCCAGGGTTATATCGCATTGAAGTAAATGAGGGACCTGGATCAGGCATTAAGATTATGAATAAACCGGTACCACCTGCTTTCAGGGAGAGCCTTGGCTTTGCTGAGCAAAACCTATATGCCAGAGCCATGCAATTTGTCGGCGACAAAGATCCAAGGTCTCATGAATTTGCCATACAACTTAGAGCTTTTGACGCATGCCGCTCAGGAGCCAAGCTTGGAGTTGCAGCATTGATCGCTTTATGTTCTTCTCTGCTTAAAAAGTCCATTAAGGGTGGTTTACTTGTTATCGGAGAAATTAATTTAGGTGGATCCATAGAGTCTCTTTACAATGCTGTTACTCTTGTGGAAATCGCTGTAGAAAAGGGCGCCACGGCAGTTCTGATGCCTGTTTCCTGTCGAAGACAGCTGGTAGATCTTTCGGATGATATGGCGACGAAGATTGATGTTCAGTTTTATTTGGATGCGAGGGATGCTTTGCTGAAGGCGATGGTGGAATAGTGTTATAGTTTGGTTACTTTGCCTAGAGGCATAATGCCAGCTTTTTTATTACCAAGATTGTTTGAGGCGACAGCCTGGTTGTGGGATGAAACCACCTCGGTTCTCTACAATCTTGAGACGCTCAATGAGCGTCTTTTTTCTTTGGCAAATATTTGGGTTACCAAGTTGGAGGAATTTAGTAACTTATCAAGAATTATCATATAAGAATGGCGAATAATGGAATGCCTTGTAGCATAAGCAAGTGCAAACTATAAATACAAGTAGAAAGGAGATATGCAAATGACGCAGTCCGAGGCTATTATTTTAAAGCGTTAGGTGGTACAAGAAATAAATATGAAATTGAAGCATGGATCAGCCGGAAATATGGGGACTCATGGAAAGACTGTGGTACCACTATGGCAGATATGGTTCCCATATCTCGTGGCGGAAATAGCTCTTCAAATGTCCGAGAAGGGTTACGTGTTCTTAAAAGAGTTTCCTCTGGTGTATATAGACTGGATTAATAGATCCCCTATAAGTGATGTTTGAATTTCGATGAACTGGCTAAGTTTCTAGACCTACTTGAGAAGGAAAAATTTCTGACATTTTTTATACATTATGACACTGAATTCAGTTTTCTTTTAAAATCTTGTTGAATAATTTTATAGCTATTGTTTTCATGCCTAGCTATTTTCAAAATGTAAAAGGGAGGGTACTATGGATCCTATGTATAAGTGCTCAGATTGTGGACAAGAATATGTAACCTTTCACTCAATATGCTGGAAATGCAATTCTAGAAAAATAATTGAAATGATTGATAAAGAGCATCAAAACATCTCAGGATTGAACTCTTCTGTTAAAAATTCTACTAAAAAACCTTTTAATGAGCGGTTCTTTGATTTTGATCACTTTATTGCACCCAGTTACATTAAAATAAGTTTTTGGTTGGCTTTCATTGTAACCATCATATGGGGATTCATTTCTATATTAGAAGGAATATATTCATCAGATCTTAATTCATTTTTCAAGGGCATAATTATATTAATCCTTGGTCCGCTTTCGTTGCGTTTGACTGCAGACTATCTGATGGTTAACTTTAAGATTTACGAGCAATTGAAACAGATTGATCAGAAGTTATATAACCTTAACATTAAAGAGAATTCCATACCTGAAGTGTTACAACATTCACCTAGTACGGAAACAGACAAGGTGTAGGCGACCACGTTTTAACGTCACGGAAGTTATACAAAGGAATCGTTAGAGGCGAGATTCCAGAGGGTAAATATAAACTACTATTACTTTTTGTGCATTATACTGTGTTGTGAATTTGCCTAAGAATAATGGGCGAAGACTGAGGACGATGAAGGACGAGGTAAGGCTTTCTATTAATCAAGATACGGCTAGAGGGGAGTTGTAATAATGAATCAAGATGATATTACGTATGCACAGAAAATAAATGAAGTTATGCAAAGATTATGTGAGACCTCAAAGGATGTTGAGTCGATCGACAATAGTCAGGAAATGAGTCCGGAAAGAATCAGAAAGAATAATCTTGGATATATGATGGCTGTTAATAATTATAAGAAATGCAGATCAGAGTTATTAAGGGTTAACCCACCAGGCATAGTGCAACAGGAGCATGCCGACTTTATGAAAGCAGTCCAAATGTTTATAGAGGGGACTGAGTTAATGTATAGAGGAGTTTGTCTCTGTTCGTTTACCGTTAATGAGGAACTAATTAAAGAGGGCTCGAGTCTTGAACAGCAAGGGAAAATACATGCAGTATGGTTAGCTGACATGATTGCCGAAAAATTGAAGTAATAATAGAGGCTGATTTTTCAAAGAAATTATATTTTAATGAAAGAATCAGCCCCTTTCTTAAGCTAGGATGCTAATAATAGACCTGAGTTTATGGTTCCTGTGAAATCGAGACTTTCTTGATCTAGTGCTGATGTAGATTTCTAATCTGCATCAAACCTGCATCAGCTAAAAGATCGCATATACCGTCACAAATGACAGTTTGATGCAGAAATGCAGTTTTCTGTAGGGGTAGGGGGGTATAAAATATATATTTATTAACCTTAAGGTAGCTAAGATAAAAGAGACTAAAAAAGTTAGGGGTATCCCCCTATTATTATTGCATTTCTGCTTTTATATATATAAATTGATAAAGAAGTACACTAATACCGTTTGAATCCGTGATGCAGTTTTGATGCAAGTTGATGCAGATTGTTAGAAATTGCATCAACTTATTTCTTAGCCCATAATGAATAGGAAGGACTTTTAAAAAGGGGAGGGCCATGAAAGCCTATGCAGGATGCAATTAAAAAAGCTAAAGGCATAAAGGTACTAGAGCTACCGTTTATGGGTAGGCAAATACATCCAACCCTTATCTGGGACGATGAAACCGTAGTTTTAGTAGACTCCGGTTTTCCCGGCCAGCTTGATGAGATCCGTAATGCGATGGATGAAGCAGGTATTCCTTTAAGTAAACTGAGTAAAGTTATAATAACTCATCAAGATTTTGACCACATTGGCAGTTTGCAGGAAATCTTAAAGGTATCAGATTGTAAAATTGAAGTCATCGCCCACAAAGAGGAGAAGGCGTTCATCGAAGGCGATAAGCCATTGCTGAAGATGAAGCCAGAACGCTTGGCCGGAATGTTTGGAGCTCTTCCTGCTGAAAAACGTAAGGAAGCAGAAGCGAAATTCTTAGAATCGCTAAAATCCAAGGTTGATAAAACGGTAAATGATGGTGAAGTATTGCCATATTGTGGCGGGATCACGGTAATTTTTACACCAGGCCATACTCCTGGACACATTGGCCTGTATCTTAACCAATATAAAACTCTTATTACTGGAGATGCTCTTAATGTTGTAGATGGGCAATTGGTTGGGCCAAACACGGAATTCACTCCTGACATGAATACGGCTAAGAAATCACTGGGAAAGTTTACTCAATATGACGTTGAAACGGTGGTCTGCTACCATGGCGGAGTCTACCAGGGAAATGTGAAGGAGCGGCTGCTGGAGCTGGCTAAGGGCTAGTTTGTTATTTTGGAGGCACTCTTCTTCAAAATAACCAGGCATTCAGAGGACTTTAGCTACTGCAGCTTAATAGGCACTTGCGAAGAGCCAGTGCTTGGATTCTACCACTGGAGTGACAGAGTCTTGTCACCAATTTTATACACGCTTTTAAATTATACCGCTCTATGCGACTGAATTTTTAACACATTTGAAAAGGTGACAAGGGTGACAAGGTTTTGCTATTCTAAGCAATATAAAAACAGTTATATATAACAAGGGAATTTTCATAATCGCTTCATTATCAAGGTGGGTGGTGCTGGGAGTCCTAAACATTCAACAGAATGCAAATAATGCGAAAGAAAAGTAGAGAATACTTAACCTAAGTTCCCATAATAAGCTTCACAAATTCTTCACACAAAGTTCAAAGAAGGGTAACAAATATGTTTTATACTAAACTTAATGGTTAATCTAACTCGCTAGTTAAAGCGGTTCACATAAAGTCTTTTTTTCATTTCTTTTCTTTCCTTTCCTCTTCTACTTATATGCTCCTCCTTGAGAGGGGCACTTTTTTTGCGTAAATATAGGTCTGAGAGAATGTATATAACATCTTTTCCTGGTCATCCTGCGAGTCCTAGGGCGAGTCGTATCAAAAGAATGTGTTATAATATGAAAAATAAGTGGAGGTAGATCATGGCAAAGAGAGAAGAGACAATGGTAATTTTGGCCTAC
>Ga0209125_1003559_pt1 | contig 10580 bp, 8 predicted proteins | sample BarGraIncub1131A_FD_184503 | JGI IMG/M metagenome (GOLD analysis project Ga0209125, IMG submission 184503) | Arctic peat soil microbial communities from Barrow, Alaska - Barrow Graham LP Incubations 11-31A (SPAdes) (version 2) | ecosystem: Environmental > Terrestrial > Soil > Wetlands > Peat... | reverse complement strand
GCTATGAAGCAGCTCAAAGGTTTTAGAAAATATCTATTTGATGAAAATAAGCAATTACATTCACATATCTGGGATGATGATATCAATGATTTTCAAAGAAAAGCTTTCTGGGGTGTCGGTAACGGCTGGGCAGCTGCGGGTGTAACCAGAATCATAAAAATGTTGCCAGAGGATAGAGCTGAAGATAAAGCCTACTGCATAGATTTTGTGAAAAAAATAATTGATGGTGTTTTAGTATATCAGCGTGAAGACGGCTTATTCCACGATGTCCTTGACGATTCGTTATCCTTTGTAGAAACGAATGTAGGACAGCAAATTGCTTATTCTATTTATAGAGGTGTAGCAGCTGGATATATAGATAAAAGCTACTTGAAACATGCTGATAAAATTAGAGAAGCTGCTTATGAAATGGTAGATAAGGATGGATTTGTTATGGGAGTGTGTGCAGCCCCAACATTTGATTATTCAGGTATGGCACCAGAGGGGCAGGCATTCTTTATCCTTATGGAAGCAGCTGCTAGAGAGTTATTTGGACAGTAAATATGGGGAAAGATACAAATTCAATGTAGTCAAAGAATTTAATCCAATAGTACATACTATTATACCAGATCCACAGAATCCGGACGTTTATAAGAATCTATTTAAAATTTTTATTAATGCATTACAGGTGCACATACAGCAGAGGCAACTGAGAATATGGCTATAATGGTAGTTGATAATCTAATCAATGCATTAAAAGGAAATTATTGCAAAAACATCATAGTCTAATGGGGGGTAATTATGAATAATGTTTTAGACAGAATTAAAAGCTACCGGTTGGTTCCAGTAATTAAGCTTGACAGGGCTTGCGATGCAGTTCCTTTCTGCAATGTTTTGAAGGAAGGCGGACTCCCTGTGGCAGAAATAACTTTTAGGACGGATGCAGCAGAAGAGTCTATAAAATTAGTAAATAAAAATTTACCAGAAATACTTCTTGGCGCTGGTACTATACTTAATGTAGAACAGGCAAAGAGAGCTATTTCTGCAGGAGTATCTTATATAGTAACGCCTGGTTTTTCTCCAAAAGTAGTAGAATATTGTTTAGATAATAATATGCCTATTGTTCCAGGCATATGTACTCCTACTGAGATGCAGTATGCTTATGAATATGGACTTGAAGTTGTGAAGTTTTTCCCCGCTGAGCAGGCAGGAGGATTACCTATGATTAAGGCTCTATCTGGTCCATTTCCTAATATGAGGTTTTTACCCACTGGTGGTATAAATGAGAAAAATGTAGTAGACTATCTTAAGTATGAAAAGATAATTGCCTGCGGTGGTAGTTGGATGGCAAACGATAGCCTAATAAAGAATGGAGAATTTGAAAAACTGCTTGAACTTGTCAAAGAAGCAGTAAGGATTGTTCATTTGGTATAAAATTTAAATACCGTAAGATATATTAGACTCATGGTGATTTTGCAATGTATATTTTTTAGCACAAAGCTAATATATACAAAAATACCATGGGTCATATTAATATATAATTTATCACCTAAAATATTAAAAAGCATCACAAATACAATAACATTATTTTATGGACACGGGTTGACAATAATATTTAGCTTTGATAGTATCAAACCTATAGATCAACATAAAACAATTATACGAGGAGATTATATATATGAAGCAGTTTTCATTGAATGGCAATTGGCAAATGAACATTATCGGACAAGAAGAAAGTATAGAAGCAAATGTTCCAGGGTCTGTATATTCTGACATGTTAAATGCTTCAAAAATGACGGATCCATATTGGCGTGATAATGAGGTACAAGCATTTGCTCTTATGGATAATGATTTTGAATATTACCACAGTTTTTCTATATCAGAGGATTTATTAAATAGCGATTTAGTTTTACTTAGATGTGAGGGACTGGACACAATTGCAAGTATTACAATAAATGGCATTGTTGTAGGTAGTACATATAACATGCACAGGACATGGGAATTTGATGTAAAGGGAGCATTGAAAGCTGGAGAAAATGAAATAAGAATTTATTTCTCTTCACCTACACAATTCATTAAAGAGGAATATAAAAAATGTAAAGCTGACGGCTCGGATGATGCAACGCAGGGGTTTCCACATATTAGAAAAGCACACTGCATGTTTGGGTGGGATTGGGGACCAAGACTTCCTGATGCAGGCATATGGAGAAATATATCAATAATTGGGGTTGATAAGGCTAGACTAGATAGTGTATACATTTCTCAAAAGCATTCCGATAACCTTGTTGTACTTGATTTTGATATCAATATAGCGGCATGTCGTGGATGGAATGAAGTATTTGATATCAACATATCTGTAATCAAGCCGGATGGAGCTGAGCTTGTTTTAGAGAAAAATGTAAGACAAGTAGTAATTGAAAACCCACAATTGTGGTGGCCCAATGGATATGGAAAACAGCCTTTATATAGTGTACAGGTTGAGATCTCTTTTAATGGTATTGTATTAGACAAATGGGAGAGAAAGATTGGTCTGCGCACAATGACTATGAGTCTAGAAAAGGATGAATGGGGTGAGTCTTTTGCCCATATGGTAAATGGAATAAAGATATTTGCTATGGGTGCAGATTATATTCCTGAGGATAATATTTTTTCCAGAATTAATGCAGACAGAACAAGAAAACTACTGAATGACTCTATAGAGGCTAACTTCAACACTGTACGAATATGGGGTGGAGGATATTATTTAGAGGACTATTTCTACGATATATGCGACGAACTGGGACTTTTAGTTTGGCAGGATTTTATGTTTGCGTGTGCAGTTTATGAGCTTACCCCTGAGTTTGCAAAAAATATTAAGCAAGAGATAATAGATAATGTAGTGAGAATTCGTCACCATGCCTGTTTGGGCTTGTGGTGCGGTAATAATGAAATGGAAATGTTCGTTGACAAAGGCCTGTGGGTAAATACTCATAAGCAAAAAGCTGATTATATACGTATGTATGAATATCTAATTCCGGAGATTTTATTGAAATATGATCCCAATACATTCTATTGGCCAGCAAGTCCTTCCTCCGGAGGAGGGTTTGACGCACCTAATGACCCAAATAGAGGAGATGTTCATTACTGGGATGTGTGGCACAGCAGTAAAGCTTTTACTGATTATAGAAATTATCATTTCAGATATGTTTCTGAATTTGGGTTCCAATCATTCCCTAGTACAAAGACAATTGAGACCTTCACAGAACCAGAGGATAGAAATATATTTTCATATGCAATGGAGAAGCATCAGAGAAACAACGCCGCAAATGGTAAAATAGTAAACTATTTGTCTCAGACATATTTATATCCAACAAACTTTGAAGTATTGATTTATGCATCTCAGCTGTTGCAGGCAGAAGCATTACGCTATGGCGTTGAGCATTGGAGAAGAAACAGAGGAAGATGCATGGGCGCAATATACTGGCAGCTAAACGATTGCTGGCCTGTAGCTTCATGGGCTTCAATTGATTACTTCGGACGTTGGAAAGCACTTCACTACTATGCTAAAAGATTCTTCGCGCCTGTAATGATTTCGTGCTGCGAGGAAGGTATTCTGACTCAAAATACAAATGTCAACGCGGAGCCATATTTGGTTGAGAAAAGTGCTAGGCTCTCGGTAGCAAACGAAACAATGCTTGCTGTTTCTGGCTTAGTTAAATGGGAACTCAGAGATTCTGACGCAAAGGTTTTAAAAGAAGGTAGCTGGAGTGTAAACGTACCAGAGCTGGAAAGCATCTGGTTGGATAAACTTGACTTTGCTGATGCCAAGCTGTATGAGAATTATTTCAGCTATAGCTTTTTAGCTGATGGGAATATTGTTTCAAACGGTACTATACTATTTTGTGCTCCTAAGCACTTCAAATTTAAAGATCCTGATTTGACTTATAGAATAGAGGGAGACAGTATTGTTGTTAAAGCTTCTCGGTATGCGAAAAGTGTTGAGATAGATTGCACTGATACTGATATTAGGCTATCAGATAATTATTTTGACATGAACGCAGGTGAAAAAGTAATACGCATTACTGAAGGAACGCCAAGTAACATTATTCTGAGAAGTGTTTTTGATATTAAGTAAGGATACTTGTTAACACAAATCCTTTTTTGTTGTAATCACATGTTTTTCCAATGTGATTACAACATTTTTTTGTATATGCAGATTTATTCCGCAGTTTGGGGGAAAATTGATGCTCAGCCTATAGACTGTGGTTGATTTGATCAATTTATACAATAACAATATAAAATAGGGGTTTGATATTGTGAAATATTGACAAAGTGCAGTTGACAATATTTATGCTAGCTAGTATAATTAAATTAAATTAATTTATACTAGCTAGTAAATTAATTTACTAATTCGAAACTTCCGAGGGAAAATTTAGTTAAGTGGAGGAATAATGATGAAAATGTGTAAAACAGTACTAGCTGCAATATTATCAGCAGCAATGTTAATGTCTATCACTGCATGTGGTGCTAATGGCAATACAGCAGTAAATACAGCAGGAGATACAGTCAAAACTTCTCAAGATACCACAAAACCAGTTGGTACTACAAAGCTGACGATGTGGCATATTCAAACTCAGGAAAATGTAGCTGCCATTATCGATGCTTCTATGGACAGATTCGCAAAAGATAATCCTGGTTTTGAGGTTGAAGCGATTCCAATGCAAAACGATCCTTATAAAACAAAACTGATTACCGCAATGAGTGCAAATGAACTACCAGACATTTTCATACATTGGACAGGTGGCCCAATGGCTTCATACATTGATTCAGGTGTGGTATATGACATTACAGAATTCATGAATAAGGATAACTATAAAGATAGGTTTCTAGATGCAGCCGTTAATCAGGCTATTTACAAAGATTCTATTTGGGCGGTTCCAATAGAAAACGTTTCACCAGCATTATGCTTCTATAATAAGGATCTTTTTGAAAAGAATGGGCTTCAGGTTCCTAAAACTTTAGATGAATTTGAAACAGTAAGTGATACATTTGTAAAAAAAGGTATTATTCCTGTTGCTTTAGCTAATAAGACAAAATGGCCAGGCTCTATTGTATATGGCTATTTGCTCGATAGAATAGCTGGACCGAATGCTTTTGCTGATGCCAATAACGGTGTTACAGGATTCGACACAGCAGATTTTAAAGCTACTGCTACAAAAATGCAGGACTGGGCAAAAAAAGGTTATTTTGGAAAAGACTTTAACGGTATAGATTATGACGCTGGACAAGACAGACAGCTATTCTATAATGATAAGGCAGCTATGTACATCATGGGCGGTTGGTTTATGTTTACCGCATTGGGTGAAAATCCAGATTTTGTGAAAAAAATTTGCGTTATGCAATTCCCATCTAATCCTGATAGTAAGGGTAAAGCATCAGAATACATTGGAACAATGGGAGATAACTTCTATTCCGTTTCAAAAAATTCACAGAATCCTGAAATGGCATTCAAAGCAATTACATATTTACTAGACGATCAGGCTGTTAAGGATAGAATCGCAGCTGGTAAGATTCCTCCACTAAAAGATATTGTGTTAACTGATGATATTAGTAAAATGATATCCGAGAGTGCTTCATCTGCAACCGTTATGCAGCTCTGGTTAGATCAGTTCCTAGCACCAAACGATGCAGAATTGCACAAAGGAGAATTACAAAAACTTATGGGTGGTTCTATTACTCCAGATGAATATGATGCGAACATGACTAAGGGCGTGCAACATAAATAATCATTCCAAAGAACATGTTTGAAAAAACTGTGATTTTGATTTATTGATAATGATAAGGTACCTGAAAGGGTACCTCACATTATTAAAATACTTATGAGAGGTGACATATGGGAGTGAAAAGACGAACCTTGGAAAATTCGAGGAAACGCTCAACAGCTATCGTTGCTACCATTTTTCTATTACCAATAGCGTTCTTTCTAATTATATACATTTTTCGCTCAATATTTTATACATTTCAAATCAGCACTTTGGATTGGAACGGCGTGAGCAAGTCTAATACTTTCATTGGACTTGATAACTGGAAAACGTTAATTAGTGATAAAACATTTTTAAGTACTATAAAAAATAATATTATTATGGTGATTGCTTGTTTAATAATTCAAATGCCAATAGCCTTGGTTTTAGCATATTTATTAGATTGGGCTAATAAAAGGGCAAAATTTCTTAAGTCTATTTATTTTCTTCCTTTACTGATGAGTTCAGTTGCTATTGGGTTTCTTTTCAAACAGCTATTTGATTCTCAATTTGGGTTGATGGCAGTTTTTATGAAGTTCTTTATTGATACCCCTTTTAACTTGCTTGCAAATGATAAGACAGCAATTTGGGCAGTCATTGGAGTTATATGCTGGCAATTTGTACCATTTTATATGGTGTACTATTTTGCTGGACTTACTTCTATTTCAACAGAACTATATGAGGCGGCGATAATTGATGGGGCCAAAAGACATCAATATATCTTTAGAATTTCTCTCCCAATACTTAGTGATACCATTAAAGCTGCTACCATTATGTGTATAGTCGGTTCGTTAAAATATTTTGATTTAATCTATGTTATGACAGAGGGCGGCCCATCTGGTACTACAGAGCTTATGGCTACTTACATGTACAAAAGTGCATTTACACAAATGAAAATGGGGTATGGTTCTACAATTGCATCAGCGATGTTTATCATTATTACAGTCATTTCGCTTGTTACTTTTAAGATGATGCATATTAAGGAGGAAAAATAGGATGAAAACGAGTAAAAGATTTTCCTTCGCTGCAATAATTGCAATCATTTTTGCAATTGCATGGGCATTAGTAACCGCTTTCCCATTTTTATTTATGGTATTTACCTCAATTAAAGAACAGAAGGAGCTATTTAAGAGTTCCACCATCTTTGCGTTACCAAAATCATTTTATTTAGGTAACTATATTGAGATTTTGACTGGAAATTTCGTTATGTATTTTAAGAACAGTATTCTAGTTTGTGTTGTTGGTTTGATAATATTGATTGCTAGTGCCTCAATGGCATCTTATGTTTTTTCGAGACTAAAGTTTAAGATAAATAAGTTAATTTTTGGTATTGTAATTGCTTGCATGGCAATACCAATTCATGCTACCTTGATTCCAGTATTTCTATTGACGAAAGAGGTTGGGCTTTATGATAATCCGTTGGGGCTAATTGGTCCATATATTGCTTTTAATCTCCCGCTGTCAGTATTTATTTTAACTGGATTCATGAAAGGAATTCCTGTAGAAATAGAACAAGCAGCAGATGTGGACGGAGCTTCCAAAGTTGGGATATTCCTAGAAATAATGTTACCGCTATCAGTTCCTGGACTAGCTACGCTAGCTATTTATAATGGAATTAATATGTGGAACGAGTTTGTTTATGCATTTGTGTTAACTTCTTCGGTTAAGAGCCGTACACTGCCTCTTGCAATATGGGAATACCAGGGACAATACGGTGTAAATATTCCGATGGTAATGACAATTCTTACTTTATCAGCTTTACCTATGATTATCGCATTTGTTATTTTCCAAGAGAAACTAATAAAGGGTATGATGGCTGGTGCTGTGAAAGGATAGAATTTTATAAATAAATAAATAAAGAGAGGAAATAAAAATGTCTTTAATTAATGATATTAATGTGTTAACAGGAGATAAAAAAGCGTTTGCTAAAATGTTTGACCATACGATATTAAAAGCAGATGCAACAAAAGAACAGATAGTGAATTTATGTAACGAGGCACTGGAGTACGAGTTTGCTTCAATTTGTGTAAATTCATGTCATACAAAACTTGTAGCTGAAAAACTAAAGGGCTCTAATGTAAAAACTTGTGTTGTTGTCGGATTCCCTTTAGGTGCAATGTCTTCCCGCGCAAAAGCTTTTGAAGCACGAGATGCTGTTGAAGCTGGTGCACAGGAAGTCGATATGGTAATTAATGTCGGAGCACTAAAAGAACATGACTTTGAATATGTGGAAAATGATATAAGAGCTGTAGTTGCAGAGGCAGATAAAAGAGCTCTAGTTAAAGTTATTATAGAAACTTGTCTTTTAACGGATGAAGAGAAAGTGACTGCCTGCAAACTTGCTCAAAAAGCGGGAGCAGATTTTGTAAAGACTTCCACTGGTTTTAGTACTGGAGGTGCTACAGCAGCAGATATCACATTGATGAGAAAAACAGTAGGAAATAGCATGGGTGTAAAAGCTTCGGGCGGAATCAGAGATTTTGATACTGCAATTGCTATGATTAAGGCAGGAGCGACTAGGATAGGGGCAAGTGCTTCTATAGCAATTGTTAACAAGTAGTAGCTATAATAATTTAAAGATAATGAGGTGTTATTATGTCAGCAAAAATGAGAGCAGTTCAGTTGTTCGCACCTGGGGACGTTCGTTGCGGGATAATTGATGTTCCTACTATATTAAATTCGAATGATGTAATCATAAAAGTGAAAGCTTGTGGCGTATGCGGTTCTGATATTCCGCGTGTCATGAGTAAAGGTGCATATAGATATCCTATTGTAATTGGCCATGAGTTTGCTGGTGATGTTACCGAGGTAGGAACTGGTGTTACCAATGTAAAAAAGGGTGACAGAGTCACCGCTATGCCTCTAGTAAATTGCAAGGAATGTGATTATTGTAAAATTGGCCAGGCGGTTGCTTGTGATGACTATGATTACTATGGCTCCCGTATTGACGGCGCTATGGCAGAATACATTGTAGTAAGTCAAGAAAATATTTTACATATTCCAGAGAGTGTTAGCTATTATGAAGCAGCTATGACAGATCCAGTCTCAGTTGCTCTTCATGCTACTAGAAAAGCAAACATTGAAGCTGGTCAGACAGTGGTAGTGTTTGGACTAGGTGCAATTGGATTTATTACGGTGCAATGGCTAAAAAATCTAGGGTGTGCAAAAGTAATTGTCGTTGATATTATTGACGAAAAGTTGGAAATGGCGAAGAAATTTGGAGCAGATTTATGTCTTAATGGAAAAAAATGTGATGTCATCAAATCAATTTTAGAATATACGAACGGTAGAGGTGTAGATGCAGCTATTGAACTGGCTGGGAGTAAATTTACGCAGGTACAAGCAATTGATAGTGTTAGAAAATTGGGTACCGTTGTATTATGTGGAATTTCCTATGATGATCTGGTGCTACCGAATAAGACGTTGCAGAAAATATTGAGAGGCGAACTGATCATAAAGGGATCTTGGAATTCTTCCATTGCTCCACTACCCATTAATGAGTGGAAAAGTGCACTCATGTTCATGGATGCCGGTAAAATTAAACTTAATGAGTTAATTACGCATGTAATGAGTTTAGAAGAATGTCAGTGTGCATTTGAGATGATGTATAACAAAACAGAAACATTCACTAAAGTTATGTTTGATCCAGAAAAAAAATAAATATTGTTATAAAACAGGAGATGAGCCATGCTTTCTTATATTTATCATTCAGATAAAACATTAGAATTAAAAGATAAGCCAATTCCAAAACTTCTTGGGGAAGGCGCGCTAATCAAGGTTATGGCGTGCTCAATATGTGGTACGGATCTTAGAACTTATCGCTTTGGAAGTAATAAAATTAATGATGGAAGAATTCTAGGGCATGAAGTGGTTGGGGAGATTGTGGAACTATCCGCTGATAATAATGGGGATTTTAGTATCGGAGACCATGTTGCAATTGCACCTGCAATTGGTTGTGGGGTCTGCTATAGCTGTAAAAACGGACGAACAAATATGTGTGAGGATTTAAAAACTCTTGGCTACCAGTATGATGGAGGATTTGCTGAATATATGGTTATTCCAAGCCAGGCGTTTAGCATGGGTAACGTATATAAACTTCCACAGATAGATGATTACTCCGTATACACCTTAAGTGAACCCCTGGCTTGTGCCATTAATGCACAGTCATACCTTAATATCAAAAAGGATGAAGATGTTTTGATCATTGGTTCGGGAATTATTGGATGTATGCATGCTGAACTTGCACTACATTCTGGGGCGAAGAATGTTTTTATAATTGAAACATCTGAACAAAGAATTAAACAGGCTGGCGAGTTGCTAGAAAGAGTTGTTTTTATCAATTCAAAGGACAAAGATGTTTTTAAAGAGATTAGTCGCTTGACAGATGGAAAAGGAGTAGACGTAGCAATTATTGCTTGCTCAGTTGGAAGTGCGCAGGCGGATGGCATGAAGCTGCTAGCTAAGTGCGGAAGAATTTCACTCTTTGGTGGTTTGGCAGGCGATTCAACAGGCTTTATTGATAGTAATCTTGTTCATTATAAAGAAATTGGTGTATTTGGCGTTCATGCATCTACCCCAAAACAAAATAGACAGGCAATGAGTATGATTCATTCTGGTGTAATTAACGTTGAAAAATATGTTACTAAAAGATATTTGCTTGAAAATATTTATCAGGCTTTTAAAGATATTGAAGGTGGAAATGTGATGAAAGCGATCATTATAAATCGGTAACTATTTGAATGTTGAAAATGGTGAGATGAGGTATCTTATGGATAAAAAATATATTTTGGCAATCGATCAGGGGACAACTTCAACTAAAGT
>Ga0209125_1003557_pt1 | contig 10587 bp, 10 predicted proteins | sample BarGraIncub1131A_FD_184503 | JGI IMG/M metagenome (GOLD analysis project Ga0209125, IMG submission 184503) | Arctic peat soil microbial communities from Barrow, Alaska - Barrow Graham LP Incubations 11-31A (SPAdes) (version 2) | ecosystem: Environmental > Terrestrial > Soil > Wetlands > Peat... | reverse complement strand
TATATTTCGATTATATACCAAACCGGGACTCAATCAAGGATATCCTGGATGGACTAACCGTTGATGTAAAATATCTGATGGAAAGTTTTAGATTTAAAAAGGAGTAAATTATGGGAATGTTTTATTTGGAAGATACAGGCATTTATCGCTGTGGTATATGGAAAATGGATGAGGACGAGGATCAACTCAGGAAAATATTGGGAGATTATGAAATTTCGAACCCTTTTACGAATCCCAAAAAACGCATCGAGTATTTATCAGTCAGGGCTCTGGCTATGATGATGGATATTGATCCGGCATCCATCGCTTACCTACCTTCCGGCAAGCCCTATCTGAAGAATAATGATACGAATATCAGCATTTCACATACAAAAGGCTATGCGGCTATCGTATTGAGCAAGCTGGACAATATTGGTACCGACATTGAACAAAAAACTGAACGGATTCTGAAGATACGTCATAAATTCATGAGACCCAATGAAGAAAAAATAATATCTGAACAAGCGGGAGAAGCATTAATCCCCATATTGCTTCACTGGAGTGCCAAGGAATCACTCTTCAAAGCTATTCCGGATGAAGGAGTTGACTTCATCAAGGAATTACAGATTACCAACTTTACACCACCAGCAGAAAAAGGTCATTTTAACGCAAATGCGCTTAGATCAGGAACGACGTTTCAAATAGACTATCGCGTAGAAAATGATTTTGTCTTTACCGCCTGCTTTCCCCTGAACCCATAAAAAAAGGGATCTCAAAAAAGATCCCTTTTTTTATTTATAAAGGCTTTAAAAAATCTTATTTCTTTGCAGCAGGTGCAGGTGTTGCAGCAGGAGCTTGAGCAGGTACTTCGTTAAATTTTGGAGAAGTCAGGTTGGGGTCAACATTCACTGCATTTTCAACTTCATCCTTGATAAGAGATTGTTTAACTACATCAGCATCCGTTTTCATATATCCTGCAGAAGCAATACTTAAAATACAGATAGCAGCTGCCAATGTCCAGGTAAATTTTTCCAGAAAGTCTGTCGTTTTCCGTACACCCATAACTTGGTTGGAAGATGAAAAACCGGAAGACAAACCACCGCCTTTTGAATTTTGAACCAAAACGATTAAAACTAAAAGTATGGCAGCAACGAAAATAAAAATGGTGATAAGAAGATACATATCTTTGTTATTTTTTTATATTAATAATCAGTTTCTCCAGGTATCGAATCTGGTCTGCAAAGTAAACATTTTTTTCTGGATATTTCAAGCTCAAACTCTTGAATATTTCAAGTGCACGATCATATCTTTTTTGTTTAAGGTAAATCTTTGCAAGTGTTTCCGTAAAAGTATCTTCCGCCAGGACTTCAATTGAAGTGATCTCTTCAGACAGAATAGTTGATGATTCATTATTTACGTTCATTGCATCAACCTGATCAGTGCTTTTAGTTTGCAACCTCGCTATCCGATTTTCAGTATCGGACGAATGATCCAGAAAAGCATCAATCAACTCCTGACCTGGCATGGAAGGAACAGGGTTTTCGGAAGTAGGTGACGTTTGATCCATATATCTGACATAATCCAGTGAGAAACTACTCTCTTCCGGGGAAAAACTGACAGCACTTAAATCCTGTGATTCTTCCATTTTCGGAATATTCTCAACATCTGGTTCCATTGAATCCGATTTATTCAGATCAACAGGCAAGACAGTAGCAGGTGATTTATCTGCCGTCAAATGCAGGAAACGATCAATAATGGAGAAACCTTCGCCTGAAAACAGCTCTTTCTCATGAGAATAAAGCGACTCAGGCATGGGTTTGTCTTCAATAAAATAGTACAGGCGCCTACGGTCCGGGACAGAAATAGCTGTGAGAATCAATTCTTTTGAAAAACGGAGATCTTTTAGAACCAGCAAATTCTTAAGATACAATAATCTCAAAATGGCAAAACATGGATATTCATCGAGCATCGTCCTGAGTTCTGACAGACTCTCCCTATTCAAAAGATCGGGATTTTTTAACCATTTTATGAGATTATCAAAATCCATATTACCAATTTGCAACAGTTTTATTAAAAATGCTTTCTGAAATTTCTTTGATTATCGCGTCGAGCAAAGCATCCTGTACATCTTCCAACATGGATGATGCTTGAAAAGTTTGATAAGCGGAAAATCTTTGTTCAAAATTTTCCTCCGGTTTTTTGGTATTTATAAAACGAACATTCACCGTAACTGTCAATTTTGTTTCAGAAGCATATCCATCAGCCTTGGTGGCCATTGGCGACAGGTCGTAGCCAACAATCTCACCGTCAAGTTGCAGGTCACCTTCTTTCTTGATCATTTTGAGTTTGGTCTGACGTATAAAAAGGTCTTTTAAGCCTTCTGTGAATTTAGAAGAAAGTGGAGCATACACCAAAGTTGCCTGTATGGGGAAATCCTGTATGGATACAGTTTTCACGCTGGTATAATCGATGGAAGCCCCATTAAATTTATAGGAAACGGAACAACCCGAAAACACGATCAACGGTATAAAAACAAGAAAAAAACGCTTAAACATACGACTCATTAATCCAGTTTATACTCTTTAATTTTTCTATACAGCGTTCGTTCTGAAATATTCAAATCGGAAGCTGCATTTTTACGTTTTCCGCTATTTCTATCCAACGCTTTACGAATTGCTTCTTTTTCCATTTCTTCCAGGGAATAGGACTCTTCAACGTATTCCTCCGTATCCTGAATATTTGGAGCTGAGGCTGGTCTGATGTCATTCGACGAGGCCTCCGGCGGATAAAAATTGGGATAGGGCTTGTATTCTTGCTTTGGGAAATTGTTGGAATCCAATCCGTTCTTTTGCATCACTTCGTTTACCAGAACTTTCAGATCATTCATATCCTTCTTCATATCAAAAAGCACCTGATAAAGAATTTCACGTTCGCTGTTGAATGATCGCTGTTCAGATGCCGAAGCATGAGAACCTGAATAGATGGCCGGGAATTTTTCAAACGAAGAATCCGGAAGATAGGTACTAAGTATTGATGCCGAAATTTCGCGTTGTTGCTCAATAATGGATATTTGTTCAGCAATGTTTTTCAATTGCCTGATATTACCCGGCCATCGGTAAGAGGTCAACAAGGCCTTTGCATCATCAGTCAGTTGAACCACCGGCATACGGTATTTCTCTGCAAAGTCTGTGGCAAATTTCCGGAATAATCTTAAAATATCATCTGAACGATCACGCAGAGGTGGCACAAAAATAGGAACAGTATTCAACCGATAATATAAATCTTCGCGAAAACGATTGGTATTGATAGCCTCCACCATATTAATATTGGTAGCAGCAACAATCCTCACATTTGTTTTCATGGTTTTGGATGAACCGACGCGTATAAACTCTCCCGACTCTAAAACACGCAACAAACGAGCCTGTGTGGCTAGTGGCAATTCCCCTACTTCATCCAAAAAAATAGTTCCTCCGTCTGCCACTTCAAAATAGCCTTTTCGATCGGACAAAGCACCGGTAAAGGAACCTTTTTCATGACCAAACAATTCCGAATCGATGGTACCTTCGGGAATAGCACCACAATTAACGGCAATATAAGGTCCATGTTTGCGATGGCTATACTGATGAATGATTTGCGGAAAACTTTCCTTGCCAACACCACTTTCGCCGGTAATCAATACCGACAAATCCGTTGGTGAAACCTGTACCGCAACATCGATAGCACGGTTCAACTCAGGGGCATTGCCTATGATTGAAAATCTTTGCTTGACTTGTTGAATATCCACGACTCTACTATTTAATTTTCCTCTGGCAAAGGAAGATCGGACAACTCTCCGGATTGAACGATAAATTGTTTATGCAAAGGATTTTTGGTCATTTCTGCATATTGCAATCTATTTTTAAATATATCACAAGCCATATAATAGGCTTCACGAAAAGATTCTTCTGAAGCCACATTCTGACCGGCAATTGAATAAGCCGTTCCATGTGCCGGAGAAGTACGAACAATGGGAAGTCCTGCCGTAAAATTGACACCACTTTCCATACTTAAGGCTTTGAATGGAATCAAACCCTGATCGTGATACATAGCAAGAATTCCATCGTATTTTCTAAAATCACCCGAACCAAAAAAGCCATCGGCCGAAATTGGGCCAAAACAGCAAATATGTTGTTCCTGAGCTTTACTAACTGCTTCAGAAATGATTTCCTTTTCTTCTTTACCTATCAAACCATCATCACCGGCATGTGGGTTTAATCCTAAAACTGCTATCCGAGGTTTAATGATATTGAAATCACGTATCAATGATTTGTTTAAAATTTTGAGCTTTAGAAGCAATCCAGGCACATCTAAGGCAGCAGGTACTTCAGACAAAGGGATGTGTCCGGTTGCCACAGCAATTCTCATAATGGGGCCAACCATCAACATTAAACCACTCTTACCGTCACCAAAAACAGATTCCAGATATTCAGTATGCCCTGGAAAATGGAAATTTTCAGATTGAATATTGCTTTTGTTGATTGGGGCAGTAACCAGCACATCGATTAAACCTTCTTTCAATTCCTGAGATGCACGTTCCAAGGCTTGAAAAGAGGCTTTGCCTGCTATTGGCGTAGAATGCGACAATTCGACCTTCACTTCATCATCGGTACAATTGACAATACTGATTCTTCCAAAAGCAGCCTCACGGGCTGAATTTACGATTGTCAGATTAACACTATTCAAATCCAGTGCTTTTTTATGATAGGCTGCGACCTTGGCTGAACCGTAAATGATGACTGCTTGATTTTCATAAACTCTGGGATCAGACAATGTTTTCAGGATGACTTCGTATCCCACTCCATTGATATCTCCCTGAGTAATTCCAACACGTATTTTCTTATCTTCCATAACTTTTTCTATTTTACTGTTGCAGTAAGGTGCCTCATGTCAAAATAGACGAGGCTGCAAACCACAAATATACTGACAAAATTGCCGACAAGATACAAAGAAAAACCCTTTGTACTGCCAAAGAAATAAAAAATATTATAGCGATGATTTTTTTGTAGAAAGCAGGCCACAAGCGGCTTGAATATCCTCACCACGTGATTTACGGATGGTTGTATTCAGCCCTTTTTCATTCAGAAAGTCCGCAAAACCATGTACAGTCATTTCGTCAGGACTTTTGAAAGGTGAATCAGGAATGGTGTGGAAACGAATCAGATTGACCCTGCAATCCAGACCACTTAAAAGAGCAAGAAGACGTCTTGCGTGTGCAGGTGTATCGTTCAAGCCTTTAAAAAGGATGTATTCAAAGGATAAACGGCGTTGCTTGCTAAAGTCGAACTCTTTGAGTATCCGTATGGTTTCTTCGATGGGCCAGGCTTTTTCAGAGGGCATCCAGGACAATCGCTGATCGGGTACAGGAGTATGAAGACTTACCGCTACATGGCATTTACTTTCCTGAAGAAATCGTAAAAGACCGGGATGGACACCGATGGTAGATACTGTTATCCGTTTTGGACTCCAGGCAAAACCATCTTCAGATGTCAATATCTCCAACGCTCTCAAGACTTCATCGATATTATCCATAGGTTCGCCCATTCCCATAAAAACTATATTGGTCAGACTTTCCGATTCTGGAATAGACAGGATCTGGTTTAATATTTCCTGAGCAGTCAATTGATCTTTAAAGCCCATACGTCCTGTCATACAAAACTGGCAACCCATCTTGCACCCCACCTGTGAAGAAACACAGAGCGTTGCACGGTCTGTTTCAGGAATATAGACACTTTCTATCAGATGGCCGTTTTCGGTCTTAAAAAGGTATTTTTTGGTACCATCTTTGGAAAGGGCTGCATGAACAGGTTTTGAAAAACCCAGATCCGCTTTTTCCATTAATAAAGCACGATTTGGCTTGGAGAGGTTCGTCATATGCTCAAAATCGCGAACACGTTTTACATAGATCCACTCATGCAACTGTTTGGCTGCATAAGCCGGCATTCCTTGTTCAAGAACCCACGACCGTAGTTCATCGGGACGTTTACCTAATATCTGAAATTTCTCCATAATTAAAAAAGTACCATATTCAATTTCTTTCAGGACCTCCTGTTAAAGAACAAGAGGCTGTACGTTACATACAGCCTCTTAATAATATATTTCACCTGATAAACAGGCCGTTTTTAGTATATTAATAGAAACGTATGCGTGAATCTTTAACCTTTGTAGCCTTTCGAACAGCGTCAAAGGACTGATACATCAAGCGATACATATTGGTGGCATTCCAGGATGCTTTTTCCTGATTGATATTGAATACTTCCTGAGACTTTATTTTGGAAATAACTTTGAAAACAAATACTCCGCTTTTGCCTTTGATCGGTTCTGAGAGTTTATTTTCGGAAGCTGAAGTCACCGCTGCAATCAAGGCTGGTTCTTCACCAATGCCGGTAATTCTATTGATTGAGAAATTAACAAAACGGGCTGAATCAATACCAACCTTGGCAGATTGAGCCAGTGCTTCCAACGATGTTTTGTTCATCTCTTTCAAATCTTCAGCAATCTTATTTGCTTTTTGTTCGTTCATCAACTCACGTTGAAGTATGTTGCTTACATTTTCTACTGATTGATAATCTCCATCACTGATACCAGTAATTCCAATAACCAGAAACTGATTGCTCTGATTTTCAAGTATCGTAGAAAGATCACCAAGTTCACCGTTAAATACAAAGCGTACAGCTTGTCTCATTTGAGGCAATTGAGCTAAAGTATTGTCGGTGGCACGTATTGTTTGAGCATTTTGAACTTCATAACCTGCTTTTGCAGCAGCAGCAAAGAAATCATTTGCATTTTGGTTATCGGCAACTATACGGTTTAGTTTATTGTAAACAGTGCTATAAGTAGAGGAGCTTGGAGTTACTTTCATATAAACAATAGCAACCTTGGATTTCGCTACAGGAGCAGTCTTGTTTGTGACTTCTACTATATTCAGGGAATTCTTTGTCTTGATGGAATAAGCAGCATTTAGTGGAGCGCTAAAACAAGATCTGATAAAAGCAGAACCAAGAGATACGGCATCCGCTTCACGGAACCAACCCATTTCTGAATTACTGCCTTTGGAATATTTTGAAGCAAGTTGTGCAAAATTACCGCCATTTTTAATGACAGCAAGTAAACTGTCTGCCAAAACCTGATCTTTTAATCCCAGAACAATCTGACGTGCCTTGACAGAGTCAGGTGCAACAATTTTGTCAATCAAACGAACCATAACAAAAGCACCATCTTTATAGACTGGTTTAAGGAAGCTATTGTTTGCTGAAGTTTGTACAAAAGATTTAATGGTAGGATCAAAAGATTGGTTTGCAATGTAGCAGTTCATGAAAGCATTGTCAGAATACTCGTTGACAAAATTTTCAAGATCTGTAGATTGTGCAAATTCGGTCTCAATTTTATTGATGGATGTCTCTATTGCCTTATAATCTTCATTGCTTGGATTGATATTGACCAGAACATACTTGGCAGAACGATATGGTTTTTGAACAAAACGTTCTTTTTGAGCATTGTAGCGTTTTTTTACATCACTCTTACTTACTTTAAACAAAGAGTCTGGTAGTGAAGTAAATGGTTTATAGATGTATTCAAAGTCTACACTTGAACTACGATCTGCAAAAGCAGCTTTGGCATCCAGAGAATTGGCCTGAACCGATTTGGAAAGCAAGGTGTTTATTTTTTCTTCCAAACGAGTATATTTCAGGTTGTTTTCCCAAAACAGCCAGTAACCTTTTAAGTTTTTGATTTGTTCCTGAGCATCTGCAGGGTATTGAGACAAGTCATCCTTTTGAATCGTTTGAAGAAAATTCATCATGATGGTACGATCAAAAGCACCTGTTTGCTGGTTTTTAAAGATGGGCAACTGCTGAATCATAGGATGAACATTTGCACCATTAATCATATTGTAGACTTCCTTTCCGGTAACAGATACGCCCAATTTTTCAGATTGTTCGTCCAACAAACGTTCACGTACGATTGTTTCATAAACTGACTCACGAATTTGTCCAAGAATCGCATCATCCAGATTGGTTTGTCCTGTCTGAATCTTATAAACCTCTTCCATTTCCTTGATACGAGCCTCATATTCTTTATAGTCTAAAGAGGAGTCACCTATCTTAGCTATTTTTTGTTGAGATTGACGAAAAAGTGTAGAACCGGAATTCAAAAAATCCCCGATGATAAAAGCAAATAAAGCAAAGCCAATGATGATTGCCAATAGACTTGCTTTATTCCTGATTTTCTGTAAGGTTGCCATATAAGAAATGTATGTTTTAAATTAATTGCTCGGTTAAGAAAGTTCGTATTAACTGTTTTTTTTCAGCCTGCGAATATACAAAAAAATGTTTAAATGGTATGCAATATTGTTTATTTTGCAGCTTTCGTGTCCATTTGCATGGAATCGGGCTGGGCCGAATCGATGGGGAAAATTGCCTTAACTTTAAATATTTTATAGTTTGTCAGCGTTTGATTGGATTCAAACCCATAACCTGAAATGACTTGATCTTGCTGTTCTATCCTTATAAAGGAGTCAGAATAGATGCGTTGTTGCCTCTGATCCCAATAAAGCAGGGCGGTTTCAAACTTTTCACCTTTGAGGTTTATCATCTTCACATTCTTTTTCAGTTCCCAGACTTTTCGATTTGAAAAGTAACGGGCTGTATCGCTCTGAACAACGGATTCTGTCTTCAGACTATCGTTGAAACGCTCGAAATAGACTTTTTTAGGAAAATACCAGTAGGGATCATCCACTTTATCAAAAATCTTCCACACTTCAGTTATGATGCGATAACGAATCCTTCCTGAATCGGAGATAAGTGTTGTGACAGAATCGGTGTACATTGCCGGTACAGCACGTCTATCTTTGAACTTAGGCAAATACTCTTTTTTATCGGAAGAACATGCTGCAGATAGAAACATCAGGAAAACAATACCCAATGCAGCTATTAAACCCAAACGTTTTTTTAAAATAGTTTCTTGCAAAACTTTAAAAATATAAGATTTTAAAAACGAAGAATTAGAGTTTGCGTTTTAAGAACCACATTTCATTGAATGAAACATCCAGTGATATCTTAAAATAGTTCTCATGAAGTGCACAAGATGCCGGTACAATAAGCTTACCTGCTTCAAAGGAGAAATTCAGGGCTGACTTTTGTCCACGGAGAGGCAAACCAAACCCTAAAGTAAGGCCGGCATTCTTAACGGTTCCATCTGAAAACTTATAGTACGTATCCGTATAGTTCAAACCAAATCGATATCTGATTGCATTTAAATAGTTGCTGGCTATCAGAGCCGGTAAATATTCCAAGCCTAATGCATACCTGGTATTATCGGATAACGTTCCTTTTTTACTATAAAAATTGGCATTGCTCCAGAACTGATTCTGATAATCAAATCCAACAGTCAGACGTCTGTCATAAGTATAACTGGCACCAACACCAATTGTATTCGGTAAATCAAAGGCATAATCTACTTTGGAGGTCGTTGTATCTGTTCCGGATATATTGATTGAATCCCTTTCGTTAAGCTGAAAAGCACTGGCATTCGTAAATGTAGCACCTAAAACCAGTTTACCCTTTTTACCCAAATATGTTTGATATTGTACACCAAAATCCAAACTTGGAGTGCCCAGAATCACACTATTGTAAAAATAGGAACTATTGTATCCAGTGTTGGAAGTGGTACCGGTATAGGATAACGTACCAAAAATATACTTAATATTGGTACCCAAAGACAAATGTTTTCCCATGGAAATACCTGTTCCTAAAAAAACAGTATTTAATCCGCCTGATCCTACATAAGTATTGGTATAATCTATATCACCAAAAGCCGTTGTGCCATTTTCCTTTCTGGAATAGCCTACACTTGAAAAAGGCATTAAACCCATTGTCAGTCCCCAGTATTTTTTTAATGGAACTTTCATGGCCAGATAGTCGAATTTCCCATTTGGATTGACCTGACTTTTACCATTTTCCGTAAAAAAGGAATAGGAAGATGAGACCCCGAAATCAAATACAAAGTTGAGCGTATCCACCGCAGAATAGGAAGCAGGGTTCAAAGGATTAATTTGTATATTATCCCTGATCCCATAACCAATACCACCCATGGCACGACTTTTACCCATAGAGGCATTCTCCAAAGAGCCCAAACCATAACGGCTATAAGGGGAACTTGTATTTTGAGCAGACATGCAACTCAGAAAAAGGAACAGCGACAAGGCTGATAAAAACGTTTTACGAATGGACATTATAGTGTAATATTCTGTTTAGACCAATGAGTACCAAATTTTTGCTCGCAAAGATGCTATTTTTTAGTTTCCCATCAAAATAAAATAGGTCACCGCCTGTTAAAAAAGCGAAAAGATTGGCGTGCTTTTGCCGTAATTCTTCAAAGTAACCATCAACTTCATAAACAATTCCTTGCATTACTCCTGCAAGGATGGCTGTTTGTGTATCTGTACCCATAGATGTGAAGTCTGATTCTGGCTCCACCAAAGGTAATTTATCTGTAAATTTATTCAATGCATTAAAGCGCATTTGCATTCCCGGTGCGATGTTTCCTCCCATGTATGTACCATCTTCCCGGACT
>Ga0209125_1003555_pt1 | contig 10592 bp, 10 predicted proteins | sample BarGraIncub1131A_FD_184503 | JGI IMG/M metagenome (GOLD analysis project Ga0209125, IMG submission 184503) | Arctic peat soil microbial communities from Barrow, Alaska - Barrow Graham LP Incubations 11-31A (SPAdes) (version 2) | ecosystem: Environmental > Terrestrial > Soil > Wetlands > Peat... | reverse complement strand
AGGGAATTGCAGACTGAAATCATTCTTATTGACATGGAAGACAAGTCCTGAGTCGGTTGAGTGCGTCCAGTTTTTACCTCTGATTAGAATTGGATAGACTTCATATAAATCCTGATCAATATTTTTTAGAACCATTTCGGCACTCTGAATTGAAACTTCGTATTCTCCAGAGTCTCCGCCCATCACAAGGGCAATCTTTTTTTTCATCGTATTTGCTTTTGAAATATTTCTTTTACAAAAGTACCTTAAATGAGCGAATTCAAATGATAGTTTCTTGAATTTGGATAACAAAGTTCCGTCTTACCCCTCGATGATAATGCTTATATTTGCACCGTGTACTAAAATCAGGTACCCGGAAATTTTTAATATTTATTATTATCCCTGGATTACGATTTTGTTTCTAATACATGACCATGAGTTTAGCTGATTTTATAAAGTCGAGTGTTTTTTTCAGACACTTTTTAGTGTCTATACTCATAACTGTTGTCCTCCTTTTTGCCGTTTTTCAGATACTGGCTGTCTATACTTTTCATGGTCGGGAAGTTAAAGTTCCTGATTTTACAGGAATGACACTTACTGAATTAAGAAGTGCAGCTACCTTTTCCGACTTTGAGTTCGTAGTTATTGATTCTGTATACGATCCTCAAAAAGAAAAGGGTACTATTGTTACTCAGGATCCGCTGCCTAATTCAAAAGTAAAACAACACCGTAAACTTTATTTGACTGTAATTGCCAGTGTTCCTGAAAAAGTCAGTATGCCCGACTTGAAAGACCTTACACTCAGACAGGCAATAGCTACTTTGCAGACATATGGATTGCAGATAGGACGTATGGAATATGTTCCTGATATTGGAACGAATGCTGTTTTAAAACAGATGTACAAAGGTAGGGAAATCAGACCCGGAACTATGATGGAAAAGGGGGCTACAATAGATTTGGTTTTAGGTTCAGGTATGGGCGGAAATCGTATTAAGATCCCATTTTTAATCGGTATGACCCGTTCTGCGGCTTTGAGCTTTTTAGCTGCAGATTCTCTATATATAGGTGCTGAAATTTATATGGATACAAAAGATACCGTCAATGCAAGGGTTTATAAACAGAGTCCTGCCTATGCACCGGGACTTTCTCTGAATATCGGCCAAAGTATTGACATTTGGTTTAAAGCTGATGAAAGCTTTGATTGGGGTACTTATATCAAGTCGTTTGATACAACAGGTAGTGCAACAAATACTTCAAAAAAGAAAGAAGAGTTTTAAAATAAGATACACTAAGGAAATTCATTGTGATTTTAATAAATGTTAATTGTTTTCGCAATTGTAGCTATTCATTGTGATAAGGTTCGTTCTTCAAAATTGTAAATGCACGGTATAACTGTTCGACAAATAATAATCGTATCATTTGATGAGAGAAGGTCATGGCTGAAAGCGAAAGTTTGCCGGTAGCTTTTCTATAAATACTTTCAGAAAATCCAAAAGGCCCGCCCACCACGAATGCCAGATGTTTTATTCCAGAATTCATATGTTGTTGTAAAAAATTGGCAAATTCAGAAGATCGGTATTCTTTACCCTTTTCATCCAAAAGTATGATTTGGTCACATCCTTCAATAGCCTGTAGGATAAGTTCAGCTTCCTTTTCTTTTTGTTGTGCAGATGTTATATTTTTCGTGTTTTTTAATGATGGAATAATCCGGATATTAAAACCCGTATAGTGAACAAGACGCTGTTCGTAGCGTGAAATTCCTGTTTTTAGATATTCTTCATCGGTTTTCCCAACGACTATTAGGCTGATATTCATGATGTTTGGTTGGCTGTCGTGATTTAGTTTGATTTTGAATTATTTATGTTGAAAATTTTATGCAAAATAAACTAATTTTGTCTTAGTATATGACAAGAAGTAATAATCATCACTAACTAATGCAACATTAGCTTTTTATATTTGTTGTATACAAAGACAATTTAATTAAACGACAACATTATTTGGTTCGGTTTTTGTTCTTGACTACTAAATTTTAGTTTATCATGAAAAAAGTATTATTCTTTCTGTCGATCATTTTATCAGTAATTGATGTAAATGCACAGAGTGAAGAATCATCGAAAGCAATCTTTGATAATATCGGGAAGGCTTTTCGGGAAGGGGATGCTTCTCAGTTAGCAGTAAATTTTGCATCTTCAATTGATGTTATTTTACCTGGGAATGAAGGAACATTTAGTAAACAACAGGCAGAAATGATTCTTAAGGATTTCTTTAATAAGAATCGCCCTAAGGGATTTTTAATTAATCATCAGGGTACAAGCAATGATGGTTCTCGTTATGCTATCGGCACTTACCGCGCTTTAAATCAAAACTACCGGGCCTATGTATTAGTGAAAAGTATTGGAAATAAATTACTTATCAGTCAATTACAGCTCGAAAAAGATTAATATTTCTTATTCCAGGATCACCTATGACTATCGATGAAATTATTGACGCCGCCTTAAAAGAAGATATTGGTAATGGCGATCACACTTCCATGTCAATTATACCCTCTTCTGCTCACGGAAAAGCTCGTTTACTGATTAAAGAAGAAGGAATCGTATGTGGCATTGATGTCGCAATTAAAGTTCTGAATAAAGTTGACTCTTCGATTGCGATTAAAAGGATTCTTTCTGATGGGGACAGGGTTAAACCAGGAGATTTGGCATTTACTGTCGAAGGACCATCCGTTTCTATATTAACAGCAGAAAGGCTGGTTCTAAACTTCATGCAACGCATGAGTGGAATTGCTACAACAACAAACTATTACGTTCAACAATTAAAGGGTACTAGCACCCGGCTTCTGGATACACGAAAAACGACCCCTTTATTGCGGGAAATAGAAAAGTATGCAGTAAAAATAGGTGGAGGTGAGAACCATCGGTTTGGCTTATATGATATGATTTTAATAAAGGATAATCATATCGACTTTGCGGGGGGAATTACTGGTGCCGTTATATCTGTTAAAGATTATTTGAAATCAAAAAATCTGAATTTAGAAATAGAGGTAGAAGCCAGAACAATTTCCGATGTTAAGGAGATTCTTGGTTGTGAGAATATTAAGCGAATTATGCTTGATAATTTTTCTACGACACTGATGAAAGAAGCCGTTGAATTAATTGATGGACGTGTTGAAACAGAAGCTTCCGGAGGTATAACCATAAAAAACCTTCGCGAATATGCTGAAACAGGGGTCGATTTTATTTCGGTAGGAGCGCTTACACATCATATCAAGAGTCTTGATATGAGCTTAAAAGCTTTTTTTTAAACACCGATGAGAACGATCGGTCATCGAATAATTAAAGGACTTGGTAATAACCGATTAATCGGGACTGTTGTAAACTGGTCAAGACAAATTAGACTTCCCGGATTTGATGATGTTCCATTATATGATGTGAGCAGATTCTTTTGGTCAGGCGTTACGAAGGGTTCAATAAGTCTCAGGGCCGCTGCTTTCTCTTTTAACTTTTTTCTTTCGCTTTTTCCAGCTATAATTTTCTTTTTTACCATCATTCCTTATATACCCATCACCCATTTTCAGGATACCCTTTTACAATTAATGCAGGATATTATTCCTGACCGTGTATATCAGGCCGTAGAGTCCACATTACTTGATGTGATTAAACAACCCCGTGGAGGCTTGCTCTCACTCGGTTTTGTACTTGCATTGTATTTTTCTACAAATGGTATCAATAGCCTTATGGTTGCATTTAATCAGAGCATTCATCAAGAAGAAACCCGTCCATATTATGTTCAACAATTGATATCCATGTTGTTGGTCTTTATTATTTCTTTTATAATAATTATCGCGATTAGTCTTATTACATTGGGGCCTCCAGCATTACGGTTTCTGGTTGACTACGGGTTTATAAAAGATGATTTCACTTTTTACATCATCGGACTGATAAGGTGGGCAGTCATAATTGGCATTTTTTTGTTTGCCTTCTCTTTTCTTTATTATCTGGCCCCAGCTGGTCAAAATAAATTTCGTTTTATTTCTGCCGGATCTACATTATCAACCATTCTCACCATTGCTGCTTCTATCGGATTTAATTATTACGTGAATAATTTCTCCAAATACAATACGCTATACGGATCCATCGGAACATTAATGATTTTGATGATCTGGATTAATTTCAATGCATTTGTAGTCCTTATTGGTTTTGAACTCAACGCAAGTATCAGGGGCGCCAAGAGAAATCTTAGGAAAAAGGAATAATAATTTTTATCAATTGATAACAACCCTTACAAGGAATACAGTAAAATATTTTTAATTTTGTGCAATCGATTTCAAGGAATTGAATATAAATATAAAATATTGATAATAAGGTTTATATAAGAAAAATAAGAATACCATGAATAACAAGGTTGTAACTTTTGGGGAAATAATGCTTAGACTGGCTACTCCTGGCTTTGAACGTTTTAGTCAAGTCAAACAATTTAATGCATCATTTGGTGGAGGTGAAGCAAATGTAGCTGTTTCATTAGCAAATTATGGAATTAAGGCTGATTTTGTCACCCGTTTACCTAAGAATGACCTTGCTCAGGCTTGTTTGATGGATTTAAGAAAGTATAATGTAGGAATAGACAATATCATTTACGGGGGAGATCGTCTGGGAATTTATTTTCTTGAAACAGGTGCTGTTGCTCGTCCAGGCAAGGTCGTTTATGATCGTGCAAATTCTGCTATTGCAGGAATCGAACCCGGGATGATAGATTGGGATAAAGTATTTGAAGGTGTTAATTGGTTTCACTGGACGGGGATTACTCCCGCCATTTCTGAAGGTGCAGCCCTTGCATGTAAGGAAGCCATTGATGCCGCGAATCGAAAAGGAATTACCGTTTCTACCGACCTTAATTTTAGAAAAAATCTATGGAAATGGGGTAAAAACGCTTCCGATGTTATGCCAGAACTGGTAGCCGGTTGTGATGTAATCCTTGGAAATGAAGAAGACGCCGAAAAAGTGTTTGGCATTCATCCTGAGAGCGCTGATGTAACCAGTGGTCATGTTGATGCCGCAGCTTATGAATCTGTTTGCCGCCATATGATGAAAAAATTCCCAAGAGCTAAAAAAATAATTGTTACGCTTCGTGGCTCTGTTAATGCCAATCATAACACATGGTCGGGTGTGCTCTTCGATGGTAAGAAACTCTATCAGGCTCCTACCTATAATATTACCCATATCGTTGACAGGGTAGGTGGAGGTGATAGTTTCATGGGTGGTATCATCTATGGGCTTTTAACATATTCCGGAGATAGTCAGCGCGCTTTAAATTTTGCTGTTGCCGCATCATGTCTTAAACATACCATACAGGGAGACTATAACCTTGCCACTGTTGGTGAAGTTGAGATGCTGATGGGAGGAGATGGTTCCGGGCGTGTTTCAAGATAATATCGGGACATTTTAAGACAAAACAGTTCGAATACCGTTTTCGCGTATTCATATTAATCCTGATATTGGTGAGCAACAAAAACTCATCTTTATCAACCTCGTTTAGAATAAAGCAAGATAAGTCAACTGATGAGTCTCTCTCAGTTTATTCTTTTAAAGTTCATCAGGTGTTTTGATTCAGCATCAATGATTTGACCTACAAACCAATATCCATACTAAGTCAAAATAAATTCTATTTTTAATTCTTCTATAAATCCGGTAAAGCAAGAATACTATTTATCCAAATCATAGGGTTTCTCAACCTTTTGTCCACCCGTTCTCCAGAATACCTCCACGCAATGTCCACCCTTTTAAAAGGTGGAGTATGGGTGGAGAAAGGGTGAACAATAGGTGGACAAGGGGTGGAGGTTCCCTATGATTTAGATAAAGCATATGGGAAATTATGCTAAGTTTTAGGATGATTAAAAAGTGTAGGTAGGGTTGCTATTTCAGTCAGAAGGTATATATTGAGAATTCCCGATTTTCCGACATCGTTATTTTCCGATAATATTTCAGAGCATCAATTAATATAGAACAAAGATACTTTACAATTAAGAAATATATTTTCCGTGTTCGTACACGATTTACATATTTTTATTATTTTTGTTGGGATTTTAAAACAGAATAATCAAGACTGTAGTGAAAAAAAATATCAGGATAATTGATATTGCGAAAAAAGCAGGTGTTTCTATCGGAACAGTGGATCGTGTTCTGCATGATAGGAGTGAAGTTTCAATTGAAACCAAAGAAAAAATTCTTAAGATCATTAAAGAATTTGATTATCGTCCTAATATTTTAGCAAGAACACTTGCTTCAAAAAAAATCATCACATTTGCATCTTTAACACCTTGGTTCTCTGATAAAGATTCATATTGGTCGAAACCACAGGAAGGAATCGAAAAGGCAATTGACGAAATAAAACAATTTGGCATCCGGTTAAATCAGTTTTATTTTAAGATGGAAGATTCTGATACATTCACTTCAGCGGCCGAAAAGATACTCGATTTATCACCTGATGGGGTATTGCTGGCTCCATGGGCTAAAAGAGAATCATTGAAGTTCACTCAGGCACTTGATGATAAACGAATCCCTTATGTTTTTATCGATTCTACCCTGAAGGAATCCAAACCTCTCAGCTTTATCGTGCAGGACTCTTTTCAAAGCGGATTTCTGGCAGCAAAATTGCTGGATTATGGGATAAATGAACAAAGTAATATTTTGCTCGTACATATTACTCAAAAACTTGATAATGTAAGCCATCTGCTTCAACGCGAGAGCGGATTTCTTGAATATTTTGATAGTATAAAAGAAAAACAGCATAGGATAATCAAGATAGATGTCTCAGGTAACGAATATGAAATGAATTTGAAACTTCAGGAGATAGGTCTTGAATTAAGTAGCATTGATGCCGTGTTTATTACTAACTCGAAGGTTCATCAGGCAGTTACTTGTTTTAAAGAACTCGATATAAGTCCAAAAATTATTGGCTATGATCTTATTCCCAGAAATATTGAACTTCTTAAATCGGGTAAAATTGATTTTCTGATTTGTCAGAAACCTGAGAAGCAAGGATTTGTTGCCACAAACCTGCTATTTGATCATATTGTGAAAAAAGAAAAGGTGAAACGTGAAAATTACACCCCTATTGATATTATCACAAAAGAAAATATTGACTATTATTCATCTTTTTAATTATAAGTACATTAACTTATCAGATATTAAGAATTACTAAAAAGAAAATACAATGAAAAAAATTTCATTTGAAGACCTTAAGGGAAAAGTTTGTGTAATTACAGGGGGAGCGGGAGTGATAGGCATCTCTTTGGTAAAAGCGCTCGCATCTGTAGGAACAAAAGTGGCAATTGTCGATCTTAACGAAGATTTGGCAAAGAAAGTAGCTGCTGAAATATCTGAAGAATTTGATGCTGTGGTTATTGGTGTTAAAGGAAATGTATTGGATAAAGCTTCACTTGAAGAAGCCAAGTCGGTAATCAACGATAAACTTGGGCTTATTGACTTACTTATTAACGGTGCGGGGGGGAATTCTCCACATGCAACCACTCAAGTAGAACAGATTGAAGAATCGGATATTGATAACCTGGAAAAAACCTTTTATGGTCTTGAAATGGAAGGGTTCGACAAGGTTTTTGCACTTAATTTCAAGGGTACAATTATCCCTACTATGGTTTTTACACGCGATATGCTTTCAAAGAGGGCAGGAGCTGTTTTGAATATTTCATCGATGAACTCGTATCATCCACTAACGAAAATTCCTGCCTATTCTGCTGCTAAAGCTTCTGTCAATAATTTCACCGAATGGTCAGCTGTTCACCTTGCTAAAGTGGGAATCAGAGTGAATGCTGTAGCTCCTGGTTTTTTTATTACAAGTCAAAATCGTTTCCTGGTATTAGACGAAAAGTCAGGTGGATACTCGGCACGAGGGAATAAAATTGTCACCAATACGCCAATGGGAAAATTCGGAGATCCTGATGACCTGCAGGGTGCCGCACTGTATCTGCTTTCAGATTTATCATCTTTTGTTACCGGGATAGTTATTCCGGTTGATGGGGGCTTTAATGCATATAGCGGAGTTTAATAGAAGGTTAACACAATAAGAACTGTAAATACTATTTTATCGACCATTAAATTATTAATTGATATGGGCTTACAATTAAAAAAAGATTTTGCTTATTCATTACTGGTCCCAACCAGTATGGGTGTGCGCATTACTCCCGTAAACGGACAACCTGTTCATTGCAGTGATACATTTAAAATGCAGGCAACCAGTGCTGAAACCAATGTTGCAAGTATAGCATCATATCTCGGGCTCCCTGTTAAAGTGTTAACAACTTTCGTAAAGGATAGTCCCATTGCCCAATTTATCAAAAGTAACCTCAAGAGTCGTAATATGGTATTTGAGGGGCCAGAAGTAGCACAAGGCACTCCATGGGGCTATCGTCACCAGTTCAACATTGCCGATAGTGGTTTTGGAACGCGTGGTCCGCGTGTACAAAACGACCGTGCAGGTGAAGTGGGTTGTACGTTGAATGTGAAAGACTTTGATTTAGAGCGTATCTTTGGAAAAGAAGGGGTTCAGATTGTACATCTTTCCGGTTTAATAGGAGCCTTGTCTCCCGAGACAAGCAACTTCTGTTTAGAGCTGGCTCGTTTTGCTAAAAAATATGATACCCGCATATCTTTTGACCTTAATTACCGTGCTTCTTTCTGGAAAGGTCGTGAAAAGGAATTACGCGAAATCTTTACCGAAATAGCCTCTCTATCTGATATCCTGATTGGAAATGAAGAAGATTTTCAGCTTTGCCTTGGAATAGAAGGACCAGAAGCTGGAGGCAAAGGAATCGAAGCTGAGATTGAAGGATTCAAGGGGATGATAAATCGAGTAAAGGCAGCCTTCCCAAATGCTTCAGTGTTTGCAACTACACTTCGACAGGTCATCAGTTCAAACGAACACTTGTGGGGAGCAATTATGCTTGAAGGAAATAAATGGCAAGTAATTGAACCCAGAAAAATTACTGTCCTCGACCGTATCGGAGGTGGAGACGGTTTCGTAGGCGGATTGCTTTACGGGATACTTAAAGGATGGAAACCTGTTAAATGGCCCCAATTCGGATGGGCTACAGGAGCATTAGCTACAACATTTCTATCAGACTATGCTCAACCAGCCGATGAAGAAATGGTCTGGAGTATATGGAATGGAAATGCCAGAGTAAGAAGATAAAGACTATGATGTATTATGAAATTGGATCAGTCAGTCACGAATTAAGTGCTGAAGACCTAAAAAATGGATTGTTTGAAGCGTTGGATAAATTGGGTCAGCGAAACAAAGTTTTGGCTATCCCACCTGATTATACCCGGTTGCCAAGTCGTGCAGGGGAATTGACTGAGTTTACATGGCAATATTTTGGGGCGCGTCTTACAGATGTACTTCCATCTCTGGGAACCCATACGCCAATGACCAGTGATCAGATTGCACATATGTTTGGAACATTGCCATCATCATTAATTCGTGAACATGACTGGAGAAATGATGTAGTTACCGTTGGAGAAGTTCCCGCTGAATTTGTAAAGGAAGTATCAGGAGGGGCAGTTGACTTCCCATGGCCGGCACAAGTAAATAAATTACTGGTTGAAGGGAACTTTGATCTGATCCTTTCCATTGGACAGGTTGTTCCTCACGAAGTTGTTGGAATGGCTAATTACAACAAGAATATCTTTGTCGGGACCGGTGGTGTTGAAGGTATCAATAAAAGTCATTTCATTGGAGCCGCATATGGTATGGAAAGAATGATGGGACATGCTGATACGCCTGTGCGCAGGGTGTTCAATTATGCTTCTGAGTATTTTACCAAACACATGCCGATTGTTTACGTGCAGACTGTCGTCGGACTCGATAAGACAGATGGTAAGATTAAAACCCGGGGAATGTTTATCGGAGACGATTTTGAAGTTTTCGACAAAGCAGCAAAACTGGCATTGCTGGTGAACTTTGAGATGCTTGACAAACCTTTAAAAAAGGTTGTGGTATATCTCGATCCCTGTGAGTTTAAAAGTACCTGGCTGGGAAACAAATCGATCTACCGCACCCGCATGGCCATTGATGATGATGGGGAGCTAATTGTTTTGGCTCCTGCACTGAAAGAGTTTGGTGAGGACAAAGAAATCGACAGGTTGATAAGGAAATATGGTTATTTTGGGACGCCAGCTACATTAAAAGCATGCGATGAAAATGAAGAGTTGCGGAACAACTTAAGCGCAGCGGCTCACCTTATCCATGGCTCTTCGGAAGGCCGATTCACGGTGACCTATTGTCTAGGAAGTAAAAAGGACAATCTTACGCGGCAGGAAATTGAAAGTGTAGGATTCAAGTATGCCAATCTGGATGAAATGACCCTAAAATATGATCCCAAGACCTTGAAAGAAGGCTATAACATCATGCCCGACGGGGAAGAAATCTTTTATATCTCTAATCCGGCTCTCGGTTTGTGGGCTTTTAAGGATCGGTTCAACTATTAGGAATGAAGATTATTATTGACGATAAAATCCCGTATATCAAGGGGGCGCTCGAACCTTTTGCCGAAGTAATTTACCTTCCCGGAAGTAAAACCAACGCGGAGGTTGTAACAGATG
>Ga0209125_1003553_pt1 | contig 10598 bp, 15 predicted proteins | sample BarGraIncub1131A_FD_184503 | JGI IMG/M metagenome (GOLD analysis project Ga0209125, IMG submission 184503) | Arctic peat soil microbial communities from Barrow, Alaska - Barrow Graham LP Incubations 11-31A (SPAdes) (version 2) | ecosystem: Environmental > Terrestrial > Soil > Wetlands > Peat... | reverse complement strand
TTAGAAAGTATTAATAGAAATTTATGTTATGGGAGTTATAATAATTTCAAGCAATTATATGATAGAGAAATAAATAGACTTAAATCATTAAAAGAAAATGGTAATAAATTAATAGCTAGTATGGGTGTATAAATACTAAGAAATATGGTTTTGAATCGAGCCATTATGCTATCGTTAATGGGCTAAATGTAGTCTTTGGTAGTAAAAGTCTTATTATAATTAGATGAGTCATAGTATGTTGTAAGATATAGAGGAAATACAATTCCTATAAATGAGAGTATTATGGAAGTTTAAAGAGATAAGAACCACGTGACTTCAGTCAGGTGAGATTCAGAATGGACCCTTTGTTAAATAAATCCTCACAAAATTTTATTTTAAATATTTGCAATTTATGAAGTTTATGTATATCATTAAATTATACTTGTTATTTACAATCTTGTTATAAAAGAAAACAAATAAGCATATATAGACAGTCTCTGTTGACTGATCAAAAGGGAGGCAAATCATTATGAAAAATTTCGCAAGTGTTGAAAAAATCGGATTAAGAGATAAAGTAACAAAAAAACTTATTGTGGTGTACCCCTTCAAACCCCAAGGTACAGATGCTGAAATCGATAAAACTGTTAAAGACTGGTATTATAAGCAAAGCTGTTCTGCAGAAGACGAAATTTTAAATGCACAGGTGGATTTCTTAACTGAAAATGAGATGAAAGCACATAAATAATATAGCTAATTAGAGGAGTCCTTATAGGGCTCCTTTTTCTAACCTTAAGCAAGCCTGAAACTCCTACTCTATTCGCATTTTATTTTGTGTTGATTTGGAATTCTACTTTCACAGGGTACACCTGTCTGACATTTGCCACAACCGTATCTAGGCTTATATTTTTCAGCTGTCTTGTCTAAAAACTCGGAACATATAATATGATTTTTACCCTTTTCTATTGATATTGCATTTACTGGACAATTTTTAACACAGGCACCACACATGGAGCAGTATTCATAAATGTTTTCGTACTCCCTCTTATCAGGCTGCAAATATAATTCTGTTATTATACTTCCAAATCTTCCAGATATACCTTTTGGGGTTATAAGACCTTTAGACAGTCCGAATGTTCCAAGCCCACATACAAAGGCAGCATGTCTTTCAGACCAATTGCTTGTAAATGACGCTTCCGAATGTGTGGATTTCTTATTTAATTCGGTTTTCATCCAAAATCTTTTATCGAAAGCAGGAACAAGGCTATTGTGTCCTGCATTTATAAGTTGTGATTTTAAATGCATACATAGCTTATTTAACAAAGCCTGACCTTCAATACGCCCGTGAAGCCATTCTTCAGAAGGCCATAGCATGTCCCTTAAATTTCCCTTTCTAACTGTTTCACTAAAGGGTAAAAAAAATGAAATAACGGTTTCCGATTGTAATAACCATTCTTTAGGCAGCAAAAAATGTTCTCCTATTGCTGTTGGGTTTTTCAATAATTCAAAATATTCGTCATCTGCAGCACCAAACGCAAAAATTGGTGACTCAAAAATTTTCATTCCCACAACATTTTCAGAAATGGCAATTTCCTTTGTTATATAATTATCCTCTGAGTTCTCAACAAAGTAGGATGCAGCTTCTATTAAATCCTGCTTGTTCATGTTTCTATCCCTCCCATTATAATTAAAATCATTAACCCAAATCCTTAGTTTAAAGGTGCTATGTTTCTGTAAATGCTTTTCCTTAAGGCAAGTATACTCTATATTATATGGGAATCAAACTTAAAAATTGTGTATTTGTAATTTTTAAATAAATTTATATATGTAAATTTCATATAAAAAGATGTGTCAAGAATAATCTATATTCTTGACCATTTTTTTTTCCTTATTATAAATTTTCTTTAACTATCTTTGTTACTTCCTTTAAATATTCTTCACGAGTTTCATCAGTAACATGAGGAACTGATCCAAAGAAAGTATGTTTTACTTCTTCAATTCCACTAAAATTAAATATGCCTTGATCTGTAGTCTGTTTCATTGAATTGTGCATCCCATTTGCAGCATATATTTCATTTGGTGTACCTGTAGTACAGAACATTAATCCCTTTTTACCTTTCAATAATCCATTTGGAGCTCCATCAACATACTCATAAGCAAAGCCATAGGAAAATACTCTATCTACATACCCCTTTAGCATAGCAGGAAATGAAGTCCACCAAACAGGATAAACAAAAGTAATAACATCAGCCCATTTAATATGCTCCTGTTCGGCTATTATATCTTCTGGAACTTTTCCACTTTGGAAAGCCTCAAAGTCTGATGGTTTAAGTATTGGATCAAATCCAATTTCATATAGGTCTCTTACTCTTACATTATTCCCCGTCTCTTCAGATGCCTTTACTACTGCATCTACTATCCCTTTTCCAAAACTATTTGAATTTGGATGTGCAAAAACTACTAAATTATTCATAATTAATTCCTCCTGTGATATATAATATTATTTGCTTAGTCATCAATTTAAAATAAGATTTGATATCCAAGTATTTATTTAAAAAAATTTATATTAACTTAGAAGTTATTATAAATTTTTTCTAATATATTTTTGAAAATTTCTTTTTCGTCTTCACTTATATCTTTATATTCTATATCATAAAGTTTCTGTGAAATATCTTTAAAACTTGGCTCTAACTCCTCTCCTTTTTCAGTTAAAAAGATGATTGTTGATCTGTTGTCACTAGCATCCTTCTTTGATGAAATATAGCCTAATTTAATCAGCTTGCTTACTAAAGTTGTTACAGTAGATCTATCCCTATGAATACTATTTGCAATATCAGTCATAGTACATTCACCATGTTGAAATAAAGTCGCTAATATGTCTCCATGAGATGGTGCTATATCCTTAAAACCTACCTGTTTCAACTCTTTCAATATAAATTCATTTGCTTTTTCTCGTATTCTACCTATTAGGTAAATTGTTTTATCTGTTTTCATAATTTAATTATACTTGGACATCAAAGTATTGTCAATAGTAAATTTTAATTTTACGATTACCAAGTTATTTTAAAGACATCATACACCAAATTAATGCTTACACCTCTCACTTATATATTTTTTTAGTGTTGCAACATGCATTGGATAAAATCCATTTTCATTAGTATGTAGCATCTCTTTTAATTCACTTATTGAAACCCATCTAATATTTTTCGTCTCATTTGTTTTATCTAATACATTTCCCTTAACTTTACATATAAAAGTCTGAACCATTATAGGATAATTACCCTCGGTATTTTGAGAACACGCAAAAGGCATATAATTTATAACCTTGTAGCCATTTGATTTAATAGTTACTGTTTCATCTTCACCTATAATTTCAGTAACTTCTAAACCAGTTTCTTCCCTTATTTCTCTTCTAAGACAATTAAATATATTTTCAAATTCTCTAATTTTACCTGCCGGAATTTCAATTAATCCATTATCTGTTCCACCAATCTCCTTGTATCTCTCCTGAAGCAATATATAGTTAATTCCTTTTTCACATTTAATTATAATTCCACCTGCTGCTGGTTTTGCAAACACTTCCATTTTAAAATCTCCTTTATACTATTCTACAATAAACTTCTATGTCATTTCCTTCAGTATCCTTAAACTCTAATACTAAGTTATCATATATTTTTGTTACTGGAAAAACTATTTCAGCATTTAGTATTTCTAACCTTTCAATTAATCTACTCATATTATTAACCTCAAGACTTGGTAAGCAATTATCTCCCCAATTAACTTTTTCTTGCACTCTACTATTATTAAATAGGCAAAATCTAAACCCATTAATATTAAAAATACTAAATACTTCATCCCTTTTTTCAGGGGATCGTTCAAGCAATCTTTCATAAAAATCAATTGCTCTATTCATATCTTTAACACATATATATAATGAATTTAATGTGAAATTTAGTCCCATATAAACCCTCCATAAAATTACTACCAATTTTCATAATGTATTATTCTTTAATTCTTTTTCGAGACATAAATTTATTACACATTTTATACTATCTTTATATGACTCCAATAAATTATACCATTATATACAATAGTTAACTACTGATAAGTGTGGTTTTTTCGGAACGGTGCTGCTAACCAAATTAGCTTCTCCAATAATTTCCTCAACCATCATTCACCCCTTAATCCTAATCTTTAATATACGATTTAGGAAAGAAAAAAATAAAAACATGAAAGGATGCAGGAGATAAATCCTGCATTTTATTCATACTTTTTTCTTTATCTTCACTTGAAATAGGTACTATCTTTAGTATTTCGAGAAGTGCTACACAAAATAGATTAAGAGTATGGATAGAGAAACATCTCAAAAAAATGATAGACGTAATTATACAAACACTATAAGTAATGGTAAAAAACAATAAGTAATAATATACTTAATAAAGGAGTTTATGGAAGTGATATCGAAAATAGAATAAGGAATAATTTTGCTTTTCATCTTTCGAAGTATATTAATAATGAAAGTTGTGAAGTTGTTGTAGGTATAAATAATCAAATAATTAATAGGGGAGCGGGTATAAATGTATAGAAATAAAATAGTAGCAACAATTATGTTTTTATTATTAATGGTAAGTACAGCTTATGCATCAATGTCAACTAAGGTTAATGCAGTAAGTACAACACCTGCAATAGTAACGTCAGTTAAGGCAGTTCCATGTTCATATAGTGTTATCACTATTACTTGGACTAAAGTAGCTAGAGCAACTGGTTATGAAGTTTACAAAGCAACGTCTAGTACAGGTCCATATACTTTAATGTTAGCACCTACAAAAGCAACTTGTAATAGTACAAAACTTGAAACAGATAAAACTTACTATTACAAAGTTAAAAGCTATAGAAAGATTGGTAGAACTAAATTATATAGTGGTTATTCATCTATAGTAAATTCAAAACCATATAACTATAAACCTGTATTTCAGAATGATGTTTTTGTTGGTGACTCTATAACTCGTAGAATGGGCTTGTATGGATATATGGACACTGCAAAACTAATAGCTAAAGATGGAGCAACAATCACAGGAGTTAAGAATTTATTGGTAGCATCTACTGTTAAAAATCCAAAGAGAGTAATAATCATGTGTGGTGTAAATAACTTAGGTTTATTTAAATTAAATACTACTACTTTTAGAAATCTATATAACGATTTGATAGTAACAGCCAAAAAGAGATATCCAAATTCAAAGATAATTGTAGAACCGATATTTAGAGTTAATAGAACAGCCTCCAAAAGAAATTCAGATATAACTACATGCAATGCTATAATAAAAAGTTTAGCAAAAACGAATAGAATAATATTCTTAGATACTTCAAGTATAGATGTAAGTTCTTCAAGCGCAAGGCTTGCTGATGGATTACATTTCCAACCTAGGTTTTATCCTATTTGGTTGGCATTTATAGCAAACAGAGTATAGTTATTAAATATTATGAGGCGTATATACTAATTATTGATAGGGACTTTTGAATGGTTTTTGTTCTGCATAATATGGTGATATATTTCCATCTATTTTAGTTAATTCCTTGCCATCTGCTGAAAGACCAATTATATCAAAATCTGAACCCTGAAATTTATTCATATATACAAGCCATATCCTCATTCCATTAGCATTAATGATTTTAGCTTGACCTTCAATATTTCTTTTCTTTTCTACAATCTTCACTTGACTAATATCGGGATTACCAATAATTCCAAAATATATTGGGAGTGACGTTTTTTCTATATTAGGGAGATATGTGTAGGATACTCCAAATTTATTTGCTACCACTGATATATCTCCTTCAACACCACTATAAACATTCTTATACCCGCTTATAGTCTTTCTTAGGAAGGCAGTATAAAAACTATCCTCGCCTTTATGATTCCAAAATACTATACTTCCTTTATCAGTTTTTTCTTCATGGATAATACTTATTGCTTTTGACCCAGGGGTGGTCACTGCTTCTTCTATTGTTTTCGCACCATTGTTAAACTTAATCACTAAAAATACTGAAACAATCATTATTGATAAAACAATGAATCCTATTTTCTTTTTCATACTCTTCCCCCTTTTTTAATTTAGATGTTTTTTATAAGGGTGGTTATACATTATAATTTGTCATAAGCTAATTTTAACATTAATTTCAATATAATGTATATATCAATGTGTTTAGTTTTGAAATTGATTTGCAGAAATATATATAGTAAGCCCATAATAATTTTTTACATATTCTCTATCGGCTTAACAATTAATAAAACGTCACAAGCTATTATTACTTATGACGCTTATTCTTTTGATTTTACATAGAATTAGTAAATGCTATTGAATTTTGATATCATCAATTTTATAATTTTTTTCCTCAATATCTACAAGCTTTGTTTTTACTTCAATAATTTTTTCTTCTGGAAATATTGTGGTGCCATTTATTTTAAAAATTAGCACCTTAATTCTCCACTTATCCGCAATTGCATTATTAGTAGTAATTTTGCTATTATACTCTGCTTTATCATCAATATAATCTATTAACTGAGTTGATAATATATGTGATTTTAACTGGTTTAAAAATTCAATATTACGTTTATCAGCAATCCATTCTTTTGTGAAAATATCATCTAAATATTTTATTTCAGTTGAACTAAGGTCCTCTGGAGGTACACTATTTAGCATACTCATCAAAATTTTTATTTTATCAAACCCCATACCTGCATCTAAATCATAGTAAATCTTTTTGTACTGATTTTTTTGCCATTGATAGTATATTTGTTCATATCCCGACCCATATAGACTATTATTAATTACTATTTCTGGTATCTTATCTCCTGTTATATCCTTGAACATAAATCCCGTATAAAACCCACTAAATATTATTTTATATTCCGAACCATTCCATTGATAAAAATATATATCATTTTCATGTGTCATACTTCCCCAGGTTATTATTTCTGGTACATTATCATTGTTCACATCAGCAACTATCATGTTTAACTTCCAGAATGGGGTATAAGGAGCTATAAACCCATAGTTTTTTGCATTGGGTTTGAGCCTATAAGTATTTCCATTATGTTGTACAATTTCAACCACATAACCTTGATTTTTTTCATCTGCAAGGATTTTAATTTTGTCATTAATCTTATCTCCTGTAGTGACCTTTTCAATTACTTCTATAAGTTTGTAGCTTTCAGGAAATGCTGTTGCAGAAGCTTGTTTTAGATTATTGGCTATAATTATAAAAATCATTAGTAATATTAATAACTTTAATTTTTTATACATTATGAATTCACCTTCCAATCCTACTAATAAACTCAATTATTTATTTATGATACTTTTTTAAGCTGATAATAATAACTTTTAGTTTATTATTATCCTAATCTATTATTTAAAACCTTAAATAAGGCATTTAACATAATAAAATTCCATTCTGATCCCCCTGAAGATGAATATAGAACTGATATATTAAAAACCCACATCTTAATTGATATGGGTTTTCTACTTGTGTTGCCTGTTGTGAATATTGTTTGTTACTTTGTATTATTTATTATAATTAATATTAATCTAATAAAGCTTTATATTTGTCTACATCACCTAAGTTTGTTGAAAAATATGTTGGAGTATCATCTGTATTTTTCATTTGAATTGGTTTTCCATTATTAAGCTTTTTAATTATTATTTCAAAAAAGTTTTCAGCATTTAAGGTAATTTAAAAAATTTTCTTCTCACCTTTCATTTTATATACATTGTTTTTGGAGTCTTCATAAATTCCTCTATCCACTTCCCTATTATTAATATATTCAACAAAACTACTTTCTTGTTGTTGAATAGATATTTCAATAAAATATCCATTTACATCTTTTTCAGTCTGATAAGAACCTTTTAAAGTGGGGTTTATGGTAGATGTGCATCCTCCTAAGAGTAAAATAATTATTAAAGATAACATAGTAAATATCTTTTTTTTCATAATAATAGCCCCCTAAAATATAAATAACTCTTGTTTCGCTATAAAATACTGTCCCATATCATCATCATGAGTGTGAGGAATTTAAATTGATAAAAGCAATATAAAAAGGATAACTAAGAAAGATAACTATGAATAAAAGACCTACTACTGGACCAGGTCCTTCTCCCCTAATTGTAATAGGGGAGAATAAATTATAGATTAAGGTAATAATTACATAATAAAGAATCCAAAGAAGTGTTAACAAAAATCTTAATTTTACTTGGCTAAGGTACTTTCTCGTAAAAAATAAAAATACAATAGTTGAAATTATGAATATAATTATATTGAATATAGCTATAAGCATGTAGACGGTACTAAATGACCAATTAGTTATTCTAAAAATTCGATTTATATTTGCCATAGGTTGAATCTGAATAACTAAAACCAAGGCATATAAGGCACTGATAATATTTAATTTCTCAAAGGTTTTCATGATGTACTCTAATTTCATAAACATTTACCCCCCTTAAATATAAATTTGCACCGCAATATTTTACAATGTTGCACTAACTCTAAACCCACGATTAATGTAGCCTTTAAGAACATACCATAACATTAATTTTTATAATTAATCATTAAATCTTTTCCTATTGAAACCTTGCTGTGAACCATATTACTATTCTTTAATTTATATTCTATTTTAATCTCTGACTTGCTATATAAGTTTCTTATGTCTTGTTCACTTAATCCTCTGTAATCAAATAAAACAAATGCCGTAGATTCTGCTGTATCATCAGTACCTATGTTATTTTGTTCAGTATTTCCACCTCCTACTGTTCTAACCCTATCATGTCCATTAATAATTATAGATAAATCTGGTATGATAATTGTTCTATCTTCTGATTTCTTTGAATTGATAATTTTAACATCAATATACAATTTCTTTAAATCATTAATAGATACACCTTGTGGTTTACTTGAATCACTAATTTGTTGGTATTCCTCCTTTGTGATATTACCTAATGTTATTACCGTTTTAATTTCCGGATTATTGTCTTTACACCCTACTAAAATAAATGAGCATATTAACAAAACTATTGGTATTAATAATAACCTTTTTATAAGTATCATTTTATTCCCCCCATCATTGAAAGTCTGCAAGGTTTTAGCTTTAATTAGCTCTAACTATACTTTCAACAATATCATTTAGTTCTTCGGATTCATTTATTAGCCCCATTGATGAACCTTTGAAATGGCTTGAATCTCCATATTGGAAAACTTTATGTCCTGGTCCACCTGCCATAGCACTTGAAGTTACATCATATAGCTCAAAAAATAGTTTATTATACTTAATTGAACTAAATCCATCTCCTGGTAAACTGAGTTTCTGTTTGTTATCATAAATAAATTCTACTGCCAATACTCTACTTTTTTTTCCAGTAATAATGTCGTCATTTATTGTGTCTTTTACAGGTGATAATTTCTTAATATCTATTCTATTATTTGTAAGTTTAATAATTTCTTCAAATTCTTTGTCACCTTTTTTGACTTCTTTTGATTTACCTAAATTATATAAAATTATTTTGTCAGGATTAGGCAAAATTTCTTTAGAATTGTTTTCACTAACTGAATTAGTACAACCATTAAACAAAAATATAAAAAGTATACTGGTTATAACAATAATATTAACTTTAAAAACTTTTTTCATAATATACCTCTCTTTTATTTGTAATATTTAAGTCGTAAAAAAATTATAAGATTGCAACAATCTCTTAATGCAACTTTTAAAAAAGTACGTTTTAAACATATTAATCCATAATAATTCCAGCCTATCATGGGAATCTTAACAAAGAGGTGATTAACATGATTAAAAAGTTATTAGTTTTCTTATCTCTTTTCGTTATAATCTTACATTCAACATGTGTAAATGCTGAGGGTTTTAAATATATTGAAATTTTTGACCCGAAACAAGATAAAGTTGTGAAAGTAGTCCAATCAAATCCGCAAATTCAAGATATGATTACACGTTGGATTACCAATTTAGAAGGATTATATAAAAATGACCCCGCTACTGACGATGGATATGTGGTAAGGATTCCTTTAGATCCAAATGTTAAAGTGAAATGTGAGTCATTGAATTCACTTGTAAGTGAAGTATATATCTTAATTCCTGAAAATGAACCACCTTGTTATCTAATTTTTGAAGATGAAAACAACTTATTAAGTTTACCATTTAATGGCGACATAGATAAATTATCAAAAATCCTGGATTTCAAACTAAATAATAACTGATTAATAAGTGCATCATATTCTACGCTTCTTCATCAATCGTAGTGAAACAACTCTTGTAAATAAACTATACCATTTTATACAATATTTAACTACTGTTCATCAAAGGTTTTGTAAAAAAATAGCTTCTCTATTCACCTCCTCAATCATCTTCCTAATAGCTTCATCCTTAACCTCTCCAAATCCTATAGGGGTAAAAGAATAAAAACATGAAAGTATGCAGGAGATAAATCCTGCATACTTTCATGTTTTAAAAGGGTAATGGAGAGTTGGGGGATGGTTTGGTATTAGTAATGGGGGAACCTACTGGCACAAAATTTATCAAGTGCCAGATCTAAACTTTGTCCTTGTTCCTAAAAAAATTAAAT
>Ga0209125_1003552_pt1 | contig 10612 bp, 6 predicted proteins | sample BarGraIncub1131A_FD_184503 | JGI IMG/M metagenome (GOLD analysis project Ga0209125, IMG submission 184503) | Arctic peat soil microbial communities from Barrow, Alaska - Barrow Graham LP Incubations 11-31A (SPAdes) (version 2) | ecosystem: Environmental > Terrestrial > Soil > Wetlands > Peat... | reverse complement strand
CTTTATTCTCCCGAAGAAGTTGGCATGCATTCTTCCACATTAAAACGTATAGAAAAGATTGTTTCTGCCGGAATGAAAGCCAAGGCATTCCCCGGTTGTCAGGTTTTCATCATGAAGGATGGCAAACCGGTGTATGACAGGTGCTTTGGAAGCCAGACGTACGAGTCCATGCAAATGGTGACACCAAATACCTTGTATGATCTCGCGTCGCTTTCAAAAACGACTGGCACGTTGCTTGCCATCATGAAACTATACGACGATGGCAAACTGCAACTGAGCGACTCGGCTTCCAGATTTCTTCCCTTTCTAAGAAGTACGGATAAGGAGAACATCACTATTACCGACCTGCTTTTCCATGAAACGGGCTTTCAGGCATCGCTAGATTGTTACCGTCTGACTATTGAAAGAAAAGCATGCTCCGATTCGACGCAAGACACGACGCTGAGAGTCCGGATGAACAGCACAACCTACCAATACAAACCAAGTTGGGTTTCAAACCTTCCTACAAACACCTTTTCATCGCAGATTTCGGACAGTTTATTCATCCTGGGTACCTTCCATGATTCGGCGATGTCGATGATTGCCCGAACACGACTGCGGAGTAAAACGTACCTGTACAGTTGCATCAATTTCATATTATTGAAAGAAATTGCAGAAATTGCAAGTGGAAGGCCTCTGGATCTTTACCTGGACAGTGTTTTCTACAAGCCGATGGGGCTGATTAACATGACCTATCTTCCATTGCAGACCCATCCGAAAGAGGCGATTGCTCCCACTCTTAAAAGAGATTTTCTGCGTAACGGTGTGATAGAGGGTTATGTACACGACCCGGATGCCGCTTTCTTGGGAGGTGTTTCCGGTAATGCCGGGCTGTTTGCTTCAACCAGAGATGTAGCGTTGGTGAATCAAATGCTCCTGAACGCGGGTGAATTGGATGGAAAACGCTACCTTCGTGCAGAAACTTGCAAGACCTTTACGACGACCACTTCAGCCAGTGGAAGAAGGGGTTTGGGTTTTGACAAGCCGATTCCGGGGAAACCGGGGCATAGTCCATGTTGCGTTTCAGCGCCGAATGAAGTTTACGGCCATACAGGCTATACCGGCACTTGTTGCTGGGTGGATCCGGTCAATAAACTGGTCTATGTATTTCTAAGCAATCGGACGTATCCCAATGACGGGGTCAACAAACTGGCTAGAATGGGCATACGGACAGATATACAAGAAGTAATTTATCAATCGTTTAAATGAATAAAAGTTATTTTTTGATTTGGGCGCTCTTTTTTGGGCTGATTTTTACCAGTTGCAAACAATCCGATAAACGCTCCATGGCTGCAGAAAAGACTGAATCCCTTCAGCCTGAGAATGCGGTTGCTCAGATTTATGCCAAACAGGAAGTGCCTGTACTCTGCTATCACCGCATTTCGGATGGCAATATCGGGGACTATACCGTAAGCCCGGCAACCTTTTCTGCCCATCTTCAACTATTGGCCGACAGCGGTTTTCATACCATTTCACCGGCAGAATTGTACGATTATCTGGTTTATAACAAGACCTTGCCGGAAAATCCGGTCATGATCACCTTTGATGATTCCAGGATGGAACATGCTACCATCGCCGCTCCAGTGTTGGAAAAGTACGGATTCAAAGGTGTGTTCTTCATTATGACGATAACTTACAACAAAAAAAACTACATGACCACGGATCAGATTGCTCAGTTGGCTAAAGCGGGGCATACGATCGGGCTGCATACCTGGGATCATACCATGGTTTCCAAATTTAAAGATTCGACCGACTGGCAAAAACAGATAACAGCTCCGAAAGCGAAGCTGGAGAAGATTGTCGGCATGCCGGTTGAATACTTTGCTTACCCGAACGGCGTCTTCAATCACGAGGGTGCCAAAGGCCTCAGCACGTATTTCAAAATCTCTTTCATCCTTGCCTCAAAAAGGGACTCCACCGTACCACTTCAAACGGTCCGCCGAATGATTGTTCCGGATTGGTCGGCTGAAGACATGCTTAAATCCATGCGTCGGACTTTCAAAACAAATTGATTCACCATCTAATTCTGCCAATTTTGAACTACAAACAGTTGATCCCCCTTGCGCTGGCATCCATTTTAATTCTTAGCGGATGCGGTCACAAAACAGAATCGGGTTCCAAGAAAGAAAAGATAGTAAAGGTCGCAGAAACGACAGATACGTTGGCGTATAAAACTAAAAATCTTGCAATAGCCAATGGTGACACCACCGGACGCTGGCCGGTCAAAGGACAGCCCTATCCAATTAAAGGTGCGATTTTGCCTTTCAAAAGGATTGTGGCCTATTACGGTAACCTCTATTCAAAAAAAATGGGTGTCTTGGGCGAATATCCTCCCAAAGAATTGTGGAGGATGCTCCGTGCCGAAGTCGCTGCCTGGGAAAAAGCGGACCCCTCCACCCCTGTTCAACCAGCCATTCATTACATCGCCGCCACAGGTCAAGGTGCTCCAATGAAAGATGGTTCCCATTGCCAACGAATGCCCGACAGTCAGATTGATTCAGCGCTCGCCATCGCCAAAATGGGCAATGCCATTGTTTTCCTTGATTTGCAGGTGGCCTTGAGCACTGTCCGAAAGGAAGTCCCGAAACTGGAAAAATACCTTAAAATGGCTCACGTACATTTGGGCATCGACCCTGAATTCTATATGAAAGACGGAAGCATTCCAGGACGAAAAATCGGATCAATGGACGCCAGTGAGATCAATTTCTGTTCGGAGTACCTGGCAAAAATAGTTCGTGACAACAACTTGCCACCCAAGATTCTGGTCATTCACCGCTTTACGCAAGGCATGGTCAAGAACTACAAGAGCATCAAACTCCACCCGGAAGTCCAGATCGTCATGAACATGGACGGCTGGGGTGAACCCATCCTGAAATTCAGCACTTATAAGAGTTATATTGCAAGAGAGCCGGTTCAATTCACAGGTTTCAAACTGTTCTACAAGAATGACCTACGAAAGAAGCCGAACCGGATGCTGACCCCGGCTGAGCTCATGGTTTTAAAGCCACAACCCATTTATATTCAGTATCAGTAAAATATAAAAACAATTTATAGGGTAGGGTAAAATTCATTTAATGTCTTCCTCAAAGAGCGGTTTGGGTATTAAAACTACCCTTTGAAGAAGTTTTGGTTCAGCTCTTTTTCCTTACCGTATAACTCGTATGCAACAATTCGTGGGACAAATGCCCCAGCGGAGCACCCAGGAATTCCTTGTAAAGTGTTTTGATGTCTTGGTTTTCGTGCGATTTACGCAAAGCCTTCCCTTCGTCTTCCCTGTAAATGGCATTTAGCCGCGCCATCCGTATGGCATCGTTTACCGGTCTCGGCTGACCGCCTCCGCTGATACACCCACCAGGACAGCCCATTATCTCGATGAAATGGTACGGACTGGTTCCATTTTTAATTTGATTCATCAATTCAGCCGCTCCTTTCAACCCGCTGGTCACTGCAACCCGTACATTCACGCCCTCAAGAAAACTATAATCGGGCAACGCATTTTCAATCAAAAGCGCTGCGGTCTTGATCCGGTCAAGACCCATCAAAGGCTGTAGGTGCAGATGCTCGGTTGGAAGCTCCCGACCAGTCACCAATTCATACACGGTGCGTAGCGCCGCCTCCATGACTCCTCCAGTCGTGCCGAAAATATCGGCGGCACCGGAAGAAAGACCAAGCGGACTGTCGAATTCACCCTCAGATAGATGCTGGAAGTCAATGCCGGCATCCATAATCATTCGTCCCAGTTCCCGGGTAGTGATGACAGCATCCACGTTGGCCAGCCCTTCATGGTACATTTCAGGGCGCAGGATCTCGAATTTCTTGGCTGTGCAAGGCATGACGGAAACCACAAAAATATTTTTAGGGTCCACACCGATCTTTTCTGCAAAATAGGTTTTGGCCAAAGCACCCAGCATCATGTGCGGAGATTTGCAACTCGACAGATTGGAAAGCTGTTCCGGGAACTGATGTTCGACGTACTTGATCCAACCTGGACTGCAACTGGTGATCATGGGTAAAACAGCCGTTTTCTCCGATGGAATCAATACATTTTTAACCCGTTCGAGAAATTCGGATCCTTCTTCCATGATGGTCAGGTCGGCTGCGAAATTGGTGTCAAACACATAGTTGAAATTCATTTCATGGAGGGCTGAAGCCATTTTTCCAGTAACCAACGTCCCGGGTTCATAACCGAACAATTCTCCCAAGGCCGCACGAACGGCGGGAGCTGTCTGGACAATGACCGTCTTGGATTTGTCATACAACGCTTCCCAAACCTGAGGGGTTGAATTCTTTTCCTTCAGCGCACCAACCGGGCAGACCAACACACATTGGCCACAGTTGGCACAAATGGAGTCGCCTAAAAGCTCTTCTTCAGACGGGCCGATAAAAGTCGAAAAACCTCGATGATGTGGGTTCATCAGGCCTACGCCCTGTACTTCATTGCAAATGGTCACACAGCGCCGACAAAGGATACATTTCGAATTGTCCCGTACGATGGAGGGGCTGGAATCATCGATGAAATCTTTGGAACGGACGCCTTCATACCGATATTCGTCAATCTGGATGGTATTGCCCAGTTCCTGCAGTTCGCAATTCTGATTCCGCCAGCAACTGAGACATTCCTTGTTATGGTCGGATAACATCAGTTCGTAAAGAACTTTGCGCACATTGCGCACCCGTTCCGAATTGGAGTGTACAACCATCCCTTCTTTGACTTCCGTCACACAAGACGCCATCAGGTTTTTTACACCATCCACTTCCACCACGCAAATGCGGCAGGAACCGGATTTATGGACATTCTCCAAGTAACAGAAATGAGGAATCAAAATGTTGTTCTGTTTAGCTGCCGTAAAAATGGTGGTACCTTCTTCGGCCTGAACTTCCTTGTTGTTAATGATTAGTTTGATCATGGCTGCAGGTTATTTGCGTTTTGCACATTGTAAACATCTCATGGCTTCAGCGATGGCATTCAACTTGTGAAAGCCTTGCTGAACTTCGTCGAAATTACCCTTCCGCAGTTCGGGATCCAGGTAACGCATCCGAAAGCGTTCGTGTTCAACGGTGGTCCCTTCATCGATTCCTCTGGTTGGAATTTCAATCGGATCACCAATGTTGAGAACGCCCTTTCCACCGAGGAATTTATCTATTGACTTGGCTGCTTTCTTACCATCTGCGATGGCTGTAATGACCACATCAGAACCACGCGCAATGTCACCACCGGCGAAAATCCCAGGCTGCGTGGTCATCTGCGTTTCGGGATCCACAATGAACGTGCCCCAATCCGTAATCCCGACATCTGCTTTTGAGATGAACGGAAAATCTGAATATTGGCTCACGGCAGGAATGGCCATGTCGATATCGATCAGAAATTTGGAATCGGGCACTTCGATAGGAATGCGACGGCCGTCTTTGCCAAATTTCCCTGGCATCATCCGGACACATTCTATTTTGGATATTTTGCCGTATCCGACAAAACGAACAGGAGCCACCAGTTCCTGCAAAATAACGCCTTCATCGAGTGCATCTTGAATTTCACGCTTGTCGGCAGGCATTTCTTCACGGGTTCTGCGATAAAGAATATAGACCTTTTTTGCACCTAGTCTGAGCGCCGTCCTGGCAGCATCGATGGCCGTATTCCCGCCACCTACGACGGCTACGGTTCCATGCACTTCCACCGGCTTGCCCATATTGACGTCTGTCAGGAAATCAAGTCCGTGATATACTCCATGCTTTTCTTCTCCTTCGATTCCGATCTTCCGGGAAAGCTGCGTCCCAGTGGCAATATAGATGGAATTGTACTTGGCTTTCAACTCAGTGAAAGTCACATCTGTACCGACCTTGGTGTTGTAAAATACATTGATGCCAGACTGCAGAATGGAATTGATTTCCTTCTTCAGTTCTTCCTTTGGCAAACGGTATTCCGGAATACCGTAAGCCAAAATACCTCCAGCTACAGGTTTTTCCTCGTAAATATCGACCGTATAACCCAGACGCGACAAATAATAACCACAAGTCAGCCCCGATGGACCAGCTCCGATGATGCCCACGGATTTACCGTTCTTCTGAAAAGTATAGCTCTTGAACGGCTCGCCCGAATTGAGCACAAAATCAGCCGCATACCTTTTCAGGTCGGCGATGGCCAACGGCTCATCCAGTTGTGCACGCCGGCATTTGTTTTCGCAGGGATGCGTACAGACTCGGCCGCAAACAGACGGAAACGGATTTTCCTGACGAATCAGATGGTATGCGTCGGCCACCCTGCCCGCTGCAATCAGGGCAACATAACCCGGAACGTTTACTCCGGCAGGGCAAGCATTCTGACAAGGCGAAAGAAACATTTCACTGCAAATACCTGCTCTGCAGTAATGTTGGCGAATGTGTTCATCATATTCCTGCCTGAAATGGTTTATGGTGCTCATGACCGGATTGGGGGCGGTTTGTCCCAGGCCGCAGATGGAAGAATCCTTGATGGAATGGCCTAATTCCTGTAACAATTCCACATCTCCTTCTCTGCCTTCGCCACGGGTTATCCGTTCCAGTATTTCCAGCATCCGCTTGGTCCCGATGCGGCAAGGCACACATTTTCCACAGGATTCTTCCTGAACAAAGTCCATGAAGAAGCGCGCCATATCAACCATACAGGTATCTTCATCGGCACAAATCAACCCGCCGGAGCCCATGATGGCACCGAGTTGAATCAAAGAGTCGTAGTCAATCGGGGTATTCAAGTGCGCCGGCGTGAGGCAGCCGCCTGAAGGGCCGCCGGTCTGAGCCATTTTAAACAACTTTCCGCGCGGAATGCCACCACCGATTTCATAGATAATTTCACCCAAAGTCACACCCATAGGTACTTCAATCAATCCTTTCTGAACAATGTCACCGGCCAGGGCGAATACTTTCGTACCCTTACTTTTTTCGGTTCCGATCGATGAAAACCAGGCTGAACCTTTTAGAATGATCTGAGCTATGTTGCCTAGGGTTTCGACATTGTTAATAACGGTAGGTTTTCCGAACAAGCCACTTTGCACCGGGAATGGCGGCTTCTGCCGGGGTTCGCCCCTTCTACCTTCCACGGATTCCATCAATGCGGTTTCTTCACCACATACAAAAGCACCGGCTCCAATGCGAATTTCGATATCAAAATTAAACGAACTGCCTAAAATGTGTTCTCCCAACAGACCGACTTCCCGGCAAACTTTGATGGCCAAAGTCAGGCGTTCAATGGCAATGGGGTATTCGGCACGAATGTAAACGACTCCTTTTGAAGCGCCTATGGCATAGCCACCGATCATCATCCCTTCAATCACGGAATGGGCATCCCCTTCAAGCAGGCTTCGATCCATGAATGCGCCAGGATCGCCTTCGTCTGCGTTGCAAATAATGTATTTCTGATCGTTCTGCATTTTATTGGCCATGGACCATTTCAAGCCAGTAGGAAAACCACCGCCGCCTCGTCCGCGCAAACCGGATTTCGTGATTTCATCGATGATTTCCGGGGGCGACATGGTACCCAAAGCCTTGGCTATAGCGAAATATCCGTCATAAGCGATGTACTCATCAACAGAGGAATAATCAATTACTCCGCATTTTTCCAGCACAATTTTTTTCTGATGCCTGAAGAAAGGGATATTGTCCAGATTGGGAATGACTTTGCCGGTTTCCGGATCCTTGTAGCAGAATTTATCCGCGATTTTGCCTTTTCGGATGTGCTCCTTCACAATTTGCACCGCACTGGCGGGATTTAGGTTACAATACAGGATGTTGCCCGGATTGATGACAAGCGTCGGACCTAAGGTACAGGCACCCAGACAGCCGGTCAGGCTAATTTTCACTTTGTTCTGGAGATTTTCACTCTCCAGTTCCTTGATGAATGCATTTTTGAAATCTTTGCAATCGGAAGACAGACAACCTGCGCCATAACAAATATGAGCGGTGAACGGGAATTCCTTTTCTTTGGCCTGGAATTCGTTCCTGATCGCTTCAAGATCGGTAATTGAATTGATTTTCATAGTATTGCTAAATTATTTGAGCATGCCTAAAATCCGTTGAATCTTACTTGGATTGACTTGTTTGTACACCTTTCCGTTGATGGTCATCGCTGGTGCCAGTCCGCAGGAGCCAATGCACCGCATCACGGAGAGCGAAAACAATTTATCTTCGGTCGTATCGCCGACATCAATGCCCATGACGTCCTTCAATTTGTTCAGGACCTCTTTTCCACCTCGCACATAACAGGCAGTTCCCAGACAAACGGCAACGGAATATTTCCCCTTGGGTTGGGTAGAGAAAAAGGAATAAAAGGTTAGGACACTGTTCACTTTCGAAACAGAAACACCCATTTGATCGGCAATAAAGTGCTGCACTTCGGGTGGAAGGTAACCGAAAATGGCCTGAGCCATGTGCAGGATCTGAATCAGGTTTGTTTCCTTACCTTCGTAATCATGAATCACGTTTTCAAGAAGGATATACTTGTCCACGTCGGTCATTGTTTGAACATTGCAAACTTCGTCTTGAGTAATCATTTTCGTACGTATTAGTGGTGGATTTGTCGGTTAATATACTGTCTGGAGTCGCCATAATCGTGATAAGCCACATGTTCACCCATCTTGCTGATGCGCAACAGGAGGTTTTCCAGGGTTTCGTCCGCTTCCTGATCCAGACAGGGTTTATTTTCATAAAGCAGATAGCTTTTACGGTAGTTGACCGGTGTCAGGTTTGGCATGAGTACGTTTGCTCCAGCCATCAGACCAAGTTCCCTACCCGTAGAAATAATGGATTGCAGGGCTGTGGTTGAAGCAATATTGATGGTTGGCATCAGCAGCCGAAGTACCGCTATCATTCGAAGGGACAATTCAAACCGCTCCTTCAGCGAAATTCGTACTTCTTTCACTTCGAACATAGGCGTCTGTACATGCTCCAGATAGGGCCCCATTCCGACCATATCAATGCCTTTCTGCTGAATGAACAGAAGGTCGTCAGCCAGATTTTCCACTGTTTGCCCAGGAAGGCCGATCATGACACCGGTTCCGGTTTGAAAACCTGTCTGCCTAAGACTTTCCAGACAGCTCAAGCGCGTTTCAAAGGAATGCAACCCATCATTCGGGTGAATGCTTTTATAGAGTGTTTCGTCGGATGTCTCGATTCGAAGCAAATAGCGCTGAGCCCCCGCGTCAAACCATTTCTGATACGTTTCTTTCGATTGTTCTCCAATGGACAAGGTGATGCGAAAAGCCTCATCGGTAGCTTTTTTGATCTTTTTAATCAACTCTGCGATGCGGTTTACAAAGTCCGTATCGTTCCGCTCGCCGGACTGGAGCACCACTCCTGTCAAGTCTTTTAATCGTGCAAAAGCGACCACCTGTAGAATTTCTTCATCCGACATCGAATAACGAAAGACCTTGGAATTTCCGTTTCGGATGCCACAATACAGGCAATTCTTACGACATTGATTGGAAAATTCAATCAAGCCTCTCAGATTCACTTTTCTGCCAAGCAGATCCACTTTAACACCGTATGCCTTTTTGAACAAAGACTGTTGTTCTTCCTTGTCTGTCAACGAAAGTAGGCGAATGATCGCAGGTCTGGTTAGTTCCGTTTCAGCACACATACATTAGGGTAAAAAAGGGGAAACAGCCCTGTCGAAAATTCCGTTCAGATAAGCGATGGTCATGCCATAATTAGAAACCGGGACTCCAGCCTTAAGTGCATCGGACAAACGCCCGAGTACTTGTCTGCGCGTAATCATGCAGCCACCGCATTGAATGACCAGTGCATACTCCCGGATCGGGTATTTCATTTCCGTCAGTCCGGCAGCGATCTCGAATTCCAATTTCTTCTGCGTAAACGCGGTAAGCCACTTGGGTAGTTTATGCCGCCCGATATCCTCGCAACTGACCTGATGGGTGCAGGATTCCAGCATCAGGACTTTGTCACCGTCCTTGAGTTCAGCAATATGCTGTGTTCCGCGCAAATAATCGTCAAACGGTCCGCGCATGCGTGCAAAAGCCACACTGAAACTGCTGAGCGGTACTTCCAATGGAATGATCTTTGAAACAAATCCAAAGGCTTGACTATCTGTTAGAACCAATGCCGGTTTAATACCTGTGGAATGCAGGAATTCAGCGGCTTCGGTTTCCTTAATGACGATGTTGACTGCATCCTGATCCAGTACATCACGGATGGCCATCACCTGCGGCAAAATCATCCGTCCATCAGGGGCTTCTGAATCGATGGGTGTGATGAGCATCACCACATCACCGCGCCTGATTATTCCCTTTAGCAGGGAAGGTTGATGGTAAGCAGTAGCAGGTATCGTTTTCTTCAAAGCGTCCAGTACACCATCCAGATTCTTTCGGGTTAGTGCACTGAATTCTACCGCATTCATCGGCAATTTTAAAGGTTCTTCGTCGGACTTATTATAAACAATCAGACTCGGCAAGTTCCATTCGTTGAAACGTTTCATCAGTGCTTCCTCAAATTCTCCGAAGATATTGTTGGATATCAATAATATGGCACAATCGATCTGTTTGACGACTTCCAGCGTTTTGGCTGTCCGTTTTTCGCCCAACATCCCGAC
>Ga0209125_1003550_pt1 | contig 10615 bp, 7 predicted proteins | sample BarGraIncub1131A_FD_184503 | JGI IMG/M metagenome (GOLD analysis project Ga0209125, IMG submission 184503) | Arctic peat soil microbial communities from Barrow, Alaska - Barrow Graham LP Incubations 11-31A (SPAdes) (version 2) | ecosystem: Environmental > Terrestrial > Soil > Wetlands > Peat... | reverse complement strand
GGCGATATACATGGCAAGCAGGCAAACTATAATGATCGAAATACCAAATGCAATTGTCAACCCTTTCACCAGCCCTTCTGTTATTTAATTTCAGATTTTCTAAATACACTGTAAGTGAGCGCAAGCATTACAATTATAAATACCAAACTAACGGAAATCGCCTTGATAATGTCTCCTGTTCCCGCTTCCAATGTCAAAAACATGTGATTACCTCCATATGGTGTACAAGATAAAATATTATCAAACACCGAGGAACTGCCACTTAATCCTAACAGCTGCGCACAAAGAATAGTAAAACCATAATAAATAGCGACCACCAGAACCGGCTTCTTGAGTACAAAAGCAAGTGGCACACAGATGCTCAGTTGCGATACATATACAATCACTAGGGTCAGCATGATAATCACCAGTCTCAAAATCTCTGATGCCTGATAAGCTATACCGGAGTCTCTCGACTGTAAGTTCAGAAATCCCACCGCTACAGAGCCCATGTCAAACTTAGAACCTGTACTTAATGCAATACCCGTTGTAATGGCATAGGGAAGTAAAATAAACCCTATGGCACAGAAAAATGTCATTGCTTTACCGACTATGACAGAACTCCTGCTACTGCCACATGCAATTGCATCATGGATTGTTTTATTATCAAAATCACCGCAGATGAAAACGCCTGCTATCACAGAACCCAGAATGCTCATCATGTTTATATCGGAGAACATAAAACCGATTCCAGTCATTCCAGCATCAATCTTCCCCTGAGGAATCAAATATGCCATTACCGTCATTGCCACGGCACATAAAGTCGTGATTCCAAATAAAATCTTTATCGCCGAGGATTTACACATCTTAAATAAATCAGCCCGAATCATATTAAGCATGACCGTCACCCTCTATTACAGAAATAAAATAGTTTTCAAGCGTATCTCCCTGTATGGAATAATTTGTAATGACAATTCCATTGTCAAAGATAGCTCTTGCCACTAAATCCTTGTCATCTAAATAATCATAGAGTTTAACCGTCATATCCGGCATGACCTTGTAGTTGGTTGTACCAAGCTGCATTTCAAAAACGCTCACCAGCTTTTCGGGCTGATCGCAACCAATCAGAATATGATGTTTACATCTTTCTTCAAGTTCTCGGAGAGTAATAGATTCTTTAATCATTCCTTTATGGATAATTAAATAATCAGTCGCAACTTGATAAAGTTCCGGTAGATTGTGGCTGGATATGAGAATGGTCATCTGACGTTCCTCGCACAATTTGTTCAGTAAATTTCTTATCTCCACTACACCTAAGGGGTCGAGCCCATTGATTGGTTCATCCAAAATTAGTAGTTCGGGAGCTCCAAGCAAAGCTATGGCTATACCCAAACGTTGTTTCATACCAAGAGAGAAGTTCTTTGCCTTCTTTTTGCCCGTATTAAGGAGTCCCACCAATGCCAGCAATTCGTTTTCAATAGTCTTGCTTGGAATACCTCGTAATACCCTATGATATTTAAGATTTTCCTGCGCAGTCATGTATGGAATGAAGCTTGGGTACTCGATCATGCAACCCAACCTTTTTCTTTCAGTCTGAAGGACTCTATTACCACTCTGTCCGAAAAGTTCAATATTGCCCGCTGTGGGAAAAGCAAGCCCAGCCACAATGCGCATCAACGTAGTTTTTCCTGCACCGTTTTGTCCAATTAAACCGTATATTTTACCGGATTCCAAATTCACCGACACATTTTGCAAAACTTTGACACCATGATAGTTTTTCGTCAGGTTATTTGTTTTCAAAACATATTTCATTTTCTCACCTACCCTTTCTATGATAAGTATATAGTCTAAAAGTTTAGAAAAGGTTAAGTAGCGAAAGAGAACCGTTAAGATTTCGATAAGATTATTCTTTATGCAGGCGATAACCAAGTCCCCATACTGTTTCAATATATTCATCATTTGAGATTGCCATTTTCAGTTTACTTCTCAGATTGCTTATGTGTGTCTTTACAGCATTATCATCGCCAAGATATGCATCCTGCCAAATAGTTTCATACAGATTGGCTTTGGTAAATACCTTACCTCTGTTTTTGAGCAGCAATTCAATAATCTGAAATTCCTTTGCAGTCAGGTCCAGTTCTATGTTATTGACGGTTATTCGCTTTGTGTTATCATCAAGCACCATATCCTTATACCGAAACACCTTTTCTGCCTGCACTTGCTTATGGGAACGTCGAAGATTTGTTTCCACCCTTGCAACAACTTCGTCAAGATCAAAGGGCTTTGTTATATAATCATCAGCACCCATTTTTAAAAGGTCGATTTTCGTGCCGATAATGTCCTTGGCGGAAATAATAATGACAGGAATATCCGAAAATTCACGCACTTCTTTAAGTATTTTATCTCCGCTTTTATACGGGAGCATAATATCAAGTAGAATCAGGTCATATTCCTGCTCCTTGATTTCTTTAAGTCCGTCGGTGCCGGTATATGCTGAACAGACCTTATAACCGGCGCTTACCAACACCTCTGCAAGCATTGTATTCACATCTTTGTTGTCTTCAACAATCAGGATTTTATCCATATTTATTCACCACCTTTATATGAGGCAATTTATATAACGCTGTGTATTATATAAAGAATCTTTGGTTCGTTGTTTGAAACAAGTATGTACTATCTTTATTACTCCAATGTTATATTTTATAAACTCATGAGTCAATACTATTGACCTTGGTAAGTCAATTTAATTATTTTTTTAAATAAAAATAAAAATTTTTTATTTGTGTTGACCATTTGACTGAATTTACAATATATTATAGAATAGGTATTGGAACTATAGTTAATATAGAAAAACAATTGCAGAGGGGGGGTGGAACAAAACAGGGTTATTGGAAATATATAAAGCGCCAGGACAGAGTACTAAGCTGTTGACGAGGAGAAGGGGGCGACATACTATACACTGTGTGTCGTATCGAAATATTCGGCGGATACCTTCCGGTTGTTACAATCGAAAGAGACTAATCAAAACATGCAGGCAACTGCAAAACAAAATTGTCTCACGTAACTAATCCTGTATCATATCTATATTTTCAAATACAATTTATAATCAAACATCTAAAAACACTTAGACAGGCTTTTTGGGGTTGTTATTTTGGTCATACTATATTTACAGCTAAATTAGTATATGCACTGGGCCGCTGGACTTTTGTCCAAAAATACCAACATACTTGGAAGTACTATGCTTCAAATTGACAATATGGGTCAATATTAAAAAAATGATAAAGGAGATTTAATAATTATGTGTGGAATAGTTGGATATATAGGAAAGAGAAAAGCAATACCTGTACTTATGAATGGTCTATCAAAGCTTGAATATAGAGGATATGACTCTGCGGGAGTCGCAGTAAATGAAGGTGGACTTTTAAAGGTTATCAAATGCAAGGGTAGACTATCCTTCTTAGAAGAGAAACTAAAAACTGAAAAGTTTGAAGGATGCATGGGAATAGGGCATACCAGATGGGCTACTCATGGTGAGCCAAATGATGTAAATTCACATCCTCACATTAGCCAGTCAGGAGAAATAGCTGTTGTTCATAATGGAATAATAGAAAACTACATGCAGCTAAAGGATTTCTTGATTGAAAAGGGATATAGCTTCCAATCGGAGACAGATACTGAAGTAATAGCACATTTGGTTGAGTATTACTATAAAGGAAACCTTGTAGATGCTGTAATGAAGGTGATAGACGAGATAGAAGGTTCATATGCTTTAGGAGTTCTATGCAAGGATGAAGCGGATATGTTTGTGTGCGCCAGAAAAGATAGCCCTCTAATAGTTGGACTAGGCGATGGCGAGAACTTTATAGCATCTGATATTCCTGCAATTATAGAATATACTAGAAATATTTATATTCTTGAAGACAAAGAGGTAGCTGTACTAACTAAGGATAGCGTAAAGGTATTTAATAGTCTGGGAGCACCAGTTAAAAAGGAAATATTTAAGGTTGATTGGAATATTGAGGCTGCTGAAAAGGGTGGCTATGAGCATTTCATGATGAAGGAAATGTATGATGAGCCAAAGGTAATCAGAGATACTATCAATCCAAGAATTAAGAATGGAGAGCTAGTTCTTGATAGCATTAAAATAACTAAAGAAGACATCAAGAATATAGAGAAAATATATATAGTAGCTTGTGGAACAGCTTATCACGCTGGTGTTGTAGGCAAATATATTATTGAAAAGCTTTGTAGGATTCCTGTGGAGGTGGATGTTGCATCAGAATTCAGATATCGTGATCCTATTATCAGTGACAAAAACCTGACAATAATAATAAGCCAATCCGGTGAAACCATTGATACCTTATTTGCACTTCGTGAGGCAAAGAAAAAAGGCGCCAGAATACTATCAATAGTAAATGTTGTGGGAAGCTCCATTGCTCGTGACTCTGATGATGTGCTTTATACCTGGGCAGGACCTGAGATAGCTGTTGCATCAACTAAGGCATACAACACTCAGTTAACTGCATTGTACTTAGTTGCTCTAGACCTTGGGCTAAAAAAGGGAACAATTAGCAAGGAAGAAGCTGATACCATACTTACTCACCTTAAGGAAATCCCTACAGGCATAGAAGGAACATTGAAAAACAAGGATGACATTCAGAAATTCGCACATCAGCATTATAATGCGAAGAGCATTTTCTTTATAGGAAGAGGCCTCGACTACGCTCTATCAATGGAAGGCTCACTGAAGCTGAAGGAAATCTCGTATATTCACTCAGAGGCATATCCTGGTGGTGAACTAAAGCACGGAACAATAGCGCTAATAGAAAAAGGCACGTTGGTAGTTTGCCCAATGACTCAAGACACCCTGTTTGAGAAAATGGTCAGCAACATAAGAGAAGTCAAAGCAAGAGGCGCAGTAGTGCTAGCAATAACTCAAGAAAAGAACAAAGTGGAGCTGCAAAAAACAGCCGATGTGGTTCTAACTATACCAGATGTAGACTCATTGGTAGCACCTATCTCAGCAGTCACTCCATTACAGCTTTTGGCCTACTATATGGCAATAGAAAAAGGCTGTGACGTGGATAAGCCAAGGAATTTGGCGAAAAGTGTTACGGTGGAGTAGTAGTTCAAAAGAATTTAAAACCTGCTAGTTCAAAATATAATAAAATCAAAAACCACTTTTTGTTGAGAATATTAGCAAAGGTGGTTTTTCTTTTGTCTTGGGGTGGTTTGGAGTAAATGGGTTAGGTTATTTGAGATATGATAACTGAAAGGTAAGTTTTTAAGAATAAATATGTTTGTAAATAAATGTGAAAAGTTTGTAAAATATATTACAGAATTTTAGAAATGTAGTAAAATAGGAAGTAATATTGAAGTAAACATTTTAGGTGTAATTGGAAGTTGGAATCAATAAGTTAATTTGAAAGTAAATTAACATTAATTTACGATTATAAGTTTTTCATAATCACATATAAATTATAAAATCAAGTGAGGTAATAAATGATGGCTAATGAGTTTGTATATAAATTTCCAGATGATGATGAAGAAAATAGAATACTAGATGAATTAGTTTTTAATGTTCTTGATAGTAAAGATGATAAAGAAAAAGAAGAAGAACTAGAATTTGATATTAATAATCATCCTAACATATATCATTATACTTCTCCAATGGGATTAAAAGAAATTATAACTGATAATTCTTTATGGTTTACACATTATAAGTTTTTAAATGATAGAAGTGAAAAATATTATTGCTATGATTTATTTAAAAGATGTATTGAAAGAGAAAAAGGTGAATTGAAAAAGGTTTTTTACAGTACAATATTAAGTGTTATTAGTGAAAACGGTGATCTTAATTATGAAATTTTTAATAAAAAAACAAAAGATTTACCTGATTACTATATTGCATCATTTTCATTGAATAATAATAGCCTAAGTATGTGGAATTACTATACAAAAACAATTAACAAAACGGGATATAACATTAGTTTTAAAACTAAAGAATTGATTAATAGCTTAAAAAATAAATCATATAACTATTATAAGGTTAATTACGATATAAAACGTCAAACAAATGAAATTGAGAGGTATATTCGTTGCTTTAATAATGCTTGGGATGATACCAAAAGCGAAGCCTTTTTACAGTGGTTACAATATTTGCTTTTAGATTTAATTGATTTAATTAGTTTGAGATTTAAACACCATGCTTTTGCTAATGAAGAAGAATTCAGGATTGTTTATAAAGTAACCAGTCTTAATAGTGAAATAATTGAAAAAGAAAAATTATTAGAATTCAGAGAATCAAATGGAATTATTGTACCATACCTGAATATAGGTTTTAATAAAACTAGTATAGAAGGTATAAAAATATCTCCTATGCAGCAGGACGAACTAGTGAAAGAAGGCTTACTTATGATGTTAAATAACATGGGATATCATCATTTCGAAAAAAAAGACATTACAACTTCCGATATTCCACTTAGAAATTAGCATATAATACTTCATCTATTTTCTCAATAAATGTGGGATGGACAATGTATCAGCCACAGCATTAAGTCTTAAAGCTGATGTTATTGTCTGTCCAGAGTTTGCTAGATATAATGTCAATAACTATACTATAGAAAGAAAACCTGATTATAAATGAAGAAAATCCTCATTACTACAGAATAAGATATCTTAATATAAGCACGGATTGGAGAGAATTGGTTGGAACTTTACATAAAAACAAAGTGATAAAAAGCAATAAGGTTACGGATTTGTATGATTATTTCACTGATAGTACTTATATAACTGATAAATACAATCAGTTATTTGAAATGAATAAATTAAAAGATAATACTAGTAAAGATTTTAATTGAAAATAAAGATTGAGAATTATAAAAATTAGAGGGATTATACAAACTATGGCTCTTTGGTGAAAAATTCAGAAGAACCAATTTAAAAGGAGAAACATATGTCTAGTGATCAAATATTTATTAGCTATGCTTGGGATGAAAAATATAATGAAATTGTATATAGCTTTGTAAAGTTATTAAGAGAAAATGGGTATAATGCGAGGCTAGATAAATTAAATATGAATGATTATAGTTCAATAAATTTTTCTGAAATGATGGCTCAATCTTTACAAAATTCTCAATTTGTTATTGTTGTTTTATCACAAAAGTATAAGGATAGGGCAGATAATTTGGGAATTCAAAATGGGGTAGTAACGGAGGTTAAATACATTCTTAATGATATTCAAGTAAATAAAAAAAAGTATATTTTTGTTTGCTTTGATAAGTTGACAGATGAAATAATTCCATTTGTTTTTAGGGGTTATGAAATTATAGAATTATCCAGTACATTTAACACACAAGAAATTGAGGTGAAATTAGACTATTTATACTCAAAACTTTCTGGAGTACCCATAATAGATTTTGGTGAAGTTGCACCAGTAAAAAAGATACCGAAACCCCAAGTGATTAAAGACTTTATTTCAAACATAAGTCCCGATAAAGTAATAAATATAGATTATTATTGCACTAAGAATATTGAAATAATTAAAGAAATATTAGCCATTGATTTTAGTAGGTTTCCTGTGGATGTTAATAAATATTATGAAACAAGCCTTGGAAACTTAATAAATAGAATTTTATTATATCAACCTATGAAAGAGTACCCTTATTTCTACTCTGACAAAATTAACGCTGAAGAAGAATATTTAAAAATTGCACAGAATATATTTCAAAATAAATTGTCATATTACGGATTTGAAAAATATCTTTCTTCTCTTGAAATTGAAGAGTATGGTGGCTATATTGAAGTTAATCTATTAAAAGCCGGATACAATCCTGAAGAAATAATGAAAATTGTAACTGCCAGAGATTGTGCAGACAATTTTTATGAAACAAAATGTACTAGAGATTTGTGGTTAACATTTGCATATATTAAAAATGTAGCAAAAGATGATATTTGTATTAATTCATTGACAAGATTATATAATGAAAATCTTAATCTAAAAGCAACGCTCAAAGATTCTGGATTTTATTTGAAGCAAAAGTTAAAAATGCCAGAGGTTAAACTAAAATCAGGTGAATCATTGATTTTGCCAGTGATTGCGTTTTCAACACCCCTTGAGTTTCATAGTTATGGGGAAGAAATATTATATCAAGAAAAAATCGATAACTATGAACTTTACAACGAATGTAAATTTATAAAGATAAATAATGACGAAACCCTTAAGAATATTATATGTGTTGGCCCAGTCTCAACAATAAGTGAAATTGAAATTAATATATCTGAAGAGAATATTGTTGTTCCTGTAAGACAATTTAACTTTAATAATCAATATGCAATAAATAGAGAATTTTGTATAGGTTCTTGTCCTCATGTTTTCCAGATAGGTGGTAATCAAGTAGAGTATTTAGGGGAGTTATTTTACCGTTATGCCGATACAATTCAAGATGAACAAGTAATTGTAGGAGAACGAGTAAATAAATTAGTTATTGCCGAATTAGAGTATGAAACTACATATATTCAAGCTGTATATAAAAATAATGAGATGATTATAAAAAACAAGACTCTAAAAAAAGGGGAATATTTGATTATTGATGTTAACAAAGACGATATCATAAAAATTACTGGTAAATATGTACCTAAATCAAATGTTGTGTTAGAGCAACCTCATATAAAAAATCTTGAAATAAAAAGATTTGGTTACGATATTATTAATAAAATTTTAAATGTTACTCTATAGATCATTACTTAATAATTAGAAAAAGATTATGAGTTAGCAAATCATACATTAATAAAAAAAATGAAATTAATAGGTTAAAATTAAACCAAGGAGAAAATAATGAATAAAAAAGATATAGAAATTTTAACAAATGCGGTAGCATGTGTTTTGCAACTAAAAACTACATAAATATGCTTCATATTTGTGCATATTCACTTGCCGATTGCTGCGATAAGAGATGAAGAAACATAAATGCAATTATCTGTTAGCAAGACCTGGACATCAGATGCTTTCTATTGTGAAGCCACAACAAGAACAGGTTTTCAAATGGAATATTTCTATTTCTTAATGATAAGCGTTTGGTTTTTATCCTACAGGTATTTACATCACGAAGAAATAATAAAAAATGGGGCCAGTCTCCAGAAATACTATCAGTTACAAAAAACTTTTTAAATTGTTTATTATTTACAACTCCTAAGACAAATACTTCCTAATTATGCTAAAATAAGATTGGACAAAATAAACAAAGGATTTGTGAAAATGGCTAATGAAAAGATAACGCTTGATGAACTAAAGTCTTTCCTGTGGGAAAGTGCAAATATATTACGGGGCAGTATTGATTCTAGTGATTTCAAGACCTACATATTTGCCCTATTGTTTTATAAAAGACTATGTGATGTTTGGGAAGAAGAATATGAAAAGGTTAATGCTGAATATGGAGAAGAGCAGGCTCTTGATCCCGATGAACACAGATACAACATTCCTAAGGATTACTTTTGGAGTGATTTAAGAAAAGTATCAAAGAACATGGGTGAAGCTTTAAATAAGGCTTTTAACAAAATAGAAGACTTAAACCCTAAATTATTTGGTGTATTTGGTGGAATAGACTTTGCTGATACAAATAAATTCAGTGATGCCACAATTGAAAAGCTTCTCGTTCACTTTGATAGAAAGAAACTGAGAAACTGTAATGTTGAGTCCGATATCTTGGGTAATGCATATGAATATTTAATAGCACAGTTTGCTGATGATGCTGGTAAAAAAGGTGGAGAATTCTTTACACCTAAAGAAGTGGTTCGGCTTATTATTGACTTAATTGACCCTGTTGAGAATAACTCTGTATATGATCCAGCCTGCGGTTCTGGTGGGATGCTTCTTGAATGTTATAAACACCTTCAAAGCAAAGGCAATAACCCAAAGAATCTCACAATGTATGGGCAAGAAAAGAACTTGAATACATGGTCTATATGTAAGATAAATATGTTCCTGCATGATATAGAAAGTGCATTTATAGAACGTGGAGATACTCTTGTTGACCCTAAACACCTTGTAAATACTGGAGAAGGGACAAGAGGGGCTTTAAAGACTTTTGATAGAGTGGTTGCGAATCCTCCATTCTCATTAAAAAATTGGGGTGAAGAAGTCTGGAAGACTGGCGACCCATTTGGTAGGGATAAATACGGTGTACCACCTAAGAGCTATGGTGACCTTGCTTTTGTTCAACATATGATAGCTTCTTTAAATAGCAGAGGTAAAATGGGTGTTGTTCTTCCTCATGGAGTTCTATTTAGGGGTGGTAGTGAAGGGAATATTAGAAAAGGTATTCTTGAGGATGACTTAATTGAAGCAGTCGTAGGGTTACCGCAGAATCTATTCTTTGGTACGGGTATTCCTGCTTGTGTGTTGATTATTAATAAAGATAAGGATAATAGCAGAGAAGGAAAAGTCTTGTTTATAGATGGAAGTAATGATTATCAAGATGGTAAGAACCAGAATACCCTAAGGGAGCAGGATATTGAAAAGATTGTGAGTGCTTTTAATAGGTATGTTGATATAGACAAGTTCTGCCGAGTTGTTGAATTGAAAGAGATTAAAGAAAATGACTATAACCTTAATATAAAGCGGTATGTGGACACTTCA
>Ga0209125_1003547_pt1 | contig 10619 bp, 10 predicted proteins | sample BarGraIncub1131A_FD_184503 | JGI IMG/M metagenome (GOLD analysis project Ga0209125, IMG submission 184503) | Arctic peat soil microbial communities from Barrow, Alaska - Barrow Graham LP Incubations 11-31A (SPAdes) (version 2) | ecosystem: Environmental > Terrestrial > Soil > Wetlands > Peat... | reverse complement strand
GTTGCTTCATATCCGTCCATTTTAGGTAATTTTATATCCATTAAAATCAAATCAAGGTCTGGGTTATCGTGACATGTTTCTACGGCTTCAACTCCGTTTCTTACAACTAGAATTTCTTTACTAAAAATTTTGACGACTATAGTAATGTATGTTTCAGATGCTAAGTCGTCTTCCACAATTAATATTTTTAAATTATTAATCAGATTATCTTCACTTTTATCCATAGGAACATTTTCAAAAACTATTTTTACCACTTCTTAAAGATACATCTTAAAGGTATATCCTTAACCTCAGACTTCCTGACCTCCCGTCAGAACATTTACTAATACACAGCAAACATCAATAATCATTACAGTATATCAATTAATTATATAGGTATAAGCGTCAAATATCCGAAATAAACGACAATTAGTTTTACGACACTAATCGTCAAATCCTTTGATTTTTCAATGTGGGTTCAGGAAGTCTGAAATATGCTTTCATTTTTTTTATTAATAATTGTTTCAAAAATACAACAATATAGCACACATGCTATATTGTTTTGGGATTTTCTTTAAAACTTGCTGCTATGAAAGACCAGCAACAAAGTGATCGGAAGTTAATATTTGATGATGAGGGGATTAAGGCATTTGCCATTCAGTTAAAAAAAATTCGTATCAGAGAAGGTTTTACACAAAGCCAACTTGCATTTGAATCTGGATTAACCTTAAGTCAAATTGCCAGGATTGAAACTGCAAGAATAAACCCGACCTTAAGTACTGTTTTCAGATTAGTCCGTACATTAAATATTTCATTAACAGATCTATTTAATTTTGAACTTTCTTCAAAAGATCAATAATACTTTAATAGATCTGAATTATTTTACTGTATTTTTCTCTGTATTTTTGCTCTTAAGCACTAAAGTGTCAACGAAGCACGTCAGCCCCGCTATTGCAAACCCCTTGTTATTAGCCGTTTTTTCAGTCAATGTAAATACATTTAAACGTGTCAAAAATTGGGTGAAGCTGCTTTAAGTAGTCGCTTTTTAAAATTTGTCCTATTAGATTTTCAAGATGAATAACTCTTGTCTGTTGCACGAAGTCAGGTAAAAGTATTTTGTTGATTAAATCCTCTGTCCCATTTAAATCTTGATTTGCCTCTGGAAATAAAAACACAACTGTCGTCAAGTCGTTTATGTATGAAAGGTTACGAACAACTTGGTAGTTTTTGAATACAAAGTCTTGGTTTAAAAACTCAGGTCTTAATAACTTCTCAAGTCTCGGTCTGTAAATGGTGTCGTATTTTTGGATGTGTCTTTCGTCAGCGATAGTTTTACCAAACTCGTTCTCTGTGTATTTTATCTCAAATAAAACCCTGTGCCCTTTTTGAAGTTGAACGAAAAAGTCAAAGTTGGTCGCCTCAATAGTGTCTAATATTTTCTCAAATTCACAAGTCGTAAAAGCGTTGTTCTTTAAAAACTCCTCTTCAAGTTCGCTGGCAAATTTGTCGGAAGCAGTGTCGTTTTTAATTGCAAATAATTTGTCAAGATTTTCTTTTGAAGTCCTGCAAGTTGGTGCTATTTCAATGATGCGGTGAAGAACATAAGTAAGCAGTCTTTTGTCATAGTGAAAAAGAGGAAAGAAAAGATTGAAGCAAAGTGCTTGTGAAGAATTTAGGTGGTGAAAGTATTGGTGAAGTTTTATGTTGTTACCTTTGTAATAAGTCCAGAAGTCGTCCCGAAATGTGGAAATAATGTTTTTCTCTTTTTGGTCAAAAGGCAAAATATGGTCGTAAGGTAGGTCACGCCAAAGTCCTTGCTCTGCTGTCAAGTTAGCCGTTTTGTAAGTTGAAAGTTTTGCTTTTCTGTCGTCTTGAAAATTTTTCATTGTCGTTGCGATTTTGTCAGTGTAATGTTATTTTTAAAAATTGTTGTTTCAATGGTGGGGAGAGGGGGACTCGAACCCCCTTACTCTCAGTTCTGAATCCAGATTAATTAAATGCAGTTTTCAATGTCTTATAGTTTGGAGTAGGCACCATTCTCCCCACGAGAGCAACCCCAACTACTACACTTTTGATTTTGTCTATCATAGTCGTAAAGTTTTGAATTAACATCATTGTCACCAATGAGAAGAATGTCACCACTCCAACTAAGGACATTGCAAATTCGACAGTCAATGTAACCTTTAAACTCAGACTCTTTTGTCCCAATGTTGGGACGATATTTTCAATGAACGATTGTCCTTTTAACCTTGCCCATAACGTTCCTCGGCTATGTAAAGTGCGGGATTTACTTGCAGGATAAATCCAGTTACACAAATATAATTAGAAAGCATTGAACTTGCAAACCCTCTGAAGCCCGCATTTTATATGAGTCGATGTTGGGCTTAGTACATTATTTGTTCTTTACTTTTTCTTGCCATCTTTTATAATGATACTTAAGTCCAGTTTTGTCTCCACCTTTAAAATAACTTCCCTGATTTAATTTATTTATTAAGTATTCTATTTCCTTAGAATTACTGGGTTTCCAATTAAGTTCTCGAACTAAATATGCTCCTACAGTATCCGCATTAAGTTCGTTTTCATATTTGTATAAAGTCCTAATGTATGTCTTTGCTCTATCATTATCACTTGAGTGTCCAATACCAGTAGACATATTTATAGATTCAGTCAATTCCTTCATTGCAATCTTCACTATCTCGGAAGGTTCAGAAATCTTAATGCCATCTGATTTACCCGAAATTTCAATTGCATTCCAAGTTTTAACCCATTTTACAATGTCTGCTTTAAGCCACGGAATCGCAATTATATATCTTGTAGATTCCATTTCATCTAGTTTTAATATATCTTCAGAATCAAGTGCACAACAAATTACTATATCTTGGTTCTTGAAACTTTGATTTTTGTATCTTGCTTTTGATACAAATTGGTATATTACTCTACAATCCTCAAACTTTATTCCTCGCAATAGTTGTTTTACTGTTTCTCTCCCAAAAAGTCTATCAAACCATCCAGTATTATGATTGGTATGGCTTAATAAAACAATTCTTTCAATATCCATGTCATTATTGGCAATTTTTGAAGCATATTGCATTGCAAAACTATATGCCGCATCATCATTACCTTCTGTGTCATAATAGAATTTGTTGCTCATAATATATTGATTTAATCGTTCATTTTAGCACGGCTTTTGTATTATGTTACCAGAAAGCAAATATGCAGTGATTTCGGAAATTAGTAAAGCATCGAAAATGGAAGGAACGATGTAGTGAAAATGGAAAACACCGATGCATTATTTGACTCAAAAATACACTAATTTTCTTGTTTATTAAAAATTGTTTCATGAAACTTTTAAAAATGAATGATTCATTTGAGTACAAAATAAAATATTATTGATGTAATTACATAAGCAATAATTGTTACCCAATTTACTGTTTCTGTAAAATGGTCGCCATAAATAAAATCAGCTCGATTGTCTTGATAAAAAATATTTGCAATATAGAATCCAGCACCGTAGCAAATTATTGATATAATTATATTCAGATTGTAATATATAATAAATTCTCTAACTCCAAATGAAATTAATGTTCCCCAAATTAAACAGATAAAGTAAATAAATACTTTATCAAGTATGCCCTTTAAAAAATATCCACCTAATAATTGGTCAATCTTTCTACCAAGGTAATTACCAAGGAGAATGAGAATAATTGGAACTAAATATTTCATAAAAATCGAATTTATTGATATTTAATACTTGATTGAAAGGATATGTACTTATTTCATTCATTAAGAGTAACATCTGGATCAAAGTTAGTATTAACACTATTATGATTACTGTCAATTAAATATTCAACCTGTCTTGGAAACTTGGTGATTAAAATTTCTACGGATGTTTTCAGATTTGATTTCACTAAATGGAAAAAATTTAATTTGGATGCATCAACTATATTATCGGCTTCGATTATTCTAAATAAAACTTCAACTAAAATTAATTCCTGTTTTTCGGTCAATTCGGAAGTTGAAAGGTCTTCAAGATATTTTTCGATAACCTTTTTCCCTTTATCTCGAATTTCAGAAATGTTATTTCTTAAAGCTTCGTCAAATTCAAAGTCAAAAAAGTAAGCTGTGGTTTTTACAATGTTGGATAACTCTTGAATTTCAGAGTCACTGACATTAGAATCAACTGCCATCAAACAGACCGCTGAACGAAAAAGGAATTTTTGAAATTCGTTTATTTTCATTTTAGAATCCTATTTTAGTTTTAATTTCATTTTGAGCAGTTTTTGGTAGTAAATTAATCAGAGCGCTATCAATTTCGCTTAATCTGTCCCAGTTTTGACTTTCAATTGCAAACTTGCCACCTTCAATTAAAGATTTGGCTTGGGTTTGATCATTCATTTTTATTGATTTTTCATAAAGTTCTTTATAAATTGCAATCAAAAAATCTGGAGTTCTCCAAAGTATTTTATAATATATTGATTCAAGTACTTCAGTCATTTCTGAAATTTTGAACACACTATTGGAACTCAGAAAAACTTGTTCTTGAGAAATTATATCAGTGAAGTATTTGCTCTCATTATCATTACCATTTTCAGTGATTAGTTTATCGCATTTTCGTTTAATTTCAAAATATTCTGTTTTAGCAAAAGAAATTCTTTTGTCTTTTGTAGCAATATCAATTGCTTGAGCAAGTTTCCTTTTTTTATCTTCAAATTGATATCGTTTATCCGTAACATCATCTTCTGTTAGTGATTCAACATTGTCGGAAATATATTCCATTTCCTTTTTTAACTTGTTTAATTCTCCTGCTACTTCATAGTTTTCATTTTCAGTCGCTTCTTCAATTTCCCCATCTAATTTTCCTGAGAGAGTTTCGATTTGCTCTTTCAAAACGTTAACAGGAGTATGTCTTTCTTTTGGATTAAAAGTAAGTTTGAATTCCTGATCTGCCATATTAAAATAAACTGCAACGGTAAGGTCTCTTGATTCTGACATTAAGAAAGTTAATTCAATATCAGAGCCTTTTGATACATCACGCTTTAGATTTTTTCCTGAAATTTCCACAAAACCAATACTTTTATTTGCTTCTGGTAAAGCATAATGGGGCCCCTCCAAAACATTAATTCGGATTGTATCAGTACTGCCTTTTACCAATGACTTATTAAGGACTCTTGTAATTGGACGCTGAGTGGGGAGTACCTGATTTTTTTGAAACAATAATAGAAGTTTTGTATCCCCCACATGGTCTTCGTCGTCTATCTCCAAACAAATATCTTCGGGTAAAGGTTGTCCACTAATTCCAAACCCACTATTTATACCTATCAAATCAATGTCAGTTTCAATCACATTGTTTTCTTTATCATAAACGGTAAGTTCAAAATAGTTGTAGGCGTCTTCAACCAGAGGAAGATCTTCATTGATTCGGGAATTTAATTTTTTCAAGCCAGTATCAAATCCACCATCCTTACGCTTTATTCTATAAAATAAACCTTCAATTTCACCACTCACTTTTGCTGCATATAAAACGTCTTTTTCTTTAGACATTGGTGGATAAGAATGTTTAATTGAAATTTCAGTTTTAGTTTTCTGTTTATCTCCATTTAAAAGTTGTTTTGGCTTTGTTGCTGCATAATAAGCGGCACCAATGACAACTGCTGTTGTGGGGTCAATTTCGCAGTTAATTGGAATTTGTAATATCTCTTCAGTGCGTTGTCTAACATAAGGGATATAGGTAGAGCCTCCAACCATTAATGTAAATTGAATATCATTTGATTTTAAAGAATTCCTTGTCAAAATCCTTTTTACCATTTCAATAGTGCTGTCTACATGTTCTTTAATTAGTTCATTAAACTCAGAACGAGTGATAGTTATTTCTTCGTCGATTTCTTCTCCTTTTTCATCTTTAATTTTATCGATAACAATTTCGGCTGAAGATTTAGCTGAAAGTAAAATTTTTGCTTCTTCAGCACTGCGCAAGAGTACATAATATTTTGCATTGTATTTTCCAGATGCACTTTTCATTTCATCTTCCAAATTCTCAAATGAATATTTTTCAAGAATTTTTGGAATGAGAATTTTCTCAACTATCAATCTATCAAAATCAGTTCCTCCTAAGAAGTTATCTCCCTCATGGTCTAGAACTTTCATTTCTCCATTTTTAATTTTTATTAAGGCAACATCAAATGTTCCACCACCTAAATCATAAACAAGCCATTGCCCGTCTTGCAAATCTTTTTCTTTCTTCATATTTGCATAAGCTAAACTTGCAGCAATAGGTTCTTGTAATAAAACCACTTGTTTGAATCCTGCCTGAATTCCAGCTTCTTTCGTTGCATTTGATTGGATTGTATCAAATGAAGCAGGGATAGTTATTACAGTCGCTTCAATATTTTCTCCGTAGGGAAGAAATGTTTTTAGTTCTTTCAAAATGATTGCAGAAAGTTCAATTGGTGTTTTAGATTCATTAATTGATTTGATTTTCAAACTTTCAGATGTTCCCATTTTCCTCTTAAAAATCCCTGCAACACTTTTAGGATCTTTCTCATAATAAGTTTTGGCGCCTGTCCCGACAAATATCTTATCTTTTTTGAAAGCAATAACTGATGGTAAAGTATTTCGTCCATAGTCAGTTGGGTTATTAAAAACCTGAACTTCACCTTTAATGAATTTTGCAATAGCTGAATTGGTTGTTCCTAAGTCAATTCCGAAATTAATAGTATTTTCCATTTTATATTGTTTTTTAAAAGCTAAATGAATTATTTTTTTGATTCAGCCACTACAACTGCTTTTTGAATAATAAGATTCAATCCACCAACTTTATAGTGGATTATTGGTTTAATTACCTCTGTGATTACGAGATTATCAGTACTGGTTCCTGCAATGCTCGCTTCACAATCAGTCCGAGTTTCATTATACGGTTCACCAACAGGATTATGATAATAAAAACCAGCTGTTTCTCCATTTGTCAGCGTACTAAAATCAGTTTCAAAAATTTCTTTTAACTTTTTTAGATTACGATGTATGGAATTTGATTCTTTTATTTGAGATGTTTTTTTCTCAATTTCAAAAATCTGATTAATAATATCCAAATAAACTTTTTGTACTGAAATTTTTGTTTCCATATCTTTTAATTTCCAAATATTGAACTAATTATCCCAATTATTATCCCAACTATAGTCGCTGAAACTACTAGCCATATAATACCTACTATTTGGGGTGGAAGGTTTTTTTCCAGAACTCTATTAGCTTTTCCAACTCCAGTTCCAACATTATTCAAAACATTCTTTGCTTTAAATTCTAAACCTGAGATGTTTTTTTCAATTCTTACTGCCAATTCTCCATCATTAGCACCAATTTGTTGTATTTTTTTCAAAAAATTATTTGAATAAAAAGCGTCAAGTCTTATTAATGTTTTTTCAAGTTCATCAAATAAGTTCCGTTTCAATATTATTTCATTTGAAGTAGCAAGTAAGTTTATTAAATATAAAGTAAAAACAGAATCAAGTAACTCTTTAACTTTATCTGCATGAATATAAACCATTCCGTGCAGTTTTATTTGAGAATTGATGTCAACAATTATTTTTATTATATCTTGAATTTCTTTTTTTACTTCGTCTTTTGATCTTTGTTTCAATTTTGTTAATTGATTTAAAGAATCATTTAATTCTTCTCTTGTTTCAGAATCTACTTTAATTTCGAATGATAATTTAATTATAGAAATTGAGATATCTATGTTGGTATAAGTATTCCAAATTTCAACAGAGATGCCACGAATTGCCAATGCTATTTGATCTCTTATCTCATTAAGAATTATTGGTGTCTTATTTAGTTCATCAATTGAGAGAATTGAATTTATTTGTTGCAAAATTATCAAAGGAACCTTTTCTTTATTTTTAATTTCATCTCTCAGTTTCTTTAGTTTGGACAAAACATCTGCATACTTCTTAATTATAGGTTCATGCTTTAATAGTTCAATTCTTTCTTCATGTATTTTATTTATTTGATTATAGTCTCCTTTAATATTTTGATTTGTAAGTCCGTCAATATTGAATTTTAAAGTATAACTTAACATTTTAATTGCTCGTTCTGAATCATCAAACGCATTGAAAATATTTACAGATAAATTACGTAATGCATGAGCAACATTGTTTCTGATATTTTGAAAATATGAAGGTAAAGAATTAATAATATTAACGTTAAACTTTTCTATTGTAGATTCAAGAATGTCATCAATATCTGATACCTCATAAGCTTTCTCTTCTTCCTTAATTTCTTTAATTGTTAATTCAATTTCTTTGATCTGAACTTTGATGGCATTGGAAATGCTTTTATATGTTCTGTCTTTATCGTTATTGTTGACTAAAGGTGAAACAGAGATTATTTTATTAAAAATCATTTCTTTATTATTCCGGTAAGCTTTTAATAAAGCTCGGTCGTATTGATCAGCAAAGTAGGGACTAATTAGGTCAATAAATGGTTGGAGTTTAAAAATACTTTCTTGTCGGAATGAATTGAATATTTTTTCATTACCAGTAGTAAGAAAACTATTTAAGTCATGATAGTTAGCAATGAAATGGTAAAATTCCACTTTATCCAGATCTTCAAGTTCATATATTACTCTATCGCAATCTGAATTAGTTATTTTAAAGCCATTGTAATTAAACAAACCATCATCCGAAAGTTCTATTTCTGCTTGCAATGTTCTTTTTGCTTTTTTAATAACATTGCTATCAATCTTTGCAATGTCAATATTACCAAGTTTTAAAATTTCAATTGGATTAACAAATTTCATTTTGTTGCCTAATTTTGAATATTGAGTAACAGAAATTAAATATAAATCTCCCCTAAAGTTTTAACATTTTTTAGCAGAAAACCAAGTACTATTTCGAGTTATTGTATGAACCCCCTCCTTTTTTGTATGAACCGCACAATTATTTTTCAAAATCGTTTTCAGTCTATCTCCGACCTTGCTATTTATAGTCGTTTTTGCCTATACGGTAACCCATTTAAGAGTGTTTCTTCTATCGGTTGTATTATCTAATGATTCAACAGAAAAACGTCGAGGATCTGAATAATAAAATAAAAAATCATGAGTGAAGAACAACTGAAGAAACTAAACCAAAGACTTACAGAAGCTGAGAAACTTCTTAAAGAAGCAGACAACTTCGTACTGTGGACAGACCTACGATCCATAGGTGGTACCAACTTTACGGAATGGGGAAAAAATTATAAAAAATATTTGGAGACTCCTAAATCGTAGACTACGGACAGAAATTGTGGTGTGAACAAGAGGAGAGTGAGGTTTACGGAACGGCCATGAACAGAGTACGAGGGAGGATGGAGGATTAATTTTTTTTGGTAAAGGAAAATTACTTGTGTACGAGAACGGAGAGAGGACATTGTAAGCACCGGCCTACGTCCGCTGGCAAAGCTACGCACCCCCCTAGGAAGGTCAGCACGTATATTAAAATGTGCCTCGCCATGAGAGAGTTCCTGATTGCAGGGTTTTGTGTAGTTGCTTACAGCTATGCAGAAGCCTTAAAGTATTACTTTGAGTACTGCGTTAATCCTAACGCCTAAGTGTCACTCATCAAGATGAAAGGGTAATGCATACTTAGTAGAGTATGTGTTACCCTTTTATATTAACCCGCAGCATGAAATAACAGTTAGGCTGATTACTCTTGTGTTGCGGGTTTCTCATTTGGGAGCTACGCTCTCTTACAAATCATTCAGTATCCACATCAACTAACGTGAAGACGAGTACCGTCCGTGTGGATACATTTAATATTAACCCGTGATATCATAACGTATGAGGCGATGACCCATCACACAATACTAATCCGCCATGAATAAAGTTAATGCAAACATCCTGACTAGCAAGACCGATAAGAAACGTGGTATGTTCATCCTTCCTTCCGAAGCAGGCGCCGTGATTACAGCCTTTAAGGACAATCCGCTTGAGGGTTTCACTCTTATCGTGCAGCGTAAGCCGAAACTGGTACAGCTCTTCTCAGGTACTACTCTCAGGATGTCCACACGTACTTGCCTGTTTAAAGGCGAGATTGCCAGTCTTGAGTATGCTATCGAAGAGTGGAGTGACGCAGGTAAGATACCAGGTCAGATCATATGTACTGATTTTCTGGAAGCAGACTTACCCAGTTCACTGTATGATGAGAGCACTGGTATGCTGAAAGAGTATGCCGAGAAGCTGTGTAAGGTAGCCGGTGATACGGGTGTCGAATGCACACTGGATGGAGAACGTATCTTCCGGATGCGCTCTTATACCGATGACATGAGTGTTACTGATGCTATCATAGCACATGATAACGGCAACGAGATCCGCACGGTGCAGGCCTCTATGAAAGCTGCCAACAAGAACATTCCTGTCAATGCTAACTTTGACAACGACGAGTTCAAGGACGCACCTCTGACGAACCCTGAAGCCGACGCTCTGGTAGTGCCTGCAGGAAAAGATGTCAAGGCCAAGCTTTAAATGACAACAACGAGTGCTCTGCTATCACAGCAGGGTACTCGTTGTTTTAACAAAGAGGTGCAGTAAGTAAGCTACGCTCTCTTTTAGCATATCCAGATCATTAACATTTTTTTTGTTTCCGCGGTTATACAGGACATGCTATAGCTTAATG
>Ga0209125_1003542_pt1 | contig 10637 bp, 11 predicted proteins | sample BarGraIncub1131A_FD_184503 | JGI IMG/M metagenome (GOLD analysis project Ga0209125, IMG submission 184503) | Arctic peat soil microbial communities from Barrow, Alaska - Barrow Graham LP Incubations 11-31A (SPAdes) (version 2) | ecosystem: Environmental > Terrestrial > Soil > Wetlands > Peat... | reverse complement strand
GCACCACTGGAAATCATCAAGCAATACATCCAGCAACAAGCCAGACCTGACAACTAACCGGCGCGACGCGCCGGGCGCTATCCCCCTCCAGCCAATCCGGTCGGCGGTACCTTCGCGCAGCATGGCCTCGGGCCAAAAGGTTCGCTAGCGAACCAGTGCGGATTGGATGGAGCCCCTCGCGCATGGGGTGGATCAAAAAGCGTATTACTGATTTCGGAAAATGGCTTGATCCAGTCGATAGATGCCCCCTGCTCGGGCCAGAAACCCTCCGGGTCCTCCAGCGAGTGCCGGTAAAGCACCGTGTAGGCCGCTTCGTCGATATGGGCATTGGCGGCGAATTCGGGCGGGACAGGAAAGAGTTCAGCTTCAGACATCGGTTTTCACCATTTCGAGAGAGGAAACAACCCGTCGTTCAGTCTTCGAGCGCCTGCTCAAGATCGGCCAGCAGGTCGTCGACTGGCTCGATGCCTATCGACAGACGCAGCAGATCGGGCGGACACATGGTGCCAGGCCCCTCGACGCTGGCTCGATGCTCGACCAGGCTTTCGACGGCGCCCAGCGAGGTCGCACGCTTAAAGACCCTCAGGCGCGCCGCGACTTCCCGCGCCCTGCCCTCACCCCCCTTCAGGCGGATCGAGAGCATGCCGCCGAAGCCGCCATGCATTTGACGAGCCGCAATGCGATGCCCTGGATGCAACGTCAATCCCGGATAAAGCACCTCCGCTATGTCGCGGTGCAGTGTCAGCACTTCGGCAACGCGCAGGGCGCTGGCACTGGCCGCGCGCACGCGTAGGTGCAAGGTGCGCATGCCACGCAGCAGCAGCCAGGCCTCGAAGGGCCCCAGCACGGCGCCGCCCAGCGCACGGACGTTGCGAATACGCTGCCAGAACGGGTTGACCTCGCGCGTCACCAGCGCGCCGGCGACCACATCAGAGTGGCCGTTCAGATATTTGGTCGCCGAATGCATGACGATATCCGCCCCCAGATCGAGGGGCTGGGTGAGAACCGGCGTCGACACCGTCGAATCGACCACCAGTGTGGCGCCAAGGCGGTGGGCGAGCTCGGCCGCCGCACGGATATCGGTCACTTCCCAGGTCGGATTGGCCGGCGTCTCGATCCATAGGAGACGCGTCGGCGCGGCCGTGAGCTGGCGTTCGAGATCGACCGCGTCGGTGTTGTCAAAGAAGACCAGTTCGATGCGCCAGTTGGCAGAAAAATCAATCAACCACTTGCGCAGTGCCCAGTACATCGATCGCGACGCCACGACGCGAACGCCGGGTTCCAGTGCCTGCAGCACCGCGCTGGCGGCGGCCATGCCTGAGCTGAAAAGCAGCGCCTGTGCGCCGCCTTCCAACTGGCGCAGCACTTCCTCGGCCTGATCGTAGGCCGGGCTGGCGTCACGCGAATAGACACGGCCGCCTGGATAGCTACCGTCGCCGGCGCGCTCGAAAGTGGTGGCGAGATGGATCGGCGGCACCAGGTCGCGGTAGGGCTCGGCGATTCGACCAAGACCATGCACGGTCAGCGTTTCAAGAGATGGCAATGGATTCTTCATGGTCTCGGCAAGATGGGACGGCCGCGAAGGGCGCCGGAACTGCGGGGAGGAAAGCTGCGCAGGGTTCAGACCGGACTGCGTTGAACGCTGAGCTGCGGCGGTTGCTTCAGTGTCTGGTAGACCACGCAATAGCGTTCGGCCAGTTTGAGCAGTGTATCGAGCGCCTCGTCGCTCGCATCGGTCTCGAGTTCGAAGCGCAGACGGATCGCTTTGAAACCGACCGCTGCCTCCTTGGCCACGCCCAGCGTGCCGCGAAAATCGAGGTCGCCCTCGGCCACAACGACGCCAGCGCGGATCTCAATACCGAGCGCCGTGGCCACCGCCTTCAGGGTAACGCCGGAGCAGGCAGCGAGCGCTTCGAGCAGCATGTCTCCCGAGCAGGCATCTTCACCCGTGCCGCCCGTGGCCGGATGCAGCCCGGCCTCGACCCGGCCATGCCCGGTCTCGATACGTACTGTTGGTCGGTCGCTGCCGAGTCGCCCGCGCGCGCAGAGCGTCCATAACGCGGTACTGGGGTCTTCCTTGTAGCGCGCCTTGAGCGGCGCCTGGACGGTTTTCAGTTGTTCTGCGTTCATGGGTTTTCGTCAGAGGGCAAAGGCAAGGGTAGCGAGATTGATTGGTTTGAGCGGGCGCGGAATGCTGGTGATTTCCTCGCTGATATCGAGGTAATCGAGGAAGCGCGATTCGCCGCCGTTGAGGAGCGTCAGCACTTCGCTCTCATAGTGGGCCAGGCGCGGCTGGCGGCGGTCCCGCGGACGCGGCACGTCCACCGTCGCCTCGCCACTGATGCGGCCGGGGTTGCTGGCAAGGACGAGCACGCAGTCGCTCAGATACACGGCCTCGTTGACGTCGTGCGTAACGAATAACAGCGTTGTGCCGTGGCGCTTGGCGATGGATAGCAGGAGTTCCTGCAAGCGCATGCGCGTAAACGCGTCGACGGCGCTGAAGGGTTCGTCGAGTAGCAGCAGTGAAGGCTGGGCAAACAGGCCGCGCGCGATTGCCGCGCGTTGCGCCATGCCGCCCGACAGTTGCTTGGGGTAGGCATCGGCAAAATCGGCCAAGCCAACTTCGCCAAGCAGTTCGCGCACGCGCGGATGCTTGCCGCCGCCTCGGCCAAGATCGAATCCGACGTTCTCGGCGACGGAAAGCCAGGGCAGCAGGCGCGGCTCCTGAAAGATGAAGCCGACATCGCGCGAATGCAACTGCGGCGCCGCGCCATTGACCAGGACTTGGCCGCAATACTGCGTGTCAAGCCCGGCGACAATGCGTAGCAGCGTGCTCTTGCCGCAACCGCTGGGCCCGACGAGAGTGACGACTTCGCCGCGCCGGACGCCGAAGCGGACGTGGTCAATGACGCGGTGCGTCGAGAAATCCTTGGCGTCGACGGCAAGGTCAAGCACAGATTCGGACATGAACTTTCCTTAGGACGGACATCTATCGAAGGTGTCGCGCCAGGACAATAGGCGCCGTTCAAGCCATCGCAACAGACTGTCAGAAAGTTTGCCGAGCAGCGCGAGAACGATGATGGCGACGATCACCAGATCGGCCCGGCCCGTCTCGCGACCGTCGGTCAGCAGATAGCCTAGACCGCGTGTCGCTGCCATCAGTTCCGCGGCGACGAGAAACATCCACGCCAGCGAGAGACCCGTGCGCAGGCCGGTGAACAGATTTGGCAGCGACGCCGGCAGGAAGATGCGGGTGATCAGCCGCAGGCCGGAGAGTCCGTAGATGCCGCCAACCTCGACCAGTTTGCGATCCACGTTCTGGATGCCGGCGACGAAGTTGAGATAAACCGGAAAAAAGGCGCCGATTGCGATCAGCGTGATCTTCGGCGCCTCGTCGATGCCGAGCCAGAGCAGCAGTAGTCGGCAGTGCGTGTCAGCACGCCGTGGGGTAGATACACTAACGTGAAGCCCGTCATCCCCCTGTGCCATCCAGCGCAGGAACGGTTCCCCAGAGGAGCGATAGCAACGCCATGTCACGTAGGAGGCAAAAGCACTCAGGGATATTGCCACGCCAATGGCAATTTCATGGAACCCGTAGTCGATGAAACGCAGCGCAGGGTTGCCAGAGAAATAAAGATAGGCAATTGCAGCGGACGGCACCAAAGCAAAGCCGATACGCAGAGCCCATATGAATGCCCGCGTGTATGCAAGCACCCGATTGTCGGCAATCTCAAACGGATCACCTGGAACCACTGAAACCGCTGGTACCGCAGTCATAGAGTCGTTTAACTATGCGATGCCCACGCCGGCAATGACGGCGCAGAAGTCCCGTTAACACTACTAATGGCATAGTAACAACAAGATGGGGCCGGGAGCAAAAAGGTGTTCCGTAATGCGGGACACCTCCACCCCCCCAATGCTTTGAGCTTGCGCGCGGCGTTTTTCTCTCGCAGCCCCACGCCGACTACTGCTCGGACACGCTAGTGTCTTTCCCCGCCTCTTCTGGCTTGCCCACCCGCACGACTGCGTAGCCGTGGGTCCTGAGAATGCGGATGGCCTTTTCCAGCTTTTTCCGATCTCTGGACAGAGCGGCGCCATCCTTTGCCTTTGGGCCACTCGATTCGATTTGGAGTTCATAGCCGAGATCCCGCAACCACTCGGCAATGATCAGCATGCCCTTACGGCCGATACCCTCCGCTCGCCGCAAACGGCGGTACCCCAGTTGAGCCACCTCCTGAGGAGTGAAATCGGGACGGTCGAAAACCTTGCACAGCGCATTTTGTTGCAGCGTTGGCAGACGCGGAGAGGCCGGCACACCTTCACTTGGTTCTTGGCTAGCGGATGGACGACTAGCGGCAAGCACACCGTCCCTGACGCTTTTATCCGACATCTCTTCGACCTTCGGGGCTTCCCGTGCAGACCCTAAACGCATCGTCCAGCCGCCGACGGCGCCACGCTCGCCGCGCTGGCGACGTATGGCATGCGATATCTGGCGTTGCAGCAGACAGTTGCGCTACCAAGTGCAAGAAGCGACGAAGGGCCGCGTGAAAAAGCGTATTTCATGGCAGGGCTCCGAAAAATCAGTGATTGAAAACGCTCCGAGAGTAGCGAGCAGATAGCCAAAGCCAAACGAAACCTTGCGCATATGAATATGCCGCCAAACCCCAAAACGAACGTGGCCACGGATCGACATCTGCTTCGCTATTTCGCTTTTTCGCCCCCTCTCCTTGCAGGGGAAAATTCGCCATCTGGCATCAAGTTAAGCACTTAAGGGCCGAATCAGATGGGGCGCGTCGATCAAGGTGGGGCGTCAAGCCCGGCGCAGCATGCCGCCTTCATCGATGCGACGCAGCGTCGCCAATTCTTGCGCGGTTGGTTCAGGAACAAGCCGGACATCGGGCGCGACTTTGAGATCCCAGCCGGTACTGGCAAGGATTTCCTCGACGCTGGAAAAAGCGAAATAGGCATCAAGTTGAAATTCGCGCGTACGCGGATGCGGCCGCAGGACGCCCAGCGTGGTAATGATGGCGGACGGGCCGCCACCGATGAGTCCAATGTCGTGCCGGGCATTTCCGCCGTCCAGGTAACCTGGGGAAGATATATAGCTTACCTTGTCGACGAAGCGCTTGGCCTCGTGGCTAACCATGATCAGGAAACGCTTCGCCCCGCTGGCGATGTCGTTGGCACCGCCGGCACCGGTTAGACGCGTTTTCGGCGGGCGGAAGGTGTCGCCGATCTCGCCATCCCAGATGCCCGTGGTATTCACGTTGCCGAATTTATCCACTTGGGCGGCACCGATGATCCCGACGTCGCAACGGCCTGACGCCACCAGACAACCGAGCGCATCCAGGGCGTTGGTGAAACTCACGGCGTTGACCGCCAGACGGTTGCATTCAATACCCCAGGGCATGCCGCCGATCGGCGTCGCGCCATAGACTCCGCCCTCGGTCATCGCCCGCACGTTGGGGGCGTGGTTTGCCTGAGCGAAATAGCCGGCAATCATGGAAAGGCCAACACCGAAAATGGCCAGTTCGCCATCGCGGATTTCGCGGCCGGTGGCGATAGCCATCATTTCCTGCCGCGTGTAGTCGGTACTCATGCGGTGGCCTCCGCGCTTAACGCCACGGCGTCCGCATGGGGCAACAGCCAGCGGCGGTACGGATCGGCCAAGAAACGGGTCGCGCCATTGGACAGTTCCGCAACTTTTTCGCGGCCGATCAGGTCAAGATAGCTGTCCACGTCGACATAGCTTTCGACGTAATCACGCAGGTAGTCGAGTGTCCCCTCCTCGCTGCCGAGCGCCTTGTTCATTGCCTTCATATGCGTTTCGTCCACATCGTACATGCCAGGGGAAGCTTGCGGCCAGGCAGTGAATGGCCAGTACACGACCGCCTCGACGATGACGCCTGGAATACGAACGAGGTTCGGGTACTGGCGCATGCAGTCCTGGTGCACGATCGCGTCGGCCAGCAGGATCACTCGCTTGGCCGCCCGCGAAAGCTCAAAGCGGCTCCACTCCGTGCCGAGCATGATGGCATTCCCCTCGGCATCGGCGAAGGTCACGTGAATCGCCGCGAGATCGGGGCGCAGTGGCGACAAGGCGCCGATCTGCTGGCCTGAAAAAGGATCGGTCACCAGGGGAATCTTGTTGCGGTTGGGGTAACTGTCCGGCTCGAAGGCGCTGCGGTAGGACAGATCCGAGCCAATATTGACCGTTGCCGGCACGAACGGCCAGTTGAGGGCCCCCCCGAGCAGACGCAACGGGATAGACAGGTTCGAGTAATCTTCAAGGGCCAGTCTCCCCTGCTCCACGGCCCGCCGCAGGCCGTTGGCGAAGCCGAAGCCTTCCAGCCCGCTGAAGCCACATTCGGCGCGGGTTACCGCCCCAGCTGCGGCGAGCAGGTTGAGTTGCTGGGTGTTGCAGTGAAAGATGCCATGCAGGTCGCGGCGTTTCTGCCGCAGCAGTTCGCGCCCGAAGGCAATGGCGTCGGAGCCCACCGGTAGGGCGGCCCCGCTGGCGTATTGCATGCCGTCCCAGGTGTAACGACGGACGGCTTCGGGCAAGGTGATGAGTTTATTGTCGGGCACGGGGTCGTTTCTTTAGTTGACTCGGGAAATCTTCTGTCCTGCGGATGACTGGCGAGAAACGTCGCCCAGGAGCAGCACCAAGTCGTGGCTCCGCTGCGCAACGCTCTGTCCGTAGGGGGAAAGACCCCGCAGGCGTCCGCCAGCGTCGAACAGGAAAACATCGGCCGTGTGGTCGAGGCTGTAGCCCATGCTTTCCGAGGGCTGTTTCTCCGCCACCAGTTGCAGTTGGCCAATCAAGCTTGCCGTTGCGCCGGGGTCGCCGCGCAGTCCCAGGATGGCGCGCCCGCCATCGGGACGGAACGCGGCGGCATATTCGCGCAGTATCGACAGGCTGTCACGCTCCGGATCGAGCGTCGCGAACAGAATCTGAATGCCTCGGCGTCGTGCTGGCGGAAGGGCTTCGACCGCGCTCTTGAGTTCGACGAGCGTGGTCGGGCAAACATCCGGACAGCGTGTATAGCCGACCGCCAGCGCTACCACCTGCCCGCGAAAGTCGGCCAGGCGGTGTTCCCGTCCGTCGGTAGACTGCAGCGTGAATTCCGGATACAGGGGAAGATTGCCACGCGGCGGCGCGGCGAGTAGTGCACTTTCTCTTGCCTGGCGAGCGTCTGCCTTGCCGCCAACTTCCGAGCGCGACCCAAAGGGAAATTTTTCGAATTCCGCCCGGGCCACATAATCGCCCAACTTGCGCAAACCGGCCCGATCAAGGGTCCCGGTATGGCGATAAAGAAAGCTGCCGTCCCCGGCAAAAAAAGCGAACGACGGCGTGCCAATGGCCCGCAGACGCTTGGCCAAATCGGCCGGCACCGTGGAGGCCCCGAGCGCATCCGTGATCGGCTCGGTTCGAGAAATATCCAGGCGCACCGTCCGGAAGGAGCGCCCGAACTTTTTCTCCGTGCGCATATCCGGATAGACGGCTCTTTCCATTTCCTGACAGCCCGGACAATCAGGGAGCGTGAACGCCACGGCCAACTTCTTCCCTTCTGCTCTGGCCGCCTCAACCTCGCGCTGTAAGTTATCGACCGTGCGCGCGAAAAGCGCGGCATAAGACGCGCTGAAGGTGAAAAACAGAATCAGACCGATGGCGCCCCGACACAGCACGGGGAGACCGGAGCGAGTGAACTGAGACATCTTTATTTCAGCCAGAACAACGCGCGCCGACGAACACGGTCGAGCAGCGTCATGGACACAAAGGTCACCAAGCCGGTGTAGAGAATGCCCGCCACCATCTTCGGGTAGTCGGCAAAGTCGGCGTAATACTGGACGAAACGCCCAAGCCCGGCGTTGGCGCCGAATAGTTCGGCGACCGTGAGCAGAATGAACGAGAAGGCCAGGCCGACGGCCATGCCGGAAAAGATATGCGGCAAGGCCGCCGGCAAGACGACGCGGCGCTGGTATTCAAAGCGTGTCAGGCCAAGGATGCGGGCATTGTCCCGGTAGCGCTGCTCTAGTGAATGCGCACCGGAAACGGCATTCTGGAAAATCGGCCAGAATGCGCCGATGAAAACCACAAAAATTGCCGACAACTTGAAGGTGGGCAGGATCGCGATGGCGTAGGGAATATAGACCGTCGGCGGCACCGGCCCCGCCACCTTGGCAAAGGGCAGGAAGATGCGTTGCAGCCGCGGCGATGTACCAACGGTCAGCCCGGCGACAATCCCGAGGACGGACGCCACGGTGAAACCGGGAAGGAGAATGGAGAACGACGAGAGCGTTCCTGTCCACAATTCCGGCAGGGATTCCCAGAGGGCGTGGGCCGTCAGGACGGGGGACGGCAGCAGAGGATTGTCGCCGAGGGGCAGATAGATCGACCCCAGATACCAGGCCAGCAGCAAGCCAATCCAGACGGCAACACTTTCCAGAGCGCGGCCCAGCCAGCCCAGCTTGGCGGACCGGCCGGGCCCGGTGGATTCGAAGGGCACGGGGATCACCGACAACTCCTGGGTGGCCAGTGCAATAGGCTCGCTCACGGCATATCCTCCTTGTCGATGCCGGTCGTCGCCGGCATCAGTGTATTTGAATGCGTTCTTCACGCGGCTTTGAGGCGCTGCAGCGTATCTTCGGCAAGCGTTTCCGCCACCTGCTCGCGCAGTGCATGGAGCGCTTCGCTGCCGAACAGGCTACGGCGTTGCCGCGGACGATCGAAAGGCACCGCGAGGTCGGCAATCACCCGGCCCGGCGAGGAACCCAGCACCACCAGACGATCGCCCAAATAGAGGGCCTCGTCGACGTCGTGGGTGACGAAAAGGATGGTCTTCTTCGGCGTCGCCTGCTCCCAGATTTCCAGTAGCAAGTCCTGCAGGCGGGCGCGATTGACCGGATCAAGTGCGCCGAAGGGTTCGTCCATCAGGAGCAGCGGCGAACCGAGGGCCAGCGCGCGGGCGATAGCACCGCGCTGACGCATGCCACCGGACAGTTCGCCGGGGTACTTGCCGATGGCGGCTTCCAGGCCGACTTTTCTCAGGTACTCGCGAGCCTCTTCCTGGCGCTCGGCCTTTCTTACCTTCGGCTTGGCCTTGGCGATGGCAATTTCGATGTTGTCCACCACCGAAAGCCAAGGAAACAGTGCGTAGTCTTGGAAGACCACGCCGCGCTCCAGACTCGGGCCAACCACCACCGCCCCATTCCAGGCCAGGCGCCCACTACTGGGCTGATTGAGGCCGGCCACCAAGCGCAGCAGCGTGGACTTTCCCGAACCGCTCGCCCCCAGCAGGCTGATGAACTGGCCCACTGGAACGTGCACATTGATGTCCTGGAGGATGGGCGTAACGTCGTAAGCGAAGCCGATTCCTTCCAGTTTAAGACCCAGGCTCATCAGGCATCTTTCTGCTTGAATTCCTTCTGGCGCTTCTTCCAGAAGGGATCGGTCGGGTTTTCCTTGGCCAACTGGTTCAGGACTCTTTCGTAAATGCGTACGTCGATGGCTGCGTCGAGATCGGGCTTGGCGGTGATGAACTCGCTATTAACCATCACGTCGGCAAAGTGCTTGACGCCCTTGACATCGGGGTCGCTCGACTGATCGAGGTACGGGGAGTAGTAACCGCGCCAGAGCAATTGGCGGTCGATCTTGACGTACTTGGCAATCGCGTCAATCGTTTCCTTCTTGTTCTCGGCGGCGAATTTCTCGGCCTTGAGAATGGCACGAACGAATTTCTCCCAGGTGGCCTGGTTCTTCAGACTGGCCTCGGTGATTACCAGGCGGCAGCATGGATGACCCGGTTGCAAATCGGTGGAGTGGATAACGACCTTCAGGCCCTGGTCCTCGGCGCGCAGATCGTGCGGCCCCCAAACCAGGCCAGCATCGACCTGACCGGACTTGACGGCTTCGATCACCGCGGCCGGGCTCTTCAGTTCAAATATCTGGAGATCGGTCTTCCAGTTGATCCCCTTGTCCTTGAGTGCGCCGCGCAGTACCGCGTCGCCCGACGCCATGCGCACCGTGGCAACCTTCTTGCCTTTCAGGTCGCTAACGCTGGCAATCTTGCCGGCATTGGCCGGGGTGGCAATGAGCGCAGCGTCGCCGCCCATGATGCCGCCAATGATCTTGAGCTTAGCGCCCTTGGCAATATGGGCCACCGGGGCGGTGGTGCCGAAGGCCCCGACGTCGAGTTTGCCTGCCACAACGGCATTCAGACCATCGGCGGAGTTCTGGAATTCGATCAGTTCGACGTCCAGTCCTTCCTTGGCAAACAAGCCTTGTTCCTTGGCAACGAAGAATTTGGCGTGGCCGGTCACAGGCAGGTAGCCGACCTTGATGGTCTCGGCAGCGGCCTGGCCGATGCTGGCAGCCAAGGCAAGAGCAGCCAGCAAGGGGCGCAGGGTTTTGAAACGGGTCATCGCATTCTCCTGAAGACGGGGTTTTGTGCAGCGCAATGTAACGACCCCGAGCCCAAGGAGGAACGACAGATTTCTTAGGAGCTTATATCGCCAGAGATATTAGTTGGCATCGCTTATAAGCAACGCAGGTTTTCTTCGTTCGCACGGGGGCGCTCGACGGATAAATTGCGTTCAACAGGCCGACAGCATCACTACGCCGGCTGGGTTTCCAA